>JACCEA010464461.1_pt1 | contig 50859 bp, 64 predicted proteins | sample 7449851 | NCBI WGS metagenome assembly JACCEA01 (sample SAMN15323453, study PRJNA562643) | freshwater metagenome | isolation source: river surface water | place: USA:Blue River Watershed | collected 2017-08-18 | reverse complement strand
TTACACCACCTCTACCGGCTCCACCTCTATATGTTCATGTGGTGTGATCTTCCTGTATGTTCTTCTTACAAAGATAAAGGTAATTCCTAGAATTATCCCTGAAAGGATAAAGGGTAGATTAGGCTGTTTTTCATATACAAAACCTCCGAGTAGGGGACCTACGATCATTGATAGGGACATAATCGAGGCAAGAATACCCATATCCTCTCCTTGTTCTTTCTTATGAGAAAACCCAATTATCTGACTTGTCATAATTACTCTCATGAGAGATTGTCCAAAACCCGTTATAACAAGTCCAATGAGAAAGGCTGCCTTAAAAGGTATGGCCATGATGAAATACCCAATTGCAAAGGGAATGAATACCCAAATTACAAGAAATGATTCTTTGAAATATACAAGCCAAATCTTTCGAATGGCAAAGGCTTGATTGATAGATATGATAACTCCAAGTAAGGTCATAAGTAGTCCGGAGGCTATAACGGTCCACGAAAATACCTGAGCGATATAGAGGGCGAATATTGATTGATTGAGTGAAATTGCAATACCGAAGAGTAGCCATGCAATGTAGAGTGGTAGAATATTCCTATTCTTCACCGCTTTTATAATAGGAGAAAAAGGATTCATAGAAAGCTTGTTTTCATTTCTTTCATGATGAGTTTCGGGCAGAAAGAAATATGCAAAGACTGTATTGATTGCAGACATTACACCTACGATGATGAAGGGTAATTGCATGTTTATATGAGACAAAATTCCACCAGCTAATGGTCCTATGATAAAGCTAATTCCAAATACTGCTCCAATGAGTCCAAGGTTCTTTGTTCTTTCTTTCTGATCATGTGCAATATCAATTAAGTAATTCTGAGCGGTTGAGATATTACCCGCAGCTAATCCATCGATGATTCGTCCAATGAATAGTCCTAAGATGGTGTGTGAAAAAGCAAAGATGAGCCATCCAAGAGCGCTTGATGCAAGACTTACAAGAAGCACAGGCCTTCGTCCATGCCTGTCAGAGATTGAACCTAATATTGGAGAACTGAAGAATGAGAACAGAGCAAAAACTGCAAAGAGGGATGTAACTACCATTCCGGATACGTGGAAAGATTCAACATAAAAAGGTAATACAGGTATGATGAGTCCTAATCCAAGTACGTCTAAAAATACTGTAAGAAGGATTATAGTTTTCGGTGATATGGTGAATGTATGTCTCATAGAGGTGTACTATTGTAACATATATGGGCATTCTAAGGTTTATTTCTGGGTAAAAAGATCCCCGTATCCAAGAAGGATACGGGGAGTGACCTATTCGAAGAACAGTGGGGTGTTGATGAAATCATGGAACCTTGGATCTTTTTCAAGAAGAAAGCCACACAAGTTATCATACTTACCCTCAGAGTCTGTGCCAAGAGGTGTGTCTCTCGGTAGTGCAAATAATTTGTGTATTGCATCAGGGGTTTTTGGATCAATCCCATTTTCTTTACACATTAATTGCGCCAATGAACCCAGGATTTCTTCATATTCATTGTGTACCCCCTCATCACCGGGAACCTCATTGATTTCATAGTAGAGTTCAACGAGATCGATGAAGTTCTTGATGGTAGAAGGGGGGATCATTTTATTGAAATCCTGTTGCGCCCCAACCCCATCATTGTGTAATTCAATACGACTGTCGCCGTTTGAAACATAGCCTAAGAGGTTGGTGATAACTCCAGGGTTACAGTGTCCATCAATCCACTTTATCTTCACTGGTTCCTCGGTATCTTCCCGCCAGTCAACTTCAATTTTGCTGAAACGGTAGTGCCCAGGCGTGTAGATTCTATATCCTTTGTAAGTCTGAAGATCGTAGAATTGACATTCTCGAGGATTAAGATTTTCTTTCCGTGCAATACTGAGGATTATTTCCTCAACATGATTGATCGTAGATATTCTGTTTCCGTCATTTTCGTTTGAAGCCGTAAAGACTATTTGTCTTCCATAATACCTGCGATATTCGACAACCCTACAGTCACCTTGGACATGGTAGTGGATGCGACCTATAATTGGTTCCATGCTTATCTCTCTTGTTGATTGTTAATGTTGTAACTGGTGAGTATTATATAACTATATAGATATAGTGTCAATATTTAATGACATCTAATGATAGGGTGTGTTAGTATGAATAAACTATGAATAAGGGTATAGAAATATGTCCGATATGTAGAAGATCGTATAGTACAAGAAATCCAAAAACTACGTATCATCTTCAATATGATCCTCCGAAGTTTATATATGCATGTAATTCATGCAATCATGCAGAATATCTTTCACGACATTGGTCTCGACACCTTACACCGTGGCAGTGGTATAAGATTAGATTGGTCAGAAAGTTTGCTCGAGAATATAGGCATATGATAAAGGATTAAAATACTCTCAATGGACTTAAAATCTACCTACAACATGATTGCTGAAGACTGGGTACGTGATCATCACAGTGATACGTGGTGGCAGGAAGGTACTGAGAAATTCCTCTCGCTTCTTCCTCCTCATGCATCGATTCTTGATGTGGGGTGTGGTGCTGGTGTGAAGACTCGATATATAACCCAGAAGGGATTCAAGGTAACAGGTATAGATTTCTCTGAAAAGATGATTGAAATCGCTCGACGAGAATCACCTGATATACCATTTGAAGTTCTTGATATGTATGAACTTGAAAAACACACTGTGAAGTACGATGGGGTATTTGCTCAGGCATCGCTCCTCCATATTCGTAAAGAACGTATTCAAGAGGTTGTATCTCAGTTACGGAATATACTTGTTCCAGGTGGACTTCTCTACATTGCTGTGAAGGGTATACGTGAAGATGGTGTTCAAGAAGATGTGAAAAAAGAATATGATTACGGATATGAGTATGAAAGATTTTTCAGCTATTACTCATTGTCTGAATTAGAAACATATCTCACACAGGCGGGTATGGATGTGTTGTGGACACTCGACACACTCTCAGGTCGAACTCATTGGTTGCAGATCGTGGGGAAGAGGGGATAGGGTTTGAGACTACACATCATTACTGATATCATACATCACATGACATCAAAAAATACAATTTGTGTGTGGTTTGATAAGGGTGCAGAAGATGCAGCGCGGTTTTATGCAGCTACATTTCCTGACAGTGCTGTTCGTGGTGTTTTCTATGCACCAGGTGATTTCCCTGATGGTAAAAAGGGAGATGTGTTAACTGTTGATTTTACGGTTTGTGGAATTCCATGCATGGGTCTTAATGGTGGACCTACCTTTAAGCAAACTGAAGCATTTTCATTTCAGATAGCAACTGATAGTCAGGAGGAGACAGATACATATTGGAATGCTCTTGTTGGAAATGGTGGACAGGAAAGTGCATGTGGATGGTGTAAAGATCGATGGGGAGTATCATGGCAAATCACCCCACGTACACTGACTGAAGCTCTTGCTGCTGGAGGTGATGAGGCTCAACGTGCATTCAATGCAATGATGACGATGAAAAAGATAGATGTTGCAGCTATTGATGCAGCGCGAAAAGGGTAGAGATTACTTTTAAAAGTAATAACCTCTTGATATACTTTACCCCATGAAAAACAAAATATTAATTATATCTATAGTTATATTACTCATCATTGTTGCCATGCTTTTGAAAGTGTCTCGCTCAATGAATTCTAACGAAATCACACTTCCTCAGGGAAAGATTGATATCAATGCTGTATGTGAGGGAGCGCTTGCATATATGACATTTCCTGATGCTCAGAGTTCAGATGCTTTTGTTGCTGAATGTAAGGAAGGGAAACATCCTGATGTTATCGAGAAGTACAAGAAAGATATGAATCTTGGGGATGCAGCTCTTATTTAAATACATAATTAAAATATACATATGGAATTCAATTACACACTTATAGCAATCGCAACCGTTATCCAATTTGTTCTCGGTGCTCTCTGGTATTCTCCACTTCTTTTCGGAAAGATATGGATGAAGATTATGGGAGGTGATGCATGTACACCTGAAGAAAGACAGGCAATGCAGAAATCTATGACCCCATTCTATGTTCTTCAGATTGTCCTTACCGTTATAACTACAACAACACTTTCATTCCTCCTTCAGAGTCTTGATATCGGAAGTTATACTGTTGCATTTCTCGTATGGTTTGGATTCATTGCTCCTACCCAGATAGGTTGTGTGATATGGGCTAATACACCTAAGAGTGTGTGGTTACAACAGATTTTGATTATGAATACGTATCAACTTCTTGCAAGTATGATCGCAACATATATCTTGTTAATGTAAGGTATCTATGAAGAAAAATATCATACTTCTCTCTGTTCTTGTTCTCATCCTCATTCTAATTTCCATGTCTTTCCAAGAGAAGAAGGTGGAGGATATTTCATCTGATATAGATACTTCATACCTCGTGGAGGATATGCTGGTAACTCTTAAGGGTGGTTTTTCTGAAATACAGATTCCTCAGTCTTCTCAGAAAATATCAACTCGATATTTCGGTAATGATCTTCATTTAGATATCAACAAAGATGGTAAAGAAGATTCTGTATTCTTCATAACTCAAGAGAGGGGAGGATCTGGTGTCTTTTTCTATATCGTCGCCCACCTTTCAACACCCTATGGATACACAGGATCCCGAGCATATTTCATTGGTGATCGTATTGCACCACAGAGTATTGATCTCGATGATGATGGAACTATAATCGTAAATTATGCAGATCGAGGAGAGCGAGAAAGTTTCGCAACCCAACCTTCGATAGGAAAAAGTATATGGCTCTCATTTAATTCTTCTACAGGAGAATTTTCTTCTGTGAAGAAATGAAAAGTTATGCACATATTTTTGTAAAAAAGTATTGTAATTAATTTCACTTCATATGATACTTAATAGTGTAGTCAATGTAATATTTTTTGTCGGAAAATATTATATACTCATTATGAAATAATGTGCGTATATATCACTCCACTATGGCAAAGAAAAAGAAAGTTGCTGCAAAACGAAAGACAACAAAGAAGACAGCAAAGCGAAAGACTACGAAGCGACGAAAATAGCAGAAAAAACATCTCCCCATTCGGGAGATGTTTTTTTAATGTGTGAAAGAAAAAGGGGATACCATCCGGTATCCCCCCAACAAGTACCATGTTTGACAGACTCTTTTTCCCTCCATGGTCCTCATTTCATGCCCCTCACTATGGGGTCTCATGACATCTGTAGTGTACCAACACTTCTTTTAGAGTGCAATTTCACAGACTCCTGATACACATGCAAGTTCTTTCTTTACATCAAGCTCATCTGTTTTCTCATAGGTAATGATTTTTGAATAGTCGATATGGGCAAGACGTTTTGAGAGTTCAAGGTATCGTGTCTCATCAATTGCTTCATAGGGTGCAAGTTGATATATATGATTGTCTCGAGGAAGGAATGAGAGTCCACCAACGATATCCCAATTCTTGTATACCCAATGCGCAACTCCAATCCACTCATCTTCTCCAATTGAAATTGTTACTGATGGATTGTGTTCGGTGTAGTTTTCTTTAACAAGTTTCCAGTGCTCAAGCTGATCAATTGCTGATATATCATCCTTGTAGATTGAATTCTGAGGGGCTTTTACTGGAAATTCAAGTACATAGGTTGTTGCATTCTCTTTTGATTGTCCCACTTCTGGATGATATGGTACCCCTTGATCCTTGAGCATTTTAAACAATGTGTCATTCGCAGATATACGAATTCGGCGGATATAGTAGGGGGCATGTCGAGGGTGCATACCTGATGAACAGTCTACTGTTTGTGACAGGGTTCCTGAGGGTTTAACAGCTGTAGTACATGTTGAAGCATTGATACCAAATCTCTTTGCATATTCTTGATTAACTTTGATAACTTCCTTCTTTAATTTTTCAAGAACATGAGGATCTCTCACTACAGGACAATCCCATTGTCCTGTGATTGAGACTCCGAGAAGAGCTTCACTTCGGCATCTCTCCGCCCATTCTTTTGAAAGGTAGGGGAATGTGGTAAGGCTTGCTTGATATGTTCCAAGGATTGTTGCTCGTCGTATTTTCTTCAAAAGTGTAGCTTCAGTATCATCTGCTCGTGCAACTACTTCAGAGAGATTACAGAATTGTTTTGATTGAAGAATGATTTCTCCACAAGGATTTGTACCAATTGAGCCGATAATACGTGTACCTGTTGGGTCAAAGTATTGAGAGTTTTTCTTAAGGATTTTTATACGACGCTCGGGAAGTGTCTGAGCAAGTGATCCACGATTAAAGATTCCTCGTTCTCCTGAACCTGATTTCATAAGTGCAATCCATTCATCCATGAATTCAGTATTTGTTGGTTTCTGTGTATATACTGCTGAGTTATTCGCAAGCATTCTCTGCGGTTCACTTACATAGAACGTGCCTTTCTTTGCATCTCGAATCTCTATATCATCAAGGTCTGAGAGGGAAATCATAGCACTACGTCGTACTCCACCTGAGACGACACAGTCTCCAATCATGCAGATGATATCGTGGATATCAATATTGCGAAGACGTCGTCCTTGTCGCCCAAGCATCTTCTCTCGTGTGGCATTGAGAAGTCTTCGAAGAGGTTCAGGTCCTGAGGCTTTGCCTCCCATGGTCTTCAATCGTGCTCCATTAGGACGAAGTTGCGAATAGTCAAAGGATACATCATGTCCTTCTGCCCATGTGGTCATTCCCAAAATGAGAGCATCTGCCCATCCCTCCTTGTTATCAGGAATTACGTGTAGTGTAGGTTTCTTGCCTTTCTGAACCATGATCTGGGGAAATTTCTGTACATTCTGACTTTCTGCTGACCATCCAACTCCTGTTCCACACATTGATATATACATAATTTCTGCAAGATCCCTGAAACTTTCTGGGGCAATATATGAACAATTGTATGCACATACATTGGTATTGCGTGCTGCTGGTCCAGAGAATTGAAGAAGACGCATTGATGGCATAGACTCTTGTTCAAGAATACCTTTTCTCAAATCCTCATATTCAGATTCCTTGAGTTTCGTTCCGAGATTTTCTTTCATGAAAGAGATATATCGATCAACTGTTTCAATCCATGTCTCACGACGTCCTTCTTCATGTATCCATCGAGAATATGTTCGATAGTATACGAATTCACCAAGAGAGTTTCTGAAGTATTTCTTGCTGTCTTCTGCTAATTTCTTTACTTTAGCAGGTACTTTTAACCCTTCTGCACGGATCTTGGATCGTTTTTCTCGAAAGAGAATATATGATTTTGCTGTATGAACATATTCTGAAAGAATGAGTTCTTTCTCTACACTATCCTGTATTCCTTCGACGGTAGGTATGAAATTCTTGTACTTCTTAGATATACGAACAACATCAGCATAGACCTTGTTTGCTACAAGTTCTGCTTCTTTCTCTGACCCCTCACCGGTTGCTGTCATTGCTTTACCTATAGCGGTACATATTTTTTCGAAAACAAATGGCACAACTGTGCCATCACGTTTTTGAATATTCTTTACCAATGCATGTAAATCTTTTGTGCGTCGTGGTGATGTCATAGACTTTTATTAAGTAATTAATTGATTATGAAACTAGTATACCTCTCGAATATGATGGTCCTCAAATGAAAACGGTGGATAAGAAAATCTGTGCATTAGATTGTACTTTCCTGTCAATTTTATTTTCAAATACTTATTGATATACTGATTCAACATATTTATGAAATTAAAATCACCACTTCCTAAGGAGGCATATCAAAAGAATGCAAGTATTTACAAGATTCTTGCTAATCCTAAACGTCTTGAAATTCTTAACCTCCTCAAGGGTGGAGAACTTGGAGTTGAACAAATTCTTAAGGTTACCAAGCTTTCAAAAGCAAATCTTTCTCAACATCTTGCCCTTATGAGACATAATGGTTTGGTAAGGACTCGAAGAGATGGACTTAATATTTTCTATACCATTGTTGATCCACGTATTGTTGAACCATGTAAAATTTTGCATCAGTTGAGAGATAAGCACATGGTGGTGTAGGAAAAGGTGGTATACTGAATACATTATGAATATACAAAAATATACATACGTAACGCTTCGTTATGCGATGAGTTTTATTTTTTTATGGGCATTTTTCGACAAGTTATTTGGTTTGGGTTTTGCAACAACTGCAGAGAAAGCTTGGATTCATGGAGGTTCTCCTACATTCGGTTTCCTCTCATTTGCTGTTAAGGGACCATTTGCTGATATCTTCAAAAGTATGGCAGGTGTCGCTCTTGTTGACTGGTTGTTCATGCTCGGATTACTTGGAATTGGTATCGCACTTCTCTTTAGGAAAACTGTAGTATGGGGAAGTATTGCAGGAAGTGTCATGCTTCTTCTCATGTACTTTGCACTTCTTTTGCCTGAAAACAATCCAATTATCGATGAACACCTCATCTACATCCTTGTACTTATCATCGTGGGATATGAGAGTAGGGAGAAGAGGGTTTAGATGAAAAAACTGCCTTAGGAAACTAAGGCAGTTTTTGATATACTATGTGTATATGATTAAAAAAATACTTACCCTTATTATCCTCCTCATTATCCTCGCCCTATTGCTTGTATTTAAACCTTCGATTAAACAGCTTCCATCTCCTGTTGATGAATTGCCTGATGATACTGCAGTTGCGTGTACTATGGATGCAATGATGTGCCCTGATGGAAGTTATGTCGGTAGAACCGGTCCTCGATGCGAATTTGTTTGTCCTACAGTTGCTTCATCAACCTCAACTACTCTTAAGATGAATGAGACATATACTATGTATGGGGTAAGTATACAGCCACAGGAAATTGTATCTGAAAGTCGCTGTCCTTCTGATGTGACATGTATACAAGCTGGAACTGTAAAGGTTGCTGTACTCATTACTACAGAAGCTGGATCTCATCGGGTTGAGTTTGAACCAGGGCAGAAAGAAAATATTGATTCTGTATCTCTCACTCTTAAGGAAGTGACTCCATATCCTCAGAGTACACACAAGATTACTCATGATGAATATCGTTTTGTTTTTGAAATGGGGAGATAGAAGAAAAGCCGGAACGAATTCCGGCTTTGTTGATGTGGGTTGTGCTAACCCTTGGAGACGACTTCCTGAAAGAGCTCTTGGACATGTTCCGTGATATGTATTTCTGACCTCAGTTTCGTGTCGTCAAATAGGAGTGAGGCGAGCATGCGCGTTATGATCTCTTTATTATGATTGCTAAGGCCTGTACATGCAATATAGATATCGCAACCCGCATAATGAATGTACTTGACTGAGCGATTCACCTCTCCATCCTCGAATCCATGTATTATTCTCTTTTTCTCGATGTATTCAAGTACTTTTCGGGCTAATGTGATGACGCTGCCACTTGCCCCAAAGCTCAGTGTTTGAAGTGGATTTATCCCTTCCACATTTTCAGTGTGAGGATCTACCAGAATTGCGATTACTGCATGGGGTTGATTTCCCTCATTGAGCTTCCTCATCGCCTCTTTAAGTTTCGGTTGATTGATTCTCAAAGCAAGACCCGCTGCTGTCGGTTTGTTTTTCAGATATGCCTTTCTGTATATTCAAAGAACATCTCAACCATGAGACATTCTCTAATGTATACTATGGTTAAAGTTGCAGGAAATATAGCATATAAGTGGGGGAGAGACAACGAAAAGGGCCCACTCTCAGAGAGTGGGCCTGTGAAGAGGAACCAAACAAAACAGAATTACTTCCGACGCTTGAAGATTGCGAGGCCAAGAAGACCGGCCGTGAGGAGTCCGGCAGTACTTCCCGCATCAGGAACGCGGGTACCACCACCTCCAACTTCGATGGAGATTGAACCTGAGTTCAGAAGGCGATTCCCATCAAAGATCTCGAGCTTGAGGTCATACGTAGCCGCCAAGTTGGGATCACCAAACATGGGACCAAATGTGATGTTGAAGCTGTTCTGCATGATGTTGAACAGCCCAAACTGGGCCGTCTCAACTCCTGCACCATTTGCTGTACTGTTGTTGCCGAGCGAGCTATCCAAGAACGTTGTAAGCGGATTGACCACAATGAAGTTCCTTGCGGTCGAAGGGTCAATGTCGAATGACAGTTGATAACTCAGGTCCGTGAGGACTCGGTTCGGACCGACATTGATACTCCACTCCTCGTTCCAGAGAGCCCTTGAGCTCGCTGGGGCTGTGCCGGTAGGGAACTGGTAGACACCAGCTCCGTTGTTCGGCGTAGTTCCATCGGTCCGATTCTTGCCACGGAGGGCAATTTGGGTATCGTTTTCGGTAAACGTCGTCCACCCCGTATCAGGGTTGCCACTACCAAAGATAGCGGTGACGGTATCATTGTAGGCAATGGTGATTGCCTGTGCGCTACTGGTCGCCATGAGCGCCAGAATCATTGTTAGTGAGAAGAAGAGTTTCTTCATAGGTTTTCCTTACTTTCTTTGTATGGCTTGCTCATGACGATACGTATCGTCTTTTTTGTATTTTGTTAGTTGTTTGAAATGAGCAGTCCAACAGAGAAGACTACATTAAAAAGTCTAGTAAGTCAAGAGATATATGGATATGGTATACTTTTCATATAATTTAAAAAAACATGTTTAAAGATATTGCTTTTACCGTGTACGCAGTGACAGATATTACTCGTTCTCGTGTGTTCTATGAGAATATACTTGGTTTAATTCCTCATAGTGATTTTCCTGTAACACCTGAGTCTAAGTGGATTGAATATGTAGTAGGGAATGGGGTTCTGTCGATAGGGGAATCAGCCGAATGGAAGCCTTCTCAGGATGGTGCAACAGTTGCTCTTGAAACTCATAATTTTGATCTCTGTATTAAAACTCTGAAGGAAAAAGGGGTATCTTTTTTCCTTGAACCACAGACATATCCATCATGTTCAATGGCTATTATCTACGATCCTGATCTCAACAAGATATTGATACATCATAAGGTGTAGTATTGACATATATATACTTTGTATAGTATAGTTCTATATTAGAAAGGGTGCGTATCAACCAATCGCACAGAATATAGATGTACATCATCATAGTCGAAAAAGACAAGGATATCCCTCCTCTCATTGAGAGGGTCGCTCGAGAGTTGTTTGAATCAGTTACATGTCATATCGTGTCAATCGTCGAGACGGATCATACCATCGTTACCACCCCACCTGACATGGTATTCTGGGCTGGTGACATTCATGGGGGATCAACGATTCCCATGTTGAAGGCGTGGGCGAAAGCTTTTCCACACGCCGTTCATGTAGCGATGAGCTCAGCAATCAATCAACAGCAAACAGACAATGGTTGCACGGAGTCATTGTCTAAACCATTTGAGATTGCTCAGTTGAGGTATCTCCTGAACAAGTACAAAAACTAGTCTCCACAGACTCACACCCCGCTACGCATACAACGTAGCGGGGTATTTTTGTATATCCCTATGATATACTAGATATATTATTTAGTTATATAGTTGTACTTTATATATGAAAAAAATAATTGGTAGTAGTATTCTCGTTATTGCACTTATCCTTGTTGGTGTTGTCATTTCAAAAGACAAAGCTCAAGCACCCATTCCTGAGGTTTCTCCTTCTGTATCTGTAAGTCCTTCGGTATCACCTTCAGTTTCAGGAACCCCCTCAGTATCTCCATCGGTGACATCATATTCTTTGTCTGATATTGCTCTTCATGCAACGAAGACGGATTGTTGGAGTGCTGTTAATGGAAAGGTGTACAACTTAAGTGGTTTCGTTGACAAGCACCCAGGTGGTGAGAAGGCAATTATTGGTATTTGTGGAAAAGATGGATCCCCATTCTTCAATGATCAACATGAAGGGGACAAACGTCCTGCAAATGAACTTGCTAAGTTATATATCGGAGAATTGAAATAGTATGTCAAAATACTCTTCTCATGTAGTACGCATAGGTTTAGCACTGGTCATGTTGTGGTTTGGATCACAACAACTCCTCAATGCAACTCCATGGACTTCATTTCTTCCTGAATGGGTAGGTTCTCTTCCTCTTTCAGAAATTGCTTTCGTTCATATCAATGGAATCTTTGAAGTTATCGCAGGTACTATGCTTCTCTGTGGTCTCTATACTCGTATTGTATCAGCTCTTCTCGGGCTCCATCTTTTTGGGATTGTTATAAGTTTGGGAATGAATGCTACAGCAGTACGTGATTTCGGTTTAGTAGTCGGTCTTGCCTCAATCTTTCTTGCAGGACCTGATTCATGGTCACTTGATACAAAGTTAGATTCAAAAAACAATGTCACACAACATTAAATTTCAACACGGCATCATATCTACTATCATTCTCATTACCATTACTCTCGGACTCATTGCAGGGAGTACATATTTGTATATTGAGAGTGAGAAGCATGATGCTCAAAAGAATTCAATCATCTCAAAAGCTCAACAAGCTCGAAACAATGCTCCTCAATTAACTGAAGAGGAATTGAAAGAACATCTTGCAAACGCTCAGGTTCGTGTTGGTATTGAAACACGTAAACTCGAAGCCCTCACTATCCGCTATGCTCTTGAAAAAGATGATTATGATACTTCTCGTACATTTCTTCTTAAGGAATTTACTAAAATTCAAAGTACTCTTCTTGCAACAACGGATAGTTTTTTCAAGAATCCAGCAAGTACTCAACCTCAATTGAATCTTCTCGGTGTTGCTCCAAGTGACAAAGCTTTCATTCAATCTCAACGAGCTCTCATTAATCAAGTTCTCACTGAGATCATTACTAAGCTTAAGAATCTTGATCCAGAGAAAACAACTCCTGAAATGATGGATGCCATCATTCTCCTTGTAGAGAAGGATATTAAGATTATCCAAGACTATACTGAAAACCTTACAGAAATTGTGCAGAATCTTAACCCTACCACAGGTCTTACCCAGAACCAGATTGATACCTATGAACATGCTGTAGATACTCTCTCTACTGTTGTGGAAGAAACTACTGAAGTTGTTGTTCCCCCTACGGTCACTGTAACTACAGAACCTGCCACCGAACAACAAACTACTTCACAAACTCCTGTACAAACAGTTCCTCCAGTAACTCCAGAGCAAATTGCTGTGCAGACTCAGGTGGTTGAACAGGCTCAAACTGAAGTTACTGTCATTGAATTACAGATACAACAACACGAAAGTTCATCAACAAATGAAACGAGTTCAGGTGGAGGGGATACGTCTTCATCAAATGGTGGAGGTACACCAAATACATCTACTCCAATTCAGGGGAATGGTTCATCTTCAGGTAGTGCAAGTAGCAGTCCAAGTAGCGGAACATATGGCAGTGGTTCATACTACTCAGCTCTTCCTGATGATGACAATGCTCTTCCTCCTGATGCACCAAAGCTCATTGAGGGTACGAATGGTTTCTAATTGCTATCAATATACGTAATATCTCGAGGTGAGAAGAGATTCATTGTCCATTCAAATGCGATGGACAATCTCTTTCTCCATGAATGAAAATTTAAGAGGTATATTGTTCTCCAAAGCCACCACATAAGGGGGCCGGTAAGGTGAATGCCGAATATTTCTCCTGCAGCATTCCATTGTCCAAGTGATATGAGTAGTCCTCTCTGCTTAAAGACAAAGGGGGTGAGGGGTTTGTTGAGGAGATGATGCACAATGTTATGTGCTACAACCTCAGCTTGTCGTGAAGCTACTTGCGCAAGCATGGGGAGGGTTCCTGAAGCATCTCCAAGGGCAAAGATATGAGGGTCTTTGCTACTCTGAAGGAATTCATTGATGACAATTCTCTTTGAAGGTGCCTTTTCAAGATGAGGGACATCAAGATTGTTTGGAGTTACTCCTGCAACCCATACAATGGTATGTGATTCGAGAGTAGTTCCTGTATCAAAGGTGAGTTTTCCTGGTTCGATAGAGACTACTTTACCATTAGTCATTACTTTTATATTGTTCTCCTTCATTGCTTTCTCTGCATCTTTTCTCATGCGGGGAGGAAATTGAGGTATGAGCTCAGCGGTAGCTGTAATGAGAGTTATCTGTATTTCATCTGCGGTAAATCCATCTTTTACATAGTATGATGCAAGAGTTTTCTTCATGTATTCCGCTATCTCGGTTGCAAGTTCAACTCCCGTAGCACCTCCTCCAACAATGGTGCATGAAAGAAGTTTCTTTTGTTCTTCTTTGTTCTGTGTCTTAACTGCTTGTTCAAATGATTCAATGATTCGATTACGAAGAATTACAGCATCACGAAGGTCTTTGAGCTTGAATGTGTTTTCTTCAGCTCCCTTGATGCCATAGTAGTTAGTTGTTGCTCCCTGAGCAAGGACGAGATAGTCATAGGAAAAGGTACATGTTTTTGTACGGAGTTCTTTAGTTTCTTCATTAACTGAGATGATAGTATCCTCAACAAAGTGAACCTTACTCTTGCGGAATATTTCTCGCAAGGGCTCAACCACATGTACGGGATGAAGTCCTCCTGTTGCAACTTCATGAAGAAGGGGAGTGAAGAGGAAATAGTCAGATGAATTGAACAATGTTATCTCAATCTGATTTCCATCAACAAGTTTTTCAAGAAAACGAGCAGTATACACTCCTCCAAACCCACCCCCGACAATTGCTACTTTTGTTGTATTCATAAAATGTATTATACTACAAGTACATTACTAATTATATACATACACATATGGATTACCTTTTTCTTGTAGCACGGGTTCTTTTCGGAGGTTACTTTATCATGAATGGTTTTAATCATCTCAAGAACGTGAGTGGTATGGTGGGATATGCTCAGTCAAAAAATGTGCCATTTCCTAAGCTTGCAATTATCGGTACAGGAATCATTCTTCTCCTTGGTGGTCTTGGTATTGTATTCGGAGTATTTGTTAATCTTTCTGTTGTTCTCCTCTCAATCTTCCTTGTTGGCGTTACGTTTAAGATGCATCAGTTCTGGAAGGTAACTGACCCTATGATACGTATGGGGGAATATATTAACTTTACGAAGAATATAGCTCTCCTTGGTGCAACTATTGCTTTCCTCTTCATTAGTTCATGGCCTCTTTCTCTTTAATTTTTTAACTTATATTTTTTCATCATGAAAACACCACTTCGTGTCGCTATCAATGGTTTCGGAAGAATTGGACGAGCTTTCTTTAAGGTTGCTCGACAACATCCTGAGATTCAAATTGTTGCTGTTAATGACCTTACCTCTCGAGAGAATGTTGAATATCTTTTGAAATATGATACTGCATATGGAAAGAGTGATTGTACACTTGAGGGTGTTGAGTATATAAGTGAGAAAGATCCTACCCATCTTCCTTGGGGAAAGCTTGATATTGATATTGTGGTTGAGTCTACTGGTCTTTTCACCTCTTCTGACAAGGCACAAGCTCACATTGTTGCTGGCGCAAAGAGGGTTGTGGTAAGTGCTCCGATTAAAGATGATCCTACAGGAGCTATCAAGGGTGTTACTGTACTTATGGGTATGAATGAGGACAAGTTGGGAACATGTGAGATTTCTTCAAATGCTTCATGTACAACAAATGCTGGTAGTCCTCTTCTTGCGATTCTTGATGAGGCTTTGGGTGTTGAGAAGGCACTTCTCAACACTGTTCATGCATACACAGCAAGTCAGGCACTTGTTGATGGTCCTTCAAAGAAGGATATGCGAGAGGGAAGAGCTGCGGCAATGAATATTGTTCCTTCATCAACAGGAGCAGCAATTGCTGTTACTAAGGTTATGACTCATCTCTCAGGTCTCTTTGATGGTATATCTATCCGTGTTCCTGTTGTTACTGGCTCTATCGTTGATGTAACATTCATTTCAAAGAAGAATACTACTGCAGAGGAGGTGAACGCACTTCTCAAGAAAGCTGCTGGTGAAGAGCGATGGAAGGGGATATTTACAGTAACTGAAGAAGATCTCGTATCATCTGATATCAAGGGTAATTCTCATGCTTCGATAGCGGATCTTGCATTTACTCGTGTTGTTGGGGGGAATTTGGTAAAGGTACTTGCATGGTATGACAATGAGATGGGGTATACGCATACGTTGGTGAGGCATGTGGTGGAGGCTGGTAAACTTATATAAAAGAATTCGCCCCAGCATTACTGCTAGGGCGGGGAAATCTTGAGTGACTTGTTTTGTTTCAAGGTGTCACTACTTAACCTCATCTGGTCAGTTCCCACTCACTTTCTCCGACGGGGCCAAGAAAACAAGAGTCTCGTTGGCACCGAACCGCTTTCCGTTCTCGTTGAACTCTGGAAAGATTTCGTTAAGGACCGATTGCCGGAAAAATGGAGGGTTGGTCCATTGAGCCCCACGTTCGTAAGTTTGGCTTCCGCCTTCCTCATCGAAAATAGTGACTTCTTCAAGACCAAGCTCTTGCCAGCGTCGAGTCATGTGATCACAAAAGACTTCGTGACCCTCATGACCGATCGGCAAAGAAGCAAACCCCATTGTTCGGGCTTTGGCAACCAATTGGTCGCCAACCAAACCTTCGGAGTCAACGAGATCGTCTCCCTTCACTAACACGAACGAGAATGGATGACCGTTGAGAGAGACTTGAGGAACAGAATTGTAAACTTGAATCTTCATATCATTTCAGTACTGGTGTTTGTTCTGGCATACCTATTTAAAGCCAATTAAACTCAATGTGCTTATATTACTATGATATCATATATTATATATAAAGTCAAGTACTTAAAATAAGCCTTATTTCCTTGCTATTCCGACGCTTGTTAATATGATTTAGCTGTACATTGACGTTGAAATAAAAACACCAACATGCCACCTCTTGAGTATCTGAATTTTCGGATTTTCAAGAGGTGAGCGCGGGAGTTTTTTTAAATTGTGATAAAATTGGGCTATGAAGCTTGCGTGGTACGATAACGAACTAAGGTATAGGCATACATTAGTTCGTCACGTAATTGAAGCAGGAAAATTAATTGACTAGTATGAAAGACGAAAATCAGATTAAAATTGAACTCTCAAACAAAGAAGCTCTGGTTCTTTTTGCAATCCTGTCTCGTTTTTCTGAAAGTGAAAAAATATCCATCGAAGATAGTTCTGAAAAATGGGTATTCGAAGATTTACTTGCGTTGCTAGAAAAACAATTGGTCGAACCTTTCAAGGATAACTACGATGTCCTTCTTGAAAAAGCACGTGAAGAAATTCGACTTAACCATGAGGGCAATGAATAAAGAAGTTACATGGTACGACAAAGAACTGGGGTACACCGAAACTCTCGTAAGACATGTTGTAGCTGCAGGTAGACTAATTTAAAAAATTAAACCGCACAGAGGTCCGAAGACATGTGCGGTTTGCTTTTGATTTACTCTCCTTGGTATTCCCAAGATGTGCCTCGCTTGAATCCAAACACCTTTTTCATAAATGGTTCATTGTCCTCCTCAAAGAGAAGAACTCGATCATTTCTCCAGGCATCAAGCGTGGTTTCCACGTCCCCTACATTATTCCAAACTCGTTCAAGCCGGATAATAGGGACAAGTGTGGCCTTTGCACTGTCGAAGTAATGATCGACTCCAACGACTGGAACGGATTCTTCGTCACCAGCTTCGGAAAAACTCAATTGGATCGTCGTGCCTGTCTGAGGCAGGGCAGGGATCGTGATTTGCCTCCATAGGTGAGCTATGAAGGATTCTTCTTTTCCGTCCTTCTTTTGGTTTTCCCTGTAAACCAGATGCAGTATTACTTTCATGCGGATCTTTCGTGGAAAATGCGACCTCGCTTGATACGAGAATCAGTGTGCTTGTGTCGACAAGCGTTTCTCACACTTCTTTCAGAGAACATTTTCTATATGTATTATAGCATGAATTATATCACTAAGTCAAGTAGCCGTAAAATACGGCTATAAACAGCTACAATCAGCTATATCTGATATAGCTGATTGGGCTTGCTATAAATGAGGCCTTACAATATGATTAAAACGTACTTTGAAAACTAAATAAGAACACCAACACGCCACCTCTTGAGCACTTAATATAATTGAGTTTTCAAGAGGTGAGCGCGGGGAGGTTTTTTCTAAGATTGTGATAAAATGTGCCTATTGGGCTCACGTGATACGATAATGAAGTAAGGTATACACATACGCTGGTTAGGTATGTAATTAAGGTTAGCTAGAACATTCAAAGAATGAAAACCCTAAAATTTGCAACACATCTTGTCGAAAAGATTCTCAAGGGAGAAAAAACTTCTACCTGGAGACTTTTTGACGATAAAGATTTACAAGAAAAAGATGAATTAATATTTATTAACAAAGAGACTGGTAAAAATTTTGGAACCGCCACCATTACTTCAGTCAAAGTTAAAACATTGGGAACATTGACTGAAGAAGATTGGATTGGGCATGAGCGATTTGCAAGTGAAGAAGAGATGTACGCGTCTTACAAAAGGTATTATGGTGATCAGGTTGGTCCTAGGTCTGAAGTTAAAATATTAACCTTCAACTTCAAGCCAATATGAAATTAATCTGGTACGATAATGAACTAGGGTATACGCATACACTGGTGAGGTATGTGGTGGAGGTGGGGAAGCTGATTTAAAAAAAATGGAAGAGATTAAAATAAAAAACTTTGCGACAGAGATGGAAGCTGAATTGGCAAAAAATATACTACAAGCAAACGGAATAAAAAGTCGAGTTAAAACTCAAGGTGTCTATCCGAGTGGCATATCTAATGATAGTTATGGTGCAGATTTGATAGTTCTTAAAAAAGATGTTGATCAAGCGAACGAACTATTAAAGTGATAGCGTGGTACAATAATGAAGTATGGTATATGAGTACTTTGGTTCAGCATGTAATTAAGGCTAGTAGACTGAAGTTAAAATATATGAAAAAAATAAATATTTTAAACATAGTAAAAGGTGTAACATTATTGTTGCCTATATTTCTATTTAGTGGAGTACGTGTTGCCTCTGCGTGTACACCTATTTATTCGACACCCCAAGAAACATTTAATAAGTCAGATGCAGTTTTTTTGGGTCGTGTTGTATCAGTAAATCGGTCTGAAATCTCTGCAGATGCTTGGGATGTAATGGGTGAAGTACAAGTTGATAAGTATTGGAAGGGTAATGTTCCTCGGGTGGTAAAGATTAAATCATCAGGGTTTTATACATGTGGTGCAGCTTTCGGTGAAAATGCTAAGGGTAGTGACTATTTAATTTACGCAACGAAGTCTTCTCAAACATCTGACATATACACGATAGCTATGTTGGATATGAAATTAGCTTCTACTTCCTTGTCTGAAATTCAAGCCTTAGGAGTTGGGTCAACACCCACTCTAGGAGTCACCCATCCCCAATTTTTAAGAAATCTTGCAATTGGTAGTTTTGGTGAAGATGTTGCCAGTCTTCAGAGCTGGCTCGAGCAGAAAGAATTCCTTGTGATGCCTACTGGGGTCTCAAAGGGGTATTTCGGTAACCTTACTAGAAATGCTTTAGCGAAATATCAGTCTTCAGTCGGAATATATCCAGCAGTTGGTTATTTTGGTCCCATTACGCGAATGAAAATTAACTCTAGTATTTAAAAATGAAAAGCTTTGCATTCGGAAATACTCCAGATATGGAAGTTTACTGTGAGAGGTTTAAGGTAATTGAAATACTACCTTAACCTTAACTTGTTACAATGATAAAGTAAGATATACGCATACGCTGGTGAGGTGTGTTGTCGGGGTGGGAAGGTTGATATAATAATTTTAAATATGAAAAATATACAAAAAGGTTTTGCCAATGTAGTTGTCATCATAGTTATTATAATTTTAGTTGGTATTGTAGGTTACTGGATATTGGGAAAGTCTCAGTCAAAACAACAGGAGAACGCTATGGACACTTCCGTTAATACACAAAGCGTCAATTCAGATACAAATTCAAACAAAGTCCCTCAAGGTGCTAGCTATGTTCCCGAAGAAGGACGTATTCAGGTTTCCTATCCCAAGGGTGGGGAAGTGTTAGAAATTGGTAAGACCTATGAGATTAAATGGACTAATTACTCTGGTAATGATCCTCTGTCTATTAATCTTCAAGTCACAACTCCTGATAACAAAACCTCAACTAAACTGATTACCTCAAACGCTGCGGCTACAGGGTCATACAAATGGACTGTAACATCTGAAAGTACAAACAACAAATACAAGATTGAAATAAACCCCGCTGACGGACGTGAGTTAGTTGGGCGTAGCAAGGATTTCTTTACAATTACCGGCGATCAACTCATTACAGCGGTTTTGCCTCAAGCACATGCACGAATAAACGCCAATCAACCACTTGTAATTACAGGAAAAGCGGAGAAGGTTTTTGGTGAAGGAGAATTCGATCTTACCGTTTCTTATGTTCTTGATGGTAAAAAACAGATCGTAACTCGAGGAATTGCAACTTGTAACCTAGTAGGCGATGGTTGTGACTGGGCATCTGGTAATTTGATTGATTTTAAGGCCACTCTTGATCTATCTAAATCACCAGTTTGTTTTGTGAATGTAGAGTTCCTTAAGCGTGATGAGCGCACACCGCAGGTTAATCCTTTTTTCACATTACCACTCTGGCTCTATGGCATAAACGATTGCCAGTAAAATTTAGTATTTGACCCATACCAGGTATTAGAACAAATTCAGAATTACCTATTAGAATTAGGTCTGATACTCAAGAGAAATAAAAAACTCCCCGTCACATAAGGTGTACGGGGGTGTTTTTTTATGTGAATTAATCAGGTCAGTGTTCGGGTGGTAGAGCATAAGCTGCATGGCTCATGGGTACCCGCCTTCTTTGTGTTTGGTGAGGCCGACGTAGAGGGCGTGGAATTTCTTCTAGGCCAGGCTCTTTTCCTTTTCCATCAATGAAGTGGTGGACCTTCTCAAAATACCCATGAGCAGGCGACACTCTTTTTTTTGTTTCTGCCATTTCTTCCTTTCCCGAGATGGATTCATTCCATCTCGATGTGCTGTGTTACTGGTTAATTAGTATACCACGAAATATATGTCTATGCAAGAAGTTTCTCTATCACTGTTTTTACAAGAGAACCATCAGCCTTACCTTTGAGATCTTTCATGATTCCACCCATAAATTGACCCATTTTCTTAGGATCTATAGGGCCTGTTTCAGATATTTTCTTCTGTACATACGCCTCGATATCCACAGCACTCATTTGGGCTGGAAGGTATGCTTCAAGAACTTTCAATTCAAGTGCTTCTTTCTCTACAAGATCCATACGTCCTCCTTTGGTAAATTGTTCAATTGAATCTTTATGTTGCTTAACACTTCGTCGTATGAGGGTAAGGGTGCTCTCATCGTTAAGAAAGGTATCTGTACTTTTCTGAGCTATGAGCTCATTTGAAAAGAGGGCTATGAGTCCACGTAGAGTATCGAGTCTGATACTGTCCTTAGCTCTCATTGCTTCGATAACATGGTTTTTGATGGTTTCGTGTATTGTTGTCATACCTGATATACTATCATATATGAATACACTTATCATACTTCTCATTATCCTTGTCGTCATCGCCATTATCATCATGCTTGCTTTCTTTCTCCGTACTCGACAACCTGAAAAGAATGATGATGTGGGACTTAAGCTCATTCTTGAACAAATTAATGAATTAAATCGTACAGTAGATCAGAAAATTGGTGAAAATGCACGTCATATGAGGGATTCAATGCATTCTCAGCTATCAGAATCTGCAAAGATGATTCGTGATGTAACTGCAGGGCTCACTAAACTCGATGAGACAAACAAGCAGGTGGTATCTTTTGCTGATCAACTCCAGAATCTTCAAGATATTCTCAAGAATCCTAAACATAGAGGTATACTTGGTGAGTACTATCTCGAAACTCTTCTCCGCAATGTCCTTGCTCCAGGGCAGTATCAAATGCAGTACCCATTTGCTAATGGTGAGATTGTCGATGCTGCTGTCTTTGTTCGTGAGAAGGTAATACCTATTGATTCAAAGTTTTCTCTTGAGAATTACAACAAGTTTGTAAATGAACGTGATCCCGTTGAAAAAGAAAAACTCGAAAAGGTATTTGAGAATGATTTGAAACTCCGTATTCAAGAGACCGCTAAGTATATACGTCCAAGTGAAAATACTATGGAATTTGCATTCATGTTCATTCCTCACGAGGCAATATACTATGACCTCCTTACCAAGAAAATTGGAACAGGGGAGAGCGATAGTCTCATTCAACGTGCAGCTCAGAAATACAAGGTTATCATCGTCTCTCCAACCTCATTTCTGGCATATCTCCAAACTGTTTTACAGGGTCTTAAAGCGCTTCAGATTGAAGAACAAGCAAAAGACATCATTAAGCGAGTTTCTGATCTTGGAGTGCATTTAAAGAGGTATGAAGAGTATCATCAGAAGCTCGGAAGTTCACTTGGAACTGTCGTAAATCATTACAACAATGCGGGGAAGGAATTGAAGAAGGTCGACAAGGATATTTTACGTATAACAGGGGAGTCACCTGAACTTGATGTGGGGGTTATTGACCGCCCAGATGAGATAGTGTAATATGCTATACACTATGGCCACAACAGAATTTGCAGTAATACAAACAGGGGGAAAGCAGTACAAAGTACAGGCAGGAGATCGAATTAAGATCGAAAAGCTTGCTGGAACCTACAAAGAAGGCGACTCTGTCGTTTTTGATCAGGTTTTACTCGTTGATAACGGTACAGATACTACTATCGGTACTCCTTTCATTCCTAAAGCTACTGTTACTGGTACTATCGTAAAGATTGGCCGTCTCGCTAAGGTTAATGTCATCAAATACAAGCAGAAGAGTAAGTATTTCAAGAAGAATGGTCATCGTCAGCCATATTTTGAGGTAAAGATCGAGGGGGTTAAGTAACACAAAAGCAATCCATTATGGATTGCTTTTGTGTTATACCCTCTCCCTGTTCTTCAATGCACTCTTTATCGTATCAGAATCAGAATACTCAAGTTCTGTACCTGTAGAAAGTCCTCTACCAAGAACTGATATGGTATATGTATGTTGAGGAATTTTTCCAAGATATTCTCGCACTATCTCGGTAGTATGCTCTCCCTCTGCATTAGCATTCAGAGAGAGAATGATTTCAGTAAATTGACCGCGAGTAATTCTTTTCATGAGTTCAGTGAGTCGTATGCGCTTCTCAGGTTCTTTTTCAAGAATGGGAACAGTACCTCCGAGAACGAAGTAGTAACCAGAATATACTTTGCTTTTTTCAATTGCTTCAAGATCAACATCACGACTTACAATCATGAGTATATGAGTATCTCGATGAGGGTTGCGACATAGAGAGCACTTCTCTGAAGATTCAGTGCTGGGATAGAAGCGGAAACAATCAGTGCATACACGTATACTCCTCTTAATCTCTGTAATGAGACGAGAAAGTTCATCAAGATATGCCGTATTGCGGGTAAGGAGAAAATAGACAAAGCGTTGTGCTTGTCTTGGGCCAATTCCGGGGAATTCTCGAAAGTATTGAGCTAGTTTAGAAAGATGATCCATTGTTTCCTGTATCAAAATCACCAAAATCACTTTTCTCGATATTCATAAAGCTTGTTCGCTTGTCATCGAAGTAGAGTTCAGCGACACCAGTGGGACCATTTCGATGTTTTTCAATCATAATCTTTGCGATATTAGGCCGTGCACTCTCTTTGTTGTACTTGTCTTCACGATGGATGAAAAGCACCACATCAGCATCCTGCTCAATAGATCCTGAGTCTCGAAGATCGGAGAGGCGAGGCTCACCTCCTCTTTGTTCAACGGCTCGAGAAAGCTGTGAGAGGGCAAGAACAGGAACTTCAAGTTCACGAGCAAGTTGTTTGAGGGATCGAGATATTTCAGTAACTTGTTGCACAACATTATCAGACCCTCTGCTTTGAGTTGGAACCATGAGCTGGAGGTAGTCGACGATGATGAGACCAAGTCCTTTCTCACTCTTCAGTCGTCGTGCCACAGCACGCATCTTGAGGATATTGTTTGCGGGCTGATCATCGATGTAGATAGGGGCGGTAGAGAGACGATCCATGGCATCACGGATAGCTTTGAAGTCTGTATCAACTGAAAGATTTTGTCCTGTACGGAGCTTCCATGAATCAACTTGAGATTCTGCAGCAAGCATACGATCGACAAGTTGCTGTGAACTCATTTCAAGAGAAAATATACCCACAGGAACATTGTGTTTAATTGCTGTCATACGGGCAATATCAAGTGCAAGCGATGTCTTTCCCATAGAAGGTCGAGCTGCAAGAATGATGAGATCTGATTTCTGAAGACCTGCAAGCTTATTATCAAGAGCAGTAAATCCTGTAGGAATACCACGCAATTCATCCTTAGTTGCATGCAACTTATCAATACGCTCCCATGCATCAGTGAGTGTGTCTTTGATGGCGATGAACTTATGAGTTCCTGTATAGTTGGTAACTTCAAATATTCTCTTCTCCGCCTTATCAAGTATCTCCTCAATATCAATTTCTTCATTGAATCCAAGGTTCCCGACAAATTCAGAAGCAGTGATGAGTTCACGCATAATATACTTTTTCTGAACGATCTCAGCATAGTATTTTGCATTTGTTGAAGAGGGAACACCATGCACAATTTCAGTGAGATATGTCATTCCTCCCGCCTGCTCTATGACCTCCTTCTCCTTAAGGCGTGTAGAAAGTGAGAGAAGATCAATGGGAGTTCCTTTACCATGAAGCTCAACCATAACTGTCCAGATGAGACGATGGCGATCAGCATAGAAAGAACGTTCAGATACTACGTCCATAACTTCATGCATCATTTCTGGGCGAAGCATAATTGAACCAAGAAGAGCTTTCTCAGCTTCGAGATTCTGGGGAGGTATGCGGAGGTCTTTCGTCTTGAAATATGGTGAGGCGGTAGTAGTCATGTTTTTATGTAGATTCATTATACCAAAGAAAAAACTTCCACCTATGCATTGTGGGGGCATGAGGTGGATATGATGGGGATATGTAAAATCACCCCCAAGTTTCCTCAGGGGTGATGTGAATGTTTGGGTTAGATGGAGTAATCAACAGGGAGTTCTGGTTTTTCTGCGAAAAACCGACTAAGGTTTTTGTCCTCAAATATCTTGAGGCTATAACCTAATTCCCTGATACGTTCCATTCGCATGCGGATGAAATGTGCATCAGCGGCAACTAATTTACACCCATTCCATACTGATATTGTTTGAGTGTGTAGAAGACCTAAACTCTCCATAGTCATCTTGATATGTGCCAATCTGATGAGTTCTTTATCGAGGGAGTTTAGATCAGTGAGTGTCCGTGGATCAATGAGGTCATCACCATAGAGACTCCCAAGATTCTCCGCACATGCATGATTCCTCTCCATTTCTTCAGTGAGGCAATGCATTTTTTTCGACGATTTTCGGATTATAATAATCTGTAGCACAAACATGAGGGCGAAGAGAATCCATCCTTTTCCGGAATAGATGTAGGTTCCTCTGTGGGTAAAAAGTAATCCAATGGAGTAAATGATCACAGACCAGCCTGCAATATCATTGACCTCCCGACATATTTTAATGGCTTTGAGGTGTTTTTTGAGATTTCCGTAGAATGTACGCATAGACCCTGGAGTTATACCACTCTTCATTTCATAATTATGGACAACCTGACGTACGAAATCAAAATTATCGTACATGTACTCAAATGATTTTCCTCGAATCTCAATATCCCTAAACTCTTTTTTCTTACTCATACCAACCGTTCCTTTCATATATCGAATAGTTGTATGTATAGGGTATCAGCCCCGCTTCCTATGTATTTCACTACAGAGAAAGACTATACACATGGACTGTTATTCGACGAACATATCCATGTAAATAATTACCATATTTTTTAATAAAAGTCTAGAGTATGGGTTTAAGGGTAAACCCATCCTTTTCATCAATCACTTCGTACCCTCGATCATGGATTTCTTTTCGAAGTGCATCAGATTTCTCCCATTCCTTCGCTTTTCGAGCTTCTTCACGAGCTTCAGCAAGTGCTAATACCTCAAGGGGTATTTCTTCATTGCGGAGAGATTGTACGGCATGAAGTCCAAGTCCAAATACTTTGTCAAAAGAAAGAAGAAGTTCAACTTTCTCATGTGATTCAAGTGAATGGTCTTTAATCATATCCCACATAAGGGCAACTGCTCGTGGCATGTCAAAATCATCACATATTCTTTCTTTGAATTCCTGTCCATAATTACGAGGATGAGCACTCGCATGCACATGTTCATGTTCAAATTCTTGAAGTCTCATAAATGTCTCTACAAGTCGTATATATGCGTTTTGTGCACCTATGAGTGCTTCATGGGTGAAGTTAACGGGAGTTCGATAGTGGGAGGTAAGGAGCCAATAGCGGAAGGCAAGAGGAGATATTCCTACATCTTCAATATCTTTAAGTTTAAGGAAATTACCTCTAGACTTAGACATCTTAGTATCTTCAACGTTCATAAATCCACCATGTATCCAGTAGTTTACGAAATGTTCATGAGTAGCAGCTTCTGATTGCGCAATTTCATTTGTATGATGGGGGAATATGAGATCAATTCCTCCTGTGTGTATATCGAGTGTTGGTCCAAGGATACGTGTTGCCATAGCTGAACATTCAATATGCCATCCAGGCCGTCCTTGTCCAAAAGGTGCATCCCAGTATACATCTCCATCTTCAGGTGTCTTAAACTTCCAGAGAGCAAAATCTCGAGGATTCTCTTTCTCATATTCATCATTAGAAATACGTTCCCTCACTTCATTCTTTAGATTGAGGTGTGCTAATTCTCCATATCCTTTTGAAAGTCCAATACTGAAATATATTCCATCTCGTGTCTGGTATGCTTTGTCATTTTCAAGAAGTATTGAAATCATTTCAATCATTTCATTGATATGATCTCGAGCTCGTAAGAGATGATGGGGTGTTAATATATTTACTGAATGTATATCTCCAAGAAACAAGGTTTCGTAATGAAGAGTAACTTCTGCAAGAGGTTTCTTCTCTTCCTGACTTCGTCGTATGGTCTTGTCATCAACATCAGTTATATTCATAACTTGAGTAACTTTGTATCCAGAATATTCGAATACACGACGTATGATGTCATTCATAATGAAGGTACGGATATTTCCGATATGTACTCGATCATAGACGGTAGGTCCACAGTGATACATGCCAACAGTCCCTGCTTTGAGAGGTTTAAATTCTTCTTTTTCACCACTGAGGGTATTGTGTATATACAGTGTCATTGATTTAAAGCCAGCCCTTTTTCTTGAAGAAATAGAACATACTAAGTCCTGCGATTATAACAATACCGACGAGAATTTCCCAGTCATAGGCATTTCCGATAATGGGAGTGTGTTCGCTTGGTATGAGGAACAGGGTGAGGAAAAGATTGAGAGGGAAGGTTACAAAAGCTAATATTGAAAAGAGTTTAAGATGCTCATTCTGCTTTGTTGAGAGAAGTGAGTCATTGGTATCACGCAAATCATTCAAGAGTTCTCGATTTCGTACGATATTGTCATGGATACTCGAGTATTCAGAATTTATATCATCAAGGTATATAGAGAAATTTTTTCCAAAAAAATCTTCAGGAACAGCACTAAATGATTCAAGTGTTTGCTTGTGAAGGTGTATCGTTTGTTTAAAATCAATTAATTCTCGTGATAGGTTGGAAAGTACTTCAACCATATTACGCTCATGCCCAAGGAAGATATGCTCCTCAACTGTCTTAAGTGCATCTTTAATATTCTCAAGATCATGAGAAAGATGTCCGTAGATCTTCTTCATCATGTAATAGAAGATGAGGCCAGCATGTTCTCCGACACCATTCTTGTCGAGAATTGAATTAGTTTCGAATACTCGAGCAAAACTATGAAGAGGCTCTACTGTCTCTGATCGTGAAGTGATGATGAAGTGAGATCCGATAACAAAATCAACTTCCTTCTCTACTACCACAGAGTTTCCCCGTACCTTAGTTCGTATGGGAATTTGAAGTGCAAGGAAGATATAGTTCTTGTATACATCAACCTTTGGCTTGCGAGTAGGGGAGAGAAGTTCTTCTCCTACAAGAGGATGAAGTCCATGCTTCTTCACGAGTTCACTTACATCAGTTGCGGTAGGAGATTCAACGTCAATCCATGTGAGATTACGATACGTATATGTTTTTATCATATTTGATAGTATAATCCATTATCATATGAATAATCAACAACAAAAAAATATAGCGCTCGGCATCCTTGGCCTTGTCATCGCTCTTTTTTCATATTCAATAGGTCATTACACAGGAGAGAAGAAAAATGTTTTTGTGGATAATGTATCAGCTTCCCAACTCGAACCTTTTTGGAAGGTATGGAGTGTACTGAATGACAAGTATGTTGCGGCCACAACAACTGACACAGAACAGCGTATCTGGGGTGCAATTCAGGGTCTTGCTGCATCTCAAGGTGATCCATATACTGTCTTCTTCCCACCTGAAGAAAACAAGGCATTCAAGAGTGATATAGCAGGTAACTTTGAAGGTGTTGGTATGGAAATTGGAATTAAGGACGGTACTCTTACCGTAGTTGCTCCTCTTAAGAATAGTCCAGCATTTAGAGCCGGAGTTCAAACAGGTGACAAGATAATTAAGATCAATGACACGATAACGACAGATCTTCCTGTTGATAAGGCGGTAAAGCTCATACGAGGAAAGAAGGGAACAGGGGTGAAAATTCTCTTTGTTCGAGAGGGAGTTTCTGCTCCTTTTGAAAAAGAAATTATCCGTGATGTCATCGATATTCCCACCATCGAAACTGAGGTGAAGTCTGGTTCTGGATCTGCTGATAACGGTGGGGTTGGACTTCGAAGTGATGGAATATATATCATTCGTCTCTTTAGCTTTACTGCACAATCTCCTGAATTGTTCCGAACAGCTCTTCGTTCCTTCCTTGAATCAGGTTCACATAAACTCATTATCGACCTTCGAGGTAATCCAGGTGGATATCTTGATGCTGCGTGGGATATTGCAAGTTGGTTCCTCCCTTCTGGTAAAATCATTGTAACTGAAGACTTTGGAGGTAGAAGTTCTCAAAACCGAGAGTACAGGAGCAAGGGATATGATGTTATGAACAAGTACTTTGGTGCATCCAAGTACAAGATTATGATTCTTGTTGATGGGGGTTCAGCTTCAGCAGCAGAAATTCTTGCAGGAGCTCTTCAGGAACATGGTGTAGCAGAACTTGTTGGTGTAAAAACCTTCGGTAAGGGATCAGTTCAAGAACTTGTAGAGATCACCCCAGAAACCTCTCTCAAGGTAACCATAGCTCGATGGCTCACTCCTAAGGGTCATAATCTCTCTCATGATGGCCTTAATCCTGATATTGAGGTAAAGCCTAGTCAGAAAGATATCGAGGGTAAGGTTGATGTTCAGCTTAATAAGGCAGTTGAAATTTTACGAAAAGCAAACTAATATACAGATATATGAAAATAATATTATTGAAAGATATACCAAAGGTAGGTAAACGATACGAAACAAAGGAGATAAGTGACGGTTATGCGCTCAATATGCTCATTCCTAAGGGTGTTGCTATCGCTGCAACTCCAGATGCTGTACGACGAATTCAGCTTGAAAAAGCTCGTCATGAGGGTGAGAAGAAGGTTAATGAAGAACTTCTCGCTAAGAACCTCAAAGACCTCTCAGGACAGACTATAGAGCTTAAGGAGAAGGCAAATGAAAAGGGACATCTCTTCGCAAGTATTCATATTCCTGAGATACTCTCTGCAATTGAAAAGACTACTAAGCTTAGTATTCCAAAGGAAAGTATTGTTCTTGAAAAACCTATCAAAGAGATTGGAGCTCATGAAATACCTGTTCATGCAGGTTCTCATAAGGTTACTTTCACTCTCGATATTAAACCTCTCTAAAAAGGGAAGGGGGGTATAACAAAAAAGACCGGATATTCCGGTCTTTTTTGTATTCTAATAATTATTTAACGTTAACGATCTTCTTCTTCATAGTAGTGTTGTCGAAATGAACTTTTCGCTTCATCTTGAATTCAACAGTACCTTCCTTCAAAGCAAAGAGAGTATGATCCTTTCCAATACCTACATTCTTACCAGGAAGAACATCTGTTCCTCGCTGTCGTACGATAATTGAGCCGATCTTAACAGCTTCGCCGTCATTTACCTTAACACCCAGGTATTTTGGACCTGAATCTCGTCCGTTCTTCGATGCACCTCCTGACTTTTTCGTTGCCATAGTGAAAACAAGTATATACCGAAAGAGGGTATAAAAGCAAGTCCCTTTACGGGTGGTAATAGATATTGTCCTAAAACCCATATTTTACAAGGTACTTTAGTCTTTTTTACCATCAAAACGCTTGACAGATATTATGAAATATGCTAAGATTATGGTCAAGAGTGAGGTATTTGTAGAGTCATATCTATAGGTACCTCATTTAAATTATATGATTGAACTTACAACAGGTGTGATGTTTCTCTTGACCTCAATGTATGGAGGATCAACAACAGACAATCTTGGAGCGGTAGCAACAGCAGATTCTGTATCAATTAACCCTTCAACAGTAGTGGTAGGGAAGATGGATCGAAAGCAAGTTGAAAACTATCTTAATGAACGCTATGCTGACACACCAATTCTCATTGAAATTGCACGATGTGAGTCAACATTCTCTCATTTCGATAAAAATGGAAAGGTGACTCGAGGTATGGTAGATGATGCTGATGTCGGAGTTATGCAAATTAACGAACGATATCACCTCGAAACAGCCAAGAAGCTTGGATATAACATATATACAGTAGAAGGTAATGCTGCATATGCAGAATATCTTTACAAGAAATATGGAACAGAGCCATGGAATGCCTCAGCTAAATGTTGGGGAGACAAGGCACTCTCAATGAAATAATATTCAAACAAAAGAGATCAGGGAAACCTGGTCTTTTTTGTTTGTATTGACATATGTATAATTAAATTGTAATCTATTGTTAGAATGTAAAGGTCAGTAATGGGAAGCATTTGTTTCTCATCCTTTACTCCAGAACTTCTTTTATGAGACGAAAACACACACAGCTATGGCCAGTATTCATTGCCATGGTTATTGGAGCGGGTATTGCGGTCATCTATCGTGAACTTCTGAAATTACCACCGAAGCAGGTAGCTACCACTCCAGCTTGGCATATTGAACCATGGGGAACTGGAGTCATCACTTCAACTCCCTCACATGCCCAGCACCAGGCGTTCAAAACAAGTGACTTCCTTGTCATTTCCTTCACTTCGGATATTACCAAAAGAGAATGTTTGGGGATCATTGATCCTCAGATCGCTGATATTGGCGATTGGGCTCCGGGAGACAAGGTTAAAGTCGGAAGGCTTGTTCGGCCTAAAGACAATCCCCCTTACGCGGAACCTGTTCTCATTAGTCTTGTTATCATTGATAGGATTGAGTAGTCACTCCTCTCAAGAAAAACCGTATGGTCGCGCCCTGCGGTTTTTTTTTATGTGATATATTGACTACCTCAAATATAAATGTTAGTATATTTGAAGGAAAGGAATCTCAGTAGAGGCAATGAATGTCGTTATTGAGATCAAAGAAAAATGAATATTAAATGGCTCCTTAAGAACATTGTCCGTGGTTTCCTCGGACTTGTGATTGTAATGCTCATACTAGCAGCATTAATTAACATCAAGAGCAGAGATGTCCGCGGATCAGGAGGTGATTGGTTTGAAGTCACGTCTCTCAAGCTCGCGAGTGGAGATATTTGGGAGGTCACACTATCCGAGCACTCTCCTGCTCTCGTTTCTGCAAGCATGCTCACTACAAACAAGTTGGTTCCTGGAGATTTCGTGAAAGTAAGGTCACATGCTCTGGAAAACCCAACAAATCCTTCTCATCAGCATGATTACGTCTCTTTTGTCACTGGATGGAAGCGTGGGGAAGGAAAGTAACCCCCGAAGGAGAATCTTTTCAAGAAAAACCGCATGGTCGCGCCCTGCGGTTTTTAATTTTTTACTTAAGCGACCATTATCAACATGTCGTGCTACAATATCTAAAAGTACAAATTTAACAAAGGAAAGAATATGAAAATACCAGCTAAAGTTCCAGAAAATGGTTTCTACTATCATTACAAGCATAATCTTAATGGACCTATAAACGACTATGCCTACGAGGTTGTGGGAGTTGGCGTTCATACTGAAGATGATTGTCGTCCAGAGGATGCGAATATGGTTGTATATCGGCCACTCTATGAATCAACTGTGTTTACGGCCGGTAAACTTTTTGATCTACGTCCACTAGATATGTGGATGGGGGATGTAACCAAAGACGGTAAAACTTTTCCACGTTTCCAACGCATTCTTGATCGAGAGATCATTGCAAAGCTCAAGACTATCAGAGATGAAATGTATGGGTCTTTAATGTAAGGGATATCCAAGATAACAACTCTCAGGGTTGTGTGTAACCGCTCACGAAAACCAAACGGCTTTCCGTCGGGCGGTTTTCTTTTATCTGGTTTGATAAAGGGGGAGAGTATGAGTTCCGTGATTTTAACTACGATACTCTCAGGCCATACCACGTCGCACAATATATCTTTTACGCATTACATACCTTAAAATAAAGCCGGTATTTCTACCGGCCTCATTTTCTACCTACCCCCTACTGAGTTCTAAAAAATTATAATTGATGTCTGGAGAATCTTTTTGCATGAGTGATGAGAGAGCTGTATTCCAAATAAGTTTTATAAAAATTTCATTCCACAAAAATAATACAGGTTTCTTCAAATACGTTGTCCAGATGTATACTACTGCATCTTTAGCATATTCTATGTTGCTTCGAGCTACTGGTGACTCTATAGCCTTCCGTACATCAAACCCAAGGGCTCCAAGTACCACAAGGGCAATAACTGATATGATAATCCATTTAATCATAAAGATTTTAATTTATTTATATACCTTTCAAGTATACCATCCTCAGACACATGATTTAAAGGAATGAAAGTGGATTAAGGTATGCCTTTATATCAGCAAGAGGTATTGTTACATTTTTACAATTCACACTACTGGTGAGTTTCGTAATACGAACTCCTTCAGAAGCATATACTCCGAAATGAAGATGGGGGCCTGTTGAGTATCCTGTATTACCACTGTATCCAATCATGTCACCAGTAGATACTTCCTGTCCTTGTACAACTTTCTGAAGCGAGAGATGGGCATAGAGGGTTGAAAGTCCATTGGGATGTTTAATCATGACCCATTTACCATATGAATAGCAACCACGTACGATATCAGTATTACCAACTCCGATAACGGTACCACTGAGAGCTGCTTGTACTGGTGTACCAATTGAAGCAGCGAAATCAACTCCTGTATGACCTTTACCGTTGTAGATCTGAGGGTTTTTAGTAGCAAACTCCGTATTACCAAAGTATTGGGTTATACGTATGCTTGAAAGGGGCCATTTAAGTACTCCTGTACCAGTACTTGGTATACTGTTGGGATCGATGGCAATCTTGAGGGCAGATTCGAATGAAGCGACTTCCCTCTCAAATGCTTCTTTTTGAAGGAGTTTGTTTGCAAGAAGTTTTTTGTAATCTGCTTCTGTATTTTTTGTTTCAGCAAGGAGAGTATTCTTCTGCCTTACCGTCTCTTTAATGACACTTGTTTGATTCTTAAGATCGTTTGTAAGATCAACTAACTCAGCTTTCTTCTGCTCAGTTAATTTCTTGTTTTTTTCAAGATCTGTCTTTATATTCTTCAAATCCTCGATCTTCCCCTGCATATTCCCTTGCAGGGTATCGAGTTCATGAGAAGTATTCCAAAGTTCTGAGAGAGATGCTGAACTTAATATGATTTCAAGAGGAGAAAGAGCATTAGCTTGTCCCATTGCTCGAAATGATTGAGCGATTACTCTATGTCCATCGGTAATCCGTTCACTTTTGTCACCGATTTCTAATGAGAGTTGCTTAATCTCGAGATTTTTTGTTGCAATCTTGCTCTCTGTTATCTTCGTATCAGCCTCGAGTTTCTTGCGAGAAATATCAAGCTCCTTAAGGGTTGAACTGAGGCTTGCTTTCTCTTTACCGATAGCTTCAATTTCTTTCTGATATCCTTGTATTTCTTTCTCAAGTTTCTTAATCGTATCATTCCCTGCTTCAATCTTGTTTTTAAGCTCCTCAACACTTTGAGCATGAGAAATATATGATCCCGTAAGGAACATGAATATGAGAATACTGAGTGAAATAATTTTTCTAGAGAGATTCGTAGGCATGGGTGAGGCGTTTAAGCGTTTCTTCCTTGCCAAGAATTTCTGAGATGATAAAGGGATCAGGAGATTTTTCTTTCCCTGAAAGGGCATAGCGCATAGGCCAAAGTACATTACCCCTCCCCTCTTTTTCTGCATATGACCAGAGGGCAGTTTTAACAGATTCTTTTGAGAAATCAGTAAGTGATGAAAGGGTTGTGAGGATATACTGAAGATGAGATTTTGTTTTCTCTCGATCAGGTTCTTTTTTCCAGAGAAGGGCATCAGGGGTATAGTTCTCGACATGTTCGACAAAAGAGAGCTCCCCTGCTATGAGTCCAGGAATTTCTCCAAAGGATACAATTCTTTCCTTGAGAAGTTGTATAACTTGAGGTGAGAGAGTTCTCTGTGCAAAAGATTCAGCATATGAGGTAAATTCAGTAAGTGAAAGCATTTCAATATATTTCTTGTTGATCCATTGAAGCTTTTCTTCACCGAATACTGCACCTGCTTTCTGCACTTTCTCAAGCTTAAACTGAGACACAATCTCTTCGAGAGAAAGTATTTCCTGATCAGTTCCAGGATTCCATCCAAGAAGAACCATAGAGTTGATGAGGGCTTGTGGAAGGTATCCTCTGTCACGATATTCAGTGATGGGAAGAGCTCCACGTCGCTTCGAGAGCTTCGATCGGTCGGTACTGAGAACAAGAGGAATGTGAGCGTATTGAGGAACAGGTGCCCCAAGTGCTTCATAGATGAGAATATGGCGAGGTGTATTTGAGATATGATCTTCACCGCGAATAATATGGGTTACCCCCATATTCATATCATCAACAACAACAGCAAGATGAAAAACTGGTTCTTGCATATTTTTTGCAATGATGAAATCGCCGAGATCTGTAGTATCAAATTCAATACGACCTCGGATAATATCATTGAAGGAAACTTTCTTGTTAGGGTTTTTAAAGCGGATAACTTCAGTTCTACCCCCTTCTTCTTTCGGAGTCTCCTTAGAAATATATGCATGACCAGAATCAATCAGTTTCTGTAATGCTTCAGAATGTTTTCCCACCTGCTCTGATTGACGGAAAAAATCATCGTGAGAGAGACCAAGCCATGAAAGACTTTCAAGAATATTGTCTTCGTATTCTTTCTTTGATCGAGCCTTATCAGTGTCTTCAATACGAAGAATGAACTTACCACCATTCTGGCGAGCATAGATGTATGCAAAAAGAGCGGTACGATAATTACCTAAATGAAGAAGACCTGTAGGTGATGGTGCAAAACGTGTGACAACTTTCATAGATGGGGACATTATAGCAAAAAAGTACCTCTTAGGGTACTTTTTTGTTGAATATATCTCAGAGTTTACTATCCCTTGATTCCTGTAACACTAGCTGAGGCTCGGAAGATCTTCATGATGATTTCTCCTCGTGAATCCTTCAAAGGCATATCCTTCTTAGCATCGAACTTCTTGTCTCCATCATCAGTGTGAAGCATAGCGTAGTATACACCACCTTCAACTGTTGGCATTGTCAAAGTTATCTTGCCTGGATTGATTCCCTTGTCAAAATACTGGTATCCAATTACATCTCCTGGTGTTCCATTGTTATCCTTGTGAATAACTACGAATCCTGGTTGAGAAAATTGAACTGAAGAAATATATACGATATTTCCTGGGAATTGATCTGAGACAACAACTCGATTAATGTCTCCTGTCTTAATTCCATCAACTTCTGAAGATGTATCATCTGTTACGTCAGTAGGAGTAGAAGATCCACCCTTCAACATAACATAACCAACGACAACGAGAGCGATGATAACAATGACTGTTACCACCCACTGCCATGTCTTTATACCTGTTCCTGCTGGTTCCATATAGTATGTTTTAAATTAAATTATTAATAGGCTTCTCTATATAAGCTTGTAAGTTAGTATAGCATTTTCTTACTCATGCTTCAATGCAATTTCAAGTATAACATTCGCTATTTTATCAGCAGCATCAATATGGCTCCATTGCTTAGCATTTTGACGCATTGCATCCTTAATATGCTGATTATTATTAATCCTGTCAATTTCTGAGATGAGAATATGGGAACTTAAGTTTTCTTCCTCAATAACAACACATGAACCGTTGCGAGCATATGAAAAAGCATTCTTTACCTGATCATGACTGATTTTCTTTGAAAGAGGAATGATAATTGAAGGAATACCCCATGCTGCAATTTCAAATATAGTTGAACCACCACGTGATATGATGACATCACTTACCCCTGCACTCATACGCATGGCAAGATCATTGAGGTAATCGAAAGGATGATATCGATATGCATATTCACTGGTTCCAAGACTAATCTTGGCTGTCTCTTTTACAGATTCAAAATTCTTTTTACCAGTTTGATGAATAACTTGATATCGGGTAACAAGTTCAGGAAGACCATCGATAATGGCATCATTAATGGTTTGAGATCCTTGTGATCCACCCATGATGAGTATAGTAGGAGTTCCTTCCTCGAGATTAAGGAATTCACGTGCACCATTGGTAAGGGGTTCACGTATTTCTTTTCGTATAGGGTTTCCGGTGAATGCAATACGGCTCTTGTCCTTAACCATAGTAAAAGTTTCTCCTGCATCAGGGTATGATAGAGCTATTCGAGTAGCAAACTTCGCAGCCCATCCATTCACTCTTCCTGGAGCACTATCAGATTCATGGATGATTACAGGTATACGGAGAAGTCGAGCCGCAAAGAGTGCAGGAAAACTAGCGTATCCACCTTTTCCAAATACAACATCAGGATATATTCTGTAGAGCTTTATAATCGCTTGGAGAACACCGAAAGCAGTTTTGAACATATCAGTAAGATTGAGAAGAGAGAAGTAGCGTCGAATCTTACCTGCTGGTACTGATACGAACTCTATATCATTATCAAACAATGCTCGAGGATTATACTGACTTGGAGCCATGTAATAGAGTTGAGGGGTAAGTATTTTACGTTCCTTTGCTTTTTCATAAACTGATTGAGCAACTGCAATGATGGGATAGAAATGACCTCCTGTTCCTCCTCCTGTAAAAAGAATTTTCATAAGTTATTTCGTTACTTTATATTTAGAAATATTTGCAATGATTCCCACTGCGGCAAGGGTAATGATGAGTGCTGTACCTCCATGACTCACAAAGAGAAGAGGCATTCCTGAAAGTGGTATGAGTCCGAGCATGGATGAAATATTCATGTATGACTCTACGATGATAAGTATAGCAATTCCAATCACAGTAAGTCCACCAAAGGTATCTGGAGATCGTGATGCAATCCATATTGATCGTAAGAAAAGAAGGAAGAATGCAATAACAAGAAATGTGCTACCGAGGAAACCGAATTCTTCAGCTTGAACAGCAAATATTGAATCCCCTATCGGCTCAGGGAGATAGTTGAATTTCTGTATACTTTGTCCAAAACCTCTACCTGATATTTGTCCCGATCCAATAGCGATAAGTGATTGTTGAATTTGATATCCAGATCCCTGAGGATTCTGTGAGGGATTGAGATAGGTCATGATACGTTCACGTATATAGGGACGAACATACATAACTGAACCAAGAGCTATGAGGGAAATGAATGCAATAATCGCAATGTGCTTCAATCGTGCACCTGAAATAAAGAGCATAGCTAAACCTGTTACCGCTATCACAATCAATGTATCAGTATCCGATTGGAGAAGAAGGAGAATACCGAGTAATCCCATAATACCAAGGTATGGTAGAACCCCATGTTTAAATGTATGTATCTTGTCCTTCATTAAGGAGAGTAATGCTCCAAAATATATAATGAAGGCAATTTTAAGAAATTCTGAAGGTTGAAATGTTACAAAACCAAGATCAATCCATCTTGATGCTCCTCCATGGGTAAGGGTAAGGGCTGGTATGAATAAGAGGAGATTAAGTACAAGAGCTCCAAGGAGTATGAAGAAAGCATATTTACGAAGTAGTTTGTAGTGAACCTTAGACATTCCCCAGAATGCAAGACCCCCGATAATTAATCCAATAGTTTGATTGAGTGCAACTGATGCAAAACTTGCTCCTGTTCGAGCAAGGAGGCCAAGTGATGCTGAGCTAAAGATAAAGAAACCAGCAAGGGCAAGTGCTGTGACATTGATGAGGAATAAGGTATCAATACTAGGCTTGTTCTGCATTGATTGTAGTATTTTTAAAGTTCTCTATATCTTTCCGTATGGCTTCAAATTCAGGTAAATCTTGTATATGAGAAATACCCAAGTGGGACAGAAGTTCGAGACTCGGCTTATACAAGAAACTTCGTGCATCTTTTTCATTATCGCTCCGCTCTATAAGACCACGTACAAGGAGATTGCGGATAATAAACTGTGAACTTACCCCTCGTATATAATCTATATCAGGACGAGAAATAGGGCCTTGATAGAGAATGATAGAGAGAGTTTCAAGACCAGCTTTCCCTAAGTCTCTCGAAAGTTCATCTTTGGTTATATCTTGTATCAACTGAGATACAAGAGGTGAAGTTGCAAGACTTATTTCAGTATCATATTCAACCACTGTGATTCCCCTTCCCTTGAGAGATTCTTTCAATCGAGGTAATGCATCGTGTATATCTTTCTCTGTGCATTTAAGAAAACCACTTAGTTTTTTAAGTGACATCGGTTCCCCTTTCCAGAAGAGAATGGCCTCAAGAGCTGTTTCAAGTGAATATGACATATTTTAATTATACCGCGGAACCCCTATCTGTTGAGTTTCCATGTGTATATCTCCCTTATGATCATCCTGTGTGGCATGGATAACTCCTTGTTTTACAAGTTCAAGCATAGCAAGAAAGCTCACAATGACATTAACTTTTTCATGTTTGTGACTAGCAGAGAAATCACTGAACTTCATACGTAAGCTATGGGTAATCCTCTCTGAAAGACTATCAATCATAGTTTCAAGACTGATAACCTGACGTATAACAGCTTTAGGTGCAGATTCTTTCTTTGGTAATGAGGTAATGATATTTTTTAATACCTCAACAAGAGAAAGAAGATTCATTGATTGATGAGGGGAGAAAACCACAGGAGTTGCATGTGTTGTTTCTGGAAAAAAAAGAATATGTTCTCCAAACATTTTCTTAATATGTACACTTCCCTCCTTTATCCTCTGATATATCTTGAGGCGTGTTTCAAGATCATGTATCCCCTGCTCTTCTTCTTCAGTGAGGGTAAGAACAGGAAGAAGAGATTTTGATTTAATGAGAAGGAGAGTTGAGGCAATGAGTATGAATTGGGCAGATTCTCCCATAGGTATATTTTCAAAGTTTTCTATATGATGTATGAAATCATCAGTAACCTGTGCAAGAGATATATCATTGATGAAAAGTTTCTTCTTTTCAACAAGAGAAAGGAGAAGATCAAGAGGACCTTCGAATGTTCCAGTCTTTATCCTAAAAGATTGCATGAAGATATTATACCAGAGAATATACCTACTCTCCTTGTATCTTGATACCCAATTCTTTCAATTGCTTGTCCTGAACCTTACCAGGAGCTCCCATCATAGGGTCACGTCCTTCACCTGTTTTTGCAAATGGAATAACTTCACGAATATTAGGTTCATTTTCAAGAATCATCATAAGACGATCAAATCCCCATGCCATACCTCCATGAGGTGGTGTTCCTGATCCGAGAGCATGGAGCATATGTCCAAAGTTCTTTTCAATTCTCTCATCATCATATCCCATGATTTTAAATACCATCTTGAGAGCTTCAGGATTGTGATTTCGTATACTTCCTCCCCCAATCTCATATCCATTACATACGAGGTCATACTGAGTGGTAAGGATATTTTCAATATTGTTTCCTGCCATAAGGTCATTCATATATTCAGGCTTTGGAGCAGAAAATGGATTGTGACTAAATGTCCATCCTTTTGTTTCCTCATCTTTTTCAAAGAAAGGAAAATCAACAATCCATATGAATGCTAATTCGTCTGGATCATCTTTATTAACACGTATATCTGGCTTGTCAGAATTATACTTCTCCTTAGCTTCCTTATGAGTCATAACAGGAATTGGAGTTTTCTGTATTTTCTTGTGTGGATACAGATTCTGTACAATATCGAGAATGGCTTTCTCATTGATAGCCATAACATCTTTCTGTTCAACAAAACTCATTTCCATATCGAGCTGTGTAAACTCAGGTTGTCGATCCCCTCGAGTATCTTCATCACGCATACATCGTGCGAATTGAAAATATTTCTCAAATCCTGAAGCCATGAGAAGTTGCTTGTATTGTTGAGGACTCTGAGGAAGTGAGTAGAAGAGTCCACGGTCAAGACGTGAAGGAACTATATAGTCACGTGATCCTTCTGGGGTGGTTGCTGAGAGAAGAGGTGTTTCAATTTCTCTAAAGCCTTCTCCAGCAAACATGTTTCTTACACGAAGCATAACATCATGACGATGAATCATATTCTTTTGAAGACGTGCTCGGCGAAGGTCAATGTATCGATATTTCAATCGTGTCTCTTCATTGATTTCTTTGCCATCCCCATGAATATCGAAAGGAGGAGTTTCTGCTGTATTGAGAACGGATATACCAAGTATCTCAAGTTCAATATCACCATTGAGCTTATCAGCTTGAATATTCTTTGGAGGACGAGGATTTACCTTTCCCTGAACAGATACAACCCATTCTGGTCGAAGAGTTGATCCTACTACATGAGCATCTTGTGCATTAGGGAGTATAACTCCTTGAACCTTTCCCGTTATATCACGAAAATCAAGGAATATGAGTTTACCCTGATCACGTCGGATGTCTACCCATCCTGATATGGACACTTCCTGTCCAAGATACTGCTTAAGATCTTTAATGTATGTTCTTGTCATATGATACTAATACTATCTTGAAATGTGGGTTTATAGAACGTTGACATGTGTGGTGTATTCATGATATTGTGCATATTAGAAATCAGCATCGTATGCTGATAGAAAAAATATCTTTATGAAAACACAGAGTCGTTCAGCCACATGCTCTCTTTTTGGCAAAATTGAATATCCCACGATAGACAGGGTTTATCGTGAGATGACGGAGCTTCGCAAGAATACACCAACATTGCCGGTTGATCTCATCATAAGTTCTGGGGGTGGAATTATTGATGTTGGTTTTGCCCTCGTAGATTTACTTACTCTTTTCCAAAGAAGAGGCCTCACACTTACCTCTGTTGGAGTATCAGCTGTTGGCTCCATGGCAATTCCTGTATTTATGAGTGCGGCACGGAGGATTATCACTCCTCACACTAGTTTCTTTTTTCATGAACTCGGTTACACTACCGATGGAGAAAGGATAACAACGCGTGAGTCTGGATTTAGGACAGGTAGTCTCAGAAAGGATGAGGAATGGTACTCTGAGATTATTGCCAAACAATCAGGAAAAATAAGTGCTCGCGAGGTAAGGAAACTGATGAAAAAAACGTCAAACCTCTACCCCGATCAGATCATCCGGTACGGATTAGCTCATGAAATTATCGAATAGCATCGTCTGTATCAGAAAGGACCTCCTCACCGGAAGTCCTTTTCTTTTACATCACTCCAATCTTTTCTTTTACAACCTTCAGTTTCTCCCCCGCTCGTGCTTGAGCTCGTGCCTTACCTTCCTCGAGCGTTTTCTTTACCAATTGAGGATCACGTGCAAGTTCATTGCGTCGTTCACGAAGAGGATTAATGAAGGCTTCAAGATCTGCAATCAATGCTTCCTTTAAGATCTTGTACTTACCTTTGTTTGTCTCATAGAGAGGTTTCAGTTCCTCCTCTGTTTTCAAAAGTTTATGAATATTATATACATTGAGAGGAATATCAGATCCTGAATCAGTAACAATACTCATAACAGCTTTTGATATCTCTTCATATGAAGCAAAGAGAGGGATGGTGTTTCCATAACTTTTCGACATCTTTCGTCCATCAATTCCAGGTACTATTGCAACATTTTCTACAATGAGAGGTTCGGGAAGTTTGAATGTTTCTCCAAATATATTGTTAAACTTCATTGCTGTGTCACGTGTATACTCAATATGCTGTTTCTGATCTTGCCCAACGGGTACAACATCAGCATCATAGAGAAGAATATCTGAAGCCATGAGCATAGGATAGTTAAAAGTTCCTACACTAATTTCCTTGTTCTTTGCCTCAGCATCTTTAAAAGCATGAGCTCTCATGAGATATGGCATAGTTGTGATGGTATCAAATATCCATGTAAGTTCTGTATGAGCACTTATATCAGATTGCTTAAACAATACTGATGTACCAGGATTGATACCAATAGCAAGATAGTCGAGGGTTAAATCGTATATATGTTCACGCATTGTCTTCTGATCCTGTATGAAATTGAGAGCATGATAGTCAGCAATCATAAAGTATGTTTCGTACATACCGCTGTTCTGCACATCCACCATTTGTTTCATTGCACCAAAGTAGTTTCCTATATGAGGACGACCTGTTGGCTTAATACCCGAAAGAAGAATCTTTTTTGACATGTATGTATCATAGCAAAATGAGGGTAAAAGGAAAAGCCAGCAGTGATGCTGGCTTATGTGGGTGAAGTGGATTTCTCGCTACTTCTTCTTGCACACGTACTCGAGAACTTTAATTAGACGTGTATGAGGAATATAGATATCACCTGTACCGTTATTTTTGATTGCCCGATGGAGATCAGCGAGAGATCCTTTGGTAATATGCGTAATTATAGACCTAGGGAATGATGTAATACACCATTCATGACCCAAGATCTTCAAGAACTCGTCCCTCTTGATGCCAGAAGTCACAGTGGAATTTTCTACATCACTCAGAGCGCACCACCCCTTGCGTTTCAAAGGTTTAATTATGGAAGGTTTGCAAGGTGGATTTAACTTGAATCCAAAAACTGCAGGCACTAAGATTTGTCTCGTTAAAGTGCCTATTATAACTTTCTTCTTCATACAACAATTAAAAAAGCCTTCCTACCCTATCACCATGCGATGATATAAAATAGAAATTCTAAAATAAAGACTCTCATGCTATATAAAACCAGTCAACTACAGACCCTCCTTCTTCAATTCCTCAACTAATTTATGAGCAGTTTTTGAAAGTTTACGTGGCATCTCTACCTTAGTCACCACAAGTATATCCCCTCTCTTTCCATGAGGATGAGGTACTCCCTTTCCCTTGATGCGTAATACTTCATTATGAGTTGTTCCTGCAGGAACTTTCAATTCAATTACTCCATCAAGAGTTTCAATATCAAGAGAAGCTCCCAAAAGTGCTGTGGTGAGCTTTAAATCAAGTTCCATGATGAGATTAAATCCTTCCTTACGAAACACCTTATGCTCATCAACCCATACACGTACAATGAGATCTCCTCGACCCCCAGCCCCCTCCTCACCTTTTCCTGATACACGAAGACCTTGTCCATTCTCAATACCTGCTGGAATAGTTACAACAATTTTCTCCTTTCCTCCAAGCGAGAATTCTTTTTCAACTCCGAAAACAGATTCCTTAAATGTTAGTTTTGTATCCACAGTGATATTTGACCCACGTCGTGGTCGACGTCCTCCACCTCCGAAAAATTCTCCGAAAATATCACCAAGATCAAATTCAAAAGATTGACCATTCTGTCCTTGATGCTGTCGTGCGAAACCTGAAAAGTCAAAACCACCGAATCCTCCACCATTAAAACCACCCTGCTGTGGTCCAGCAGAACCAAAAGTGTCATACTGCTGTCTCTTTTGACTATCAGACAGCACCGTATACGCCTCGTTTATTTCTTTGAACTTAGTATCATCCCCCTTATTCTTATCAGGATGATATTCATGAGCAAGTTTACGAAACGCTTTCTTTATCTCATCTTGTGTAGCTGTTTTTGGTACTCCAAGTGTGTTGTAATAATCTTTCATATATTGTTAATGGTTATGTGGTGGTATACTTAATCCTGAAAGGATCTTTATGACGTCTGCACTGATTGTTACTGCTTCCGCATTCTTCATTATCGTTTCCCTCTTCATCGCCGCATTGTGTTGCGCTTCAAAACGCCCAGTGCCCACGATGTGAGTTCGAAGAACCGTCACCGACCCTCCCGAGTCACCTCAGGAAGGCTCTGGCGGTTCTTTTTCCCGCCCTATTTCTTCTCCTTAAACTCTGCGTCTTTTACATCTCCTTCAGGTCCTTGTGTATTCCCCTGTGGTGGAGTTTGACTTGCTTCAGCTTGAGCTTTAGAAAGAATTTCTCCAATCTTTGAAAGTTCAGTTGAGAGTACATCAGTTACTTTCTTAAGTTGAACAGGATCTGTTCCTTCTTTTGCTGTCTTTACATCAGCAATCTTGTCTTCGATACTCTTACGAGTTTCTGCAGGAACTTTCTCTCCAGCATCCTTAAGAGATTTTTCTGAAGTATATATGAGTTGTTCTGCCTGATTCTTTGCTTCAACCATCTCTTTCTTTTTTGCATCATCAGCAGCATGCATTTCTGCTTCTTTCTTCATCTTTTCAACCTCTTCTTTTGAAAGACCAGAACTTGCAGTAATTTTAATACTATTAGCCTTGTTGGTTGCCTTGTCTTTAGCTGTTACATTAAGAATTCCATTTGCATCGAGATCGAAGGTAACCTCAACTTGTGGCATACCTCGTGGTGCTGGTGGAATACCATCGAGAATGAATCTTCCTAATGACTTGTTATCACTCGCCATAGGTCGTTCTCCTTGAGTTATGTGAATCTCTACTGATGTTTGATTATCAGCTGCTGTAGAGAAGATTTGAGACTTCTGGGTAGGTATGGTTGTATTCTTCTCAATCAATTTTGTAGCAACTCCTCCCATTGTTTCGATACCAAGAGAAAGGGGTGTTACATCGAGCAAGAGAACTCCTTTTACATCACCAGCAAGGATTCCTCCTTGAATGGCAGCTCCAACCGCAACCACCTCGTCAGGATTTACACCGAGATGTAATTCCTTACCGAAGAAATCTTTCACAGCCTTTTGCATAGCAGGCATTCGAGTTTGTCCTCCTACAAGAATCACTTCATTAATATCAGTAATCTTAAAAGGAGAAGCTTCCATTGCACGCTTGGTAATGGTAATGGCACGATCAATGAACTCCCGTGTTAACTCTTCGAGTTTTGCTCGAGTCATGGTTATGAGAAGGTGCTTTGGTCCATCAACACCAGAGGTGAGGAATGGGATATTAACTTCTGTTTGTACTGCTGTTGAGAGTTCGATCTTTGCTTTTTCAGCAGCTTCATCAAGACGCTGAAGAGCAAGGGCATCATTTCGAACATCAATTCCCTCTTGCTTCTTGAATTCATCAGCAAGCCAATTGATGATCTTCTGATCAATATCCTTACCTCCCAAGTGTGCATCTCCATCAGTTGATTTTACCTCCACAACATCATCACCTACTTCAAGAACTGATATATCGAATGTACCTCCACCGAAGTCGAATACAACGATCTTTTCATCCTTCTTTTTGTCGAAACCATAGGCAAGTGCCGCTGCTGTTGGTTCATTGATGATACGCTTCACATCAAGTCCAGCAATCTTACCAGCGTCCTTTGTTGCTTGTCGCTGTGCATCATTGAAGTATGCAGGCACAGTAATCACTGCTTCAGTGACAGGTTCACCGAGACGAGCCTCAGCATCAGCTTTCATTTTTCCAAGAATCATGGCTGAAATCTCTTCAGGTCGATACCACTTGTCACCCATCTTTACCTCAATGCCTCCATTGGCACTCTTTTGCATCTCGAAAGGAACTGAAGCTTTGTCTTTCTGTACAGCCTCCTCATCGAAGGTGTGTCCGATAAATCGCTTAATTTGATATATGGTGTTCTTGGGATTAGTTACTCCTTGTCGTTTTGCAAGAAGTCCAACAGTTCTCTCTCCAGTTTTTGAAAGAGCAACAATTGAAGGAGTTGTTCGTGCTCCCTCAGCATTTTCTAATATTTTAGGTGTACCAGCTTCCATCACTGCAACAGCAGAGTTGGTGGTACCGAGATCAATTCCAATTATTTTAGACATAGATATGTAATATGTTATATTGTTAGTAGAAAGGGAAACGTATGAGAAATATTCTCAGTATACTTGTCATCATTCTTTGTCCTCTCTGGCTCCTCTGTTTTGGTCTACTACGTCTCATGTATACCCTCAAAAACATGAGCAGTGAGAAAAAAGATGTGACACTATGAAGGGTCGAATCGTTATGCGATTCGGCTTTTTTAGTTAGATGGAGCCCGTGTTGGTTGACTATTAAAAAAGAAAAGAGGATTGAACGGAGAGATGTGCGTATACAGAGATTCTGTGTATACAAAAGGTATATACTCATTCTGTTCTAAAGCAGGAAGATATACATGTTCAGTAGCGGTTTTCTTTTCAACAACAAGAGGTGTTGCAGATATGATCTGTGCTTGGAATCCTTGAGGGGTATGTACAACGGTAAAGAGGACACGAATGAGGACACCATTCTTGTCATGTACAATACGTTCAAAAACCTTATTTAATTGTCCTTGTGTTGTTGTAATCATACCTATTACACCTGTATTATATATCTCTGTACAGAGTTGTCCAGAGGCTCCCAAAAAGAGTATACTTTTGCATGGCGTTCTTCATTCAACCTCCCCATATTTTATGGCACATCAACCACCATTACTTACAACCCCCTGGAGAGATCGGTATTGTGGCAACCTACTCTTCTCCACAGATCACTGTTGTCCCCATTGTGAAAAATTCTCATACTTCTGCAATGGTGATTTCGAAAACCATAATGCCTTGAATTGGATACGGGCAGTTGGTGGGTACAACAAAGCTCACTCAATCGCAATCATTGATTGCCCTAACTGTGGCGAATCATTTAACTTCCACATATCACCTGAGGTAGTTCCGTACTACAGGGCTCTCTCGCCTCGTTGGCCATAGCTCCACACCATGGTGCCACAGCAATGTGGTGCCTTTTTCTATATGGACTACTACTTGACTTTTGTATAATATAGTTATATAATAATACAAGATAAGGACATTGAAATTACTTATTAATTCGTCATAGCAGACAGCGACTCGAGAGATGGGTCATTCTCTACTATGACGAAACCTTTGGCCAAGTCCTCTAGCAATGACGGTGCGAAAGCATCCCCCTCAACTCACGGGCAGTGAGAAGTTTCTCGACAAACAGTTGAGAAAAAAGAAAACATATGAGAACTTTTAGTGAAAATAGACAGACATTTCTAGTGGATATGATTCGGGAGTGGAAATCTGTTCGAAACGGGATCAATATGCCACAGCTTGTTCTTCAGGCAACCCTTCTTCTTAGAGGGGAAATCCTGTTCGCTGATACCAAAAAAAATATCATCGATTTGATAGAATCGGTACTTCAGGAAATGCAAGGTGATGTGTTCGATCACCCCAGGAAGTACCTTATGGGACTCAGGGAGGCGGTAAGGAATGGCGATAGGTCAGGTGTCATTGAAAATATCAGCAAGTTAAATGGATTTGAGTCAGTTATGAGAGAGCTCGATGATATTCTCAATTCCATAAGCAAAGGAAGACGCCCCCAATAAGTAACGGAGGTTCAATACCTCACCTCCCCCGAGCACTTTAGCTCGGGGGATTTTTCTATCCCTTAAACTCCCCCACTTTAACCTTAGGAGCTTTAAGTATTTTTCCATGAAGCTCATATCCCTTCTGTATCACAGCTACAACTGTATTGTTCTCCTTTTCATTTGAGACAACAACTTGTTCAATGGCTTCATCGCGGAGAGGATCAAAGATCTTACCCTGAGGATCAATCTCCTTCAAACCAAAGTCTGTGAGAACTTTTGTTAATTGCTGAGCAATGTACTCAACCCCAATTCTCCAATTCTTGTCCGCCTTTTCCCATACTTCTTTGTTCCCCATTGCCATATGAAAACTATCAAGAACTGGTATGAGTTCTGAAATGAGATTCTCATTAGAGAAACGAGCAAAATCTTTCTGAGCATCTTGATCACGCTTACGAGCATTCACAAACTCAGCCTTGTCTCTTTGCCAGAGATTGAGGTACTCTTGTTTCTCTTCGATAGCTTTCTTAAGCTTCTCTTTAAGGGTTTTAACCGTTGCAAGGGCTGTTTCCTCAGCTATAACTGAGTCATCAAGGTTTTCATCTGATTCTATTGTAATATCTTTTTCGTTATCCATAGTAGATGTTAGTATACACGAAATATGAAAAAACCGGCAAGTGCCGGTTTTTTCTTTTATCGCTTTGACCACTGTGGACTCTTTCGAGCCTTCTTCAATCCGAACTTTCGTCGTTCCTTTGCACGTGGATCTCGCTTGAGAAGTCCTGCCTTCTTGAGCTTTCCTCGAAGTTCCTTATCATACTCAATCAATGCTCGAGCTATACCATGTCGGAGAGCTTCTGCTTGTCCATTGATTCCTCCTCCTTTTACAATTGCAGTTACCTTGAACATAGTTTCGGTAAGCTTTGAAGTTGTGTATGATTCGGTAACAAGACTCTGAAGTTCTCGTGTTGGGAAATATTCATCAACTTTCTTTCCATTGATATCATATGACATCTTAGGAGCTGGAGTTATTCGCACTCGAGCAACGGCTGTCTTTCGACGTCCTACAGTTTCAATATATCGATCTGAATGTTTTGTTTGTGTATTCATATAGTTATTCAGTGATGGTTAGATTCTTCATAATCTTCTTTCGGAGACTATTTGAAGGAAGCATTCGATATACTGCTCGCTCTATAGCTTCTCGAGCACCCTTTCGTGTAATGAGATCACCGAGTTTCTCTGAGTTCAATCCTCCTCTGAATCCTGTGAATGTAACATATACCTTGTCATCCTTCTTCTTCTCATCGATATCAGCCTTTCCTGCATTGATAATCTTTACCTGTTCTGCTGATACAGCATTACGTACATAGGTAACAAGATTTTTACCCATGAGAATCTTAGCCGCTTCGCTTGCGACTCGTCCGATCTTCTTTCCTTGTGCGTCTAGTGTGTGAATCATAATCTTTATGTTATACAAATTCAATCATAGCCATCGGTGTAGCGTCAAGCTCACGGCGGTTCAATTTAATAATTCGGGTATATCCACCCTTTCGATCCTTGTATTTAGGAGCGATAGTTTCAATGAGAGTTTTTGATTCCTTTATACCACCAATCTGAGATGAGATGAGACGTCGTGAAGCAACAGTTCCTGAAATTGCCTTAGTAACAAGCTTTTCGATATATGGTCGAAGCTCCTTAGCCTTAGGAAGAGTTGTTGTGATTCGAGTCTCATTGATGAGATTGCGTGCCAAAGAGCGCATCAGTGCATTTCTCTGATCTTTCTCTCGTCCAAATTTTCGTGTTGATGAATGGTGTCTCATGGGAATTTATAATAACTAATTATTTGAGGGTAATATTGTACTGTGCAAGTACCTTCTTGATCTCCTGTATACCCTTACTTCCAAGTCCTTCGATATCAAGAATATCTACTTCCTTCTTTCGTGCAAGACCTCCAACTGTTCGGATGTTTGCATTCGTAAGTGCCTTGGTTGTTCGAGGAGAAAGACCGATAGAGTCAATTCGAGTTTTCAAGAACTCAACATCAAGCTCCATCTTTGATCCTTCTTCTGATCCTCCAGTTTCTTCAATTGAAGCTTGAGGAACAATCACTTCTTCCTCCTTGAATCCTACAATTGCCTTAAGCTGATGAATCATGATTGAGATTGAATTCTCAAGAGCCTCCTTTGGAGTGAGAGTACCATCTGTTTCAATTGAGATACGAAGTCGATTGAAATCTGTTCGATCTCCAACTCGCATATTCTCAACTTCATAATTAACCTTCTTGATTGGAGTAAATGTTGCATCAAGAGATATTGTTCCAATATCAACTCGATCTTTCTGGATAACTTCCTTAGCAACATATCCAAGACCCTTTTCTACAGTAATTTCAATATCAAGATTTGAATTCTTGTCTGTAAGAGATGCAATGTGGAGTTCAGGATTGAGAATTTCAACCTGTCCTGGTACCTCAATATCCTTTGCAGTAACATCCTTTATCCCCTTAATCTTAAGATTTAGAGTTTGAGCTTCATCAGTACTGAGTCGAATACGGAGTTTCTTAAGAGCGAGAAGAATGATGATGACATCTTCCTTAACACCTTCGATTGATGAGAATTCATGCTCAACACCAGCAATCTTTACCTTAGTAACAGCTGCACCAGGAAGAGATGAAAGAATGATTCTTCGAAGAGAGTTTCCAAGAGTATGTCCGTATCCAGGATAAAGACCATCTATTTCATAAATACCACTAAACCCCTCCTCTCGGATGATTTTTGGCTTTGATGGAACTATAACATTATGATTCGACATGGTTTTTATATTAAAAATTATTAACGACTATAAAACTCAAGCACTGTTCCCGGATTAAACAGAAGTTCTGTAGTTGCAATATGAGGAATACCGTCAATAGTAACTTCCTTCTTATCAAAATTGAGTTTGAGCCATGCAGGAAGCTTCACTGTCTTGAAACGATCATCGAGAGTAGCGAAGAGTACTTTCTTCTTACTTCCCTCTCGAATACCGATAACATCACCAACCTTAACAGCATATGAAGGAATAGTTACAATCTTTCCATTTACAGTGAGATGACCATGTGAAGTGAGTTGTCGAGCTGCCTGACGAGTGGTTGCATATCCGGCACGAAGAGCAAC
>JACCEA011011906.1_pt1 | contig 50968 bp, 52 predicted proteins | sample 7449851 | NCBI WGS metagenome assembly JACCEA01 (sample SAMN15323453, study PRJNA562643) | freshwater metagenome | isolation source: river surface water | place: USA:Blue River Watershed | collected 2017-08-18 | reverse complement strand
GTGTGGCTGCGGGGGCTGGTGAGCGCCCTGGCCTGGGCAAGCCTGGCAGCGTGGGCACAAGCGCCACAGGGCGTTGAATTCATTCCCCGCCATCCCTTTTTGTCGCCGTCACAGGTCAAGTCGGGTCTGCACATGGCGGGCAGTGATGTGCAAGCCATGCAAGCCGATGAATGGGCCAATCCGGCTCAGGCCAGCTTGCAACAAGGCCAGGCCTTGTGGGAGCGCAAGAGCGCATCCGGCCCCAGTTGCGCGCAATGCCACGGCCAGGCCAGGGACAGCATGGCCGGGGTGGCCGCACGCTTGCCGGCGTGGTCGCCTGCGCAAGGGCGCGTGACCAACCTCGAGGACCGCATCCGCCATTGCCAAGCCACCCATCAGCACCGCACCCCGGATGCATTCGAAAGCGAGGACCTGCTCGCGCTCACCGCATGGGTGACGCTCGCGTCGCGTGGCATGCCCATGAGCACGGCGCTGGTGAGCGAGGAGCGCGAGGCCATCTTGCGCGGCGAAGCCGATTACCACCGACGGCAAGGCTTGCTGAACTTGGCCTGTGTGCATTGCCACCAGGACATGGCGGGCAAGCGCCTGTTCAACGACCCTTTGAGTCAGGGTCAATCCAATGCTTATCCGCTCTATCGCCTGGAGTGGCAGTCGGTGGGCTCGCTGGAGCGGCGACTGAGGAGTTGCATGAAGGGGGTCAAGGCCGAACTCGCGCCCTGGGGTAGCCCTCGCATGCGCGAGCTGGCCTTGTACCTGCGCTGGCGCGCTCAGGGCCTGCCTGTGGAAATGCCGGCTGTGCGCAAATGAGGCCAGCGCCTCAGGCCAGCCGCAGGCGGTGGCGCTCGATTTGCTGGCGCACTTGTGCCGGGGCTGTGCCGCCCACGGTGTGGCGCGCATGCAGGGAGCCTTGCAGGCTCAGGGCCTCGTAGACGTCCTGGCCGATGGCCGGGTGAAAGCCTTGCAAGACCGACAAGGGTAGGTCGGACAAATCGCACTGGTGCGAGCTTGCAGCGCGCACCGCATGCGCGACGATCTCGTGGGCATCGCGAAAGGGCAAGCCTTTTTTCACCAGGTAGTCGGCCAAGTCGGTGGCCGTGGCATAGCCCCGCTGAGCGGCTTGCTCCATGGCTTGGGCATTGACCTCGATGCCACCTTCTTTGCGACCCGTGGCCGGGTTGAGCTGCCCGCCCACCATGTCGCAAAAAATGCGCAAGGTGTCCTTGAGGGTGTCCACCGTGTCAAAGAGGGGTTCCTTGTCTTCCTGGTTGTCCTTGTTGTAGGCCAGGGGCTGGCCTTTCATCAGGGTGAGCAAGCCCATGAGGTGACCCACCACGCGCCCCGTCTTGCCCCGTGCGAGCTCGGGCACATCGGGATTTTTCTTCTGCGGCATGATGGACGAGCCCGTGGTGAAGCGGTCGGCAATGCGCACAAAGGCAAAGTTCTGGCTCATCCACAGGATCAATTCCTCTGACAGGCGGGAGATGTGGATCATGACCAGGGAGGCCGCTGCCGTGAATTCGATGGCGAAGTCGCGATCGCTCACCGCATCGAGGCTGTTCATGCACAGCTGGGGCTGCCCCTGCTCGTCCACCATGCCCAGCAGCTTGGCCACCTGTTCGCGGTCGAGCGGGTAAGTGGTGCCGGCCAGCGCGGCACTGCCCAGGGGCAGGCGGTTGGTGCGGCGACGCACATCGGCCATGCGTTCGGCGTCGCGGGCAAACATTTCGACATAGGCCAGCAGGTGGTGGGCAAAGCTCACAGGCTGAGCCACTTGTAAATGGGTGAAGCCAGGCAGGATGACGTCCACATGACGGTTGGCCACGTCGACCAGGGCGCGCTGCAAGTCCACCAGCAGGGCACTGATCGCGTCGATTTCGTCCCGCAGCCACAAGCGCACATCGGTGGCCACTTGGTCGTTGCGGCTGCGCCCCGTGTGCAGGCGTTTGCCCGCGTCGCCCACGAGCTGGGTCAATCGGGCCTCGATGTTGAGGTGAACGTCTTCTAGATCGAGTTGCCATTCGAACTGGCCGCTTTCGATGTCGCGGGTGATCTGTCCCAGCCCCCGCTGGATGTCAGCCCAGTCGGCGGCGCTGATGATGCCTTGCGTGGCCAGCATCTGGGCATGAGCAAGACTGCCTGCGATGTCGGCACGCCACAGGCGCTGGTCGAAAAACACACTGGCTGTATAGCGCTTGACCAACTCGCTCATGGGTTCGGAAAAGAGGGCAGACCAGGCTTGGGATTTTTTGTCGAGTTGGTTTGTCATGGCCGCGATTTTATGGGGCTGGGCTGATAATGGGGCATCTGATGTTTGTCCAAGGGATTTGCTGTGTCGACCTCTGCATCCAACCGTTTGGTCATTGCCACCCGTGAAAGCCGTCTGGCCTTGTGGCAGGCCCACCATGTCCAGTCCCTGTTGCAAGCGCGCGGATTTGAGGTCCAGATCCTGGGCATGACCACGCAAGGCGATCAAATCCTGGACCGAAGCCTGAGCAAGGTGGGCGGCAAGGGCTTGTTCGTCAAAGAGCTGGAGGTGGCTTTGGCCGAGGGGCGAGCCGACTTGGCCGTGCATTCGCTCAAGGATGTGCCCATGGACATGCCCGAGGGCTTTGCCCTGGCCTGCGTCATGAGCCGTGAAGACCCCCGGGATGCCTGGGTGTCCAGTCATTACGCCTCGCTCGACGAGGTGCCCCAGGGCGCGGTGGTCGGCACGTCCAGCCTCAGGCGCACCGTGTTGCTTCAGTCCTTGCGGCCAGATTTGAAGATCGAGCCCTTGCGGGGCAATCTGGACACGCGACTGCGCAAGCTCGACGAAGGCCAGTACGCCGGCATTGTGCTGGCCGCGGCCGGCCTCAAGCGCCTGGGTCTGGGTGAGCGCATCCGCCACATCTTTTCCACCGAAGACATGCTGCCCGCTGCCGGTCAGGGGGCGCTGGGCATCGAGGTGCGCAGCGATCACCAGGCAGCGACCCAAGCCTTGGCCCCCATGGCCGATGAAGCCACCTGGCTGGCCGTGGCAGCCGAACGCTCGGTGAGTCGCGCGCTGGGTGGCAGCTGCTCCATGCCTTTGGCAGCGCATGCGCATTGGCACGGCAATCAGCTGAGCCTGCGTGCCGCCTGGGGCGACTTGCAGCGGCCTGGCCGACTGCTGCGCAGCACCGTGTCGGGTCAGGTGCGCGACCTGGATGCCGCTGAGCGTCTGGGCTTGAACGCGGCAGCCGAGCTCAAGCGCCAGGGCGCACACTGAGGGCGACCCCTCAGCCTGGGGTTCCCACCCATGATCGCCTCGCGCCGACTCATCCTCACTCGGGCCTTGTCTGGTCCAACCGGCGCCGAGCCTCACGCGGACCTGCCTTTGACGCAGTCCTTGTCACCCCAGTGGCACCGCGTGCATTGGCCCTTGATTGCCATTGAGCCCGTGACCGATGCGGCCACGGTGCAAGGCCTGCAGCAGGCCTGGCAGGATTGGCCGCAATGGCAGGCGGTGATGTGGGTGAGCGCCGCAGCAGCCCAGCATTTCTTCAGCCATCGACCCCAGGGTCAGGCCTGGTCCTCGGTTCAGGCCTGGTGCACTGGACCTGGCACGGCCAAGGCCTTGTTGAACTTGGGCGTGCCTGCGGCTTGCCTGGTCCACCCCAAGCTGGGCGACCCCAACTGGGATTCCGAGGCCTTGTGGCAACTGGTGCAGCCCACGCTGCGGCCGGGCGTGCCCGTCTTGCGCGTGCGGGGGCGTGAGCACCGGGCCACCGAGGTGCAAGGGCAGGGGCGGGATTGGCTGTCGGATCAATTGCAAGCCATGAATGTGCCTGTGCATTCGGTGGCGGCCTACGAAAGGCGCGCCCCGACATGGTCAGGGGCGCAGCGCGAGCAGGCGCTGCACGCCCTGACCGATGGCTCCGTCTGGTGGTTCACCAGCTCACAGGCGGTGGAGCACCTGCGGGGGCTGTTGCCCCACGCAAAGGCGACGCAGCTGACGCAGGCGCGTGCCGTCGTCACCCATGCCCGCATTGCACAGGCCTGTCTGGATTGGGGTTGGGGGCATGTGGTGAGCAGCCCACCCGACGAAGCGTCTGTATTGAAATCAATAGAATCCTTCGCATGAATGCTCAAGACTCTCCCTCGCCTGCGCCTGAAGCTGGCGCGTCGCCAGAGCCGCAAGGCGCTGCGCCTGTAGCCCAAGCGGCTGGCGGCGATGCAGGCTTGAAGCGGGTGCTGGGGGGCTTGGCCCTGGCGAGCTTGGTGGCCCTCGTGGCCATCGTGTCCTTGTGGCAAAAGCTCAGCAACATCCAGGAGGCCTTGGCTCAGCAAAGTGCCCAGGCCAATCAACAGTCGGCAGAAGCCTTGGCCATGGCCAAGCAAGCATCGTCCCTGGCGCAAGATGCCAGCGTCAAGCTGGCCCTGGCTCAAACCCGGCTCAACGAGTTGTCGGCTCAGCGCAGCCAGGTCGACGAGTTGCTGCAAAGTCTCACCAAGGCCAAGGACGACAACTTGGTCATGGAGCTCGACGCCGTGTTGCGCGCAGCCCAGCAACAAGCCTTGCTCAGCGGCTCGGTTCAGCCCATGCTGGTGGCCCTGAGCGCAGCCCAGCAGCGCATCAAACGCGCCAATGTGCCCCGCCTGGTGCCGGTTGCCTTGAGCCTGGAGCGGGACGCTCAGCGCATCCAGCAAGCCAAGGTCATGGATTTACCTGTGGTCTTGTCCCAACTCGATCAATTGCTCGCAGCCACCAATCAGGTGTCCTTGCTGGGCGATGCCTTGCCCCCCGATGGCTTGGCCAAATCCACCAAACCCTCCGGCCTGCCCTGGGCTGATGCGGTGGAAAAAGGCCTTTGGAGCGATTTGTTCAAAGACATGTGGCGTGAGCTGCTCACCCTGGTGCAGATCTCCAAGGTGGATGCAGGTGAAGTCTTGCTGTTGTCCCCCGATCAGCGCGAGCTGGTGCGCCAGCAGTTGCGCATGCATGTGCTCTCGGCACGCCTGTCCATCGTGGCGCGTCAGCACGAGGCAGCTTTGCGGGACTTGAACCAGATGCGTCAGCTGATGCAAAAGCATGTTCACCTCAAAACCACACAGGCCAGCACCATGGTCACCTTGATCGACACGGTGCAACAAGCCCTCCAAGGCCAAGCCATGCCCACGCTGTCTGACAGCCTGGCCGCCCTGGCCAATTTGCAGGCAGGGCGCTGACATGCGTTGGGTGTTGTGGATCATTGTGCTGTTTGCCCTGGCGGTGCTTGCTGCCCTGGGGCTGGGCAACAACAACGGCATGGTCACCTTGTTTTGGCCACCCTACCGCGCCGATGTGTCACTGACTTTGGCGGTGCTGCTGGTCTTGGCCCTGGTGGTGATGGTCCACCTGTCTTGGCAAGGCGTGGCCGCGCTCACGCACCTGCCTGTCCGGGTGAGGCAGTGGCGCTTTGAGCGCAAGCTTGCCGCGAGCCAGCAACTGGCCATGCAAGCCCTCTTCCTTGCCCTGGGTGGTCGATTTGTGCGTGCCGATGCTGTTGCCCAGCGCTCCGTGGCCTTGCTCGACGAACTGGTGCTGTTTTCTAATCTGAGCGCCAGCGAAACCGAGTGGCTGACCCATTTGCGTTGGCTCAATGTCTGGACGCAGGGCGAGTGCAAACAGTCGCTGAGGGATTTGGCTGGGCGAGACCAGGTGATTGAAGCCTGGCAACGCATGGCCGATCAGCATGCACCATTGCAACGCACAGAAGTGAAGGATGCCGCCACCCTGATTCGTGCGCGATGGGCCTTGGATGCGCGCGACCCGGTGCAGGCCATGGGCTTGTTGAACCAACTCTCCAAGGGCGCAGGCCACCGCTCGTTGACCCACAGGCTCAAGCTCAAAGCCTTGCGGGCCTTGGGTCAGCATGCTGACGCACTCAAGGCAGCGCGCGCATTGGCCAAGCATGGTGGGTTTTCCTCTGATGCCAGTGCGAGGTTGTTGCAAAGCCTGGCCATGGCCAGCTTGCGCCAATGTCAGGATGCCAGCCAGCTCGACAGCATGTGGCGGTCTTTGGATGCCCGCGAACAGCGCATGCCCTCAGTGGCTCTGGCAGCGGCTGAGCTGGGTCTGAAGTTGCGTGCCGAGTCGGCCTGGATCATGGAGCGTTTGAATCGCACCTGGACCCATTGGATGGAGCACCCCAACGACTGGGACGAAGAGGGCGAAGCCCAGCTGTTGCTGAGCCTGCAATCGGCCTTGCAGCAGTTGCCCCCAGATACCGCTTGGCTGGAGCGAGCCGAGCAAGCCCACCTCAAGCGACCCCGTCACGCGCCATTGCAAGCGCTCTACGGCCTCGTGTGCATGCAGCATGCGTTGTGGGGGAAAGCTGTTTCAGCCCTGGACGATGCACAAAAACGCCTGGAGCCAGGTGCACTCAAGCGCAAGGTGCATGCCTCATTGGCGCTCATGGCCGAGTCGCGCAGCGACACGGCCTTGGCCTTGAGGCACTGGAAAGCGGCCGCTCAATCCTGAGCCGGATGAGCGGCATCGCCTGAGCCCTGCGCATCAAGCTTGGGCGGAATCCTCAAACCCGAAGTTCTGCTGGCGCAGATCAGCCCGGGTCTCGACCAGGATCAAGGGGCCTTCGTCCAGCACCACGGGTGCAGGACGCTCGCGCGGCACGTGGATGGGGCGGGGCTCAGCGGCAATCGCGGCTTGCACAGCGGCAATGCGGTCGGGATTGGACAAGACCCATTCCATGCCAGCAGACTGGGCAATGTCTTGCAACTGCGCCAGCGGCAACTCAAAGTGGCCAATGCGGGGCATGCCGGTGCGCGCTGGGGCAGCGTGGGCAGCCACTGCGGGAGCAGCTGCCTGGGCATTGGCCGCTTGGCTGGTTTGCTCGTGACCTGAGGCTTGCTCCTCGCGGGGCGTGCGCTCGCGTCGTTCGCGCCCAGGGCGCTCGCGGCGGCGGCGCTCCGAGCTGGGTGTGGCGTTGGGTGCATCGACGGTGGCCAGCTGAGCGGCATCTTGAGCCAGCGCCGTGCTGGCTTGGCCCTCGGCGGTGACCTGATCGAGGTTGGCGGGTGTTGCCGTCTCGGCCTGATTCTGGCGAGGACGACGTTCACGGCGCTCACGACCCCCTTCACGGCCACCTTCTCGGGGGCTTTGACCTTCTCTGGGCTCGCGAGGCTCACCAGCGCGGTTGCCTTGAGCCGAGCGGTCGGCGCGTTCACCCCGTTCCCGACGGCCTTCGCTGGCACCTTCAGGGCGTTGGTCGGCGCGTTGTTCAGGGCGCTCGGTTCGTTCCGTGCGCTCGCCGCGCTCGCCACGTTCTGGGCGTTCGGCACGATCACCTTGGCGATCCGAGCGGCGACCGCCCCGACGGCCATCGCCACGCTGGCCTTGGCGCGATCCGGCTTCGCGGCGGCCATGTGCGGGCTTGCTGCCCGTACTCGGCTCACTGGCGCTGGTCTTGGTTGGGCTTGGAGCGGGGGCAGAGCCACCGAGCAATTTCTTGATCCACCCGAAAAAGCCACCCGAGCTGGGTGCGGCGTCAGCCGCAGGGGCGGGCGTCGCTGCAGTGGGTTTGACGGGCTCGGGCTTGGGCGCCACCACGGGTGCGGGCGCATCGGGCAAGACCCCTTTGATCACCGGGCTTTGGCGGTTGGTGGGCTCCTGGGAGCGGCGGGTCACCGAGGTGGGGTCTTCGATGTCCTCGGCCAGCTTGTAGCTGGCATCGATGTTGTCCAAGCGGGGGTCATCGTGCTTGAGGCGTTCGAGCTTGTAGTTGGGGGTCTCCAGCCCTTTGTTGGGGATGAGCATGACCTGGATGCGCTGCTTGATTTCAATCTTGGCGATTTCAGAGCGCTTTTCGTTGAGCAAGAAGGAGGCGACTTCAACCGGCACTTGCGCGTGCACGGCGGCGGTGCCTTCTTTCATGGACTCTTCCTGAATGATGCGCAGGATTTGCAGTGCCGAGCTCTCGGTATCGCGCACATGGCCTGAGCCACCGCAACGCGGGCAGGGGATGGAGGCCCCCTCCGACAAGGCCGGACGCAAACGCTGGCGGCTCATTTCCATGAGGCCAAACTTGCTGATGGAACCAAACTGGACGCGGGCGCGATCCTGGCGCAAGGCATCGCGCAAGCGGTTTTCCACTTCGCGGCGATTGCGTGCCTCTTCCATGTCGATGAAGTCAATGACGATCAAACCGCCCAAGTCGCGCAAACGCATCTGGCGAGCCACTTCGTCTGCGGCTTCGAGGTTGGTGCGGGTGGCGGTTTCCTCGATGTCACCCCCACGGATGGACCGCGCCGAGTTGACATCCACAGAAACCAGGGCTTCGGTGTGATCGATGACGATGGCACCGCCAGAGGGCAGGGTGACCGTGCGCGCATAAGCCGATTCGATCTGGTGTTCGATCTGGAAGCGGCTAAAGAGGGGGGCGTGATCGCGGTAGCGTTTGACCCGGCTGGCATGCTCGGGCATGACATGGGACATGAACTGCTGCGCCTGGTCGTAGAGGTCATCGGTGTCGATGAGCACATCGCCAATGTCGGCATTGAAGTAGTCGCGGATGGCACGAATCACCAGGCTGGATTCCTGGTAGATCAGGAAGGCGCCCTTGCCCGCCTGGGAGGCCTCGTCAACGGCCTTCCAGAGTTTGAGCAGGTAGTTCAAGTCCCATTGCAGCTCGGGGGCGGAGCGGCCAATGCCAGCCGTGCGGGCAATGATGGACATGCCGTTGGGGTATTCGAGCTGGTCCAGGGCCTCTTTGAGTTCTGCCCGCTCGTCGCCTTCGATGCGCCGGCTCACGCCACCGCCTCTGGGGTTGTTGGGCATGAGAACCACGTAGCGGCCAGCCAGCGAAATGAACGTGGTGAGGGCCGCGCCCTTGTTGCCGCGCTCTTCTTTTTCGACCTGGACCAGGAGTTCCTGGCCTTCCTTGATCACGTCCTGGATGCGCGCCTGGCTGGGGGACACGCCAGAGGAAAAGTATTGTTTGGAAATTTCCTTGAAGGGCAAAAAGCCGTGCCGCTCTTCGCCGTAGTCCACAAAACAGGCCTCAAGTGAGGGTTCGACGCGGGTCACGACCGCTTTGTAAATATTGCCTTTGCGCTGTTCGCGGCCTTCGATTTCGATTTCATAGTCGAGCAGTTTCTGTCCGTCCACGATGGCCAGGCGGCGCTCTTCCGCCTGGGTCGCATTGATGAGCATCCGTTTCACGATGCAATTCCTTCACACAACAACAACAGACCCAATTGGGTCAACGATGCCAGACGATGAAGCGCAAGGAAACGAGGCGAGGTGCAGCCCTGGAAATCAGGGATGGCAGCAAGTGGCCCGAGAGCGAGTGACAAGTGGTTGAGCGAGTCGACCAGGTTGCGTCATGAAAAAGGCTTGGCTCATGGGGCTAAAAAAACCCGGCAGCTCACGGGAGCTACCGGTCAGAATTCGTTTCGGTTGTCCATTCATCGGTTCTGCGTTGGGGTCTTCGTCCACCATGGACTTGCATGACCCAACAAGGCATCGACCTCTCAGCGTGGCTGGCTCATGATCTAATCTCCAAATCAAATCAAGCACTTGGAAGCCAACGCTGGTGAAGCCGATTATAGACACACAGACCTCAGAAGCCGCAAGTGCCCAAATCCTGGAGGTGGATGAGGATTCCAGCGGACAGCGGCTGGACAATTTCCTCATCCGGCACCTCAAGGGGCTGCCCAAGACCGGGGTCTATCGCATCATCCGCACGGGTGAGGTCCGGGTCAACAAAGGGCGCGCCAGCGCCGACACCCGTGTGCAAGCGGGCGACCGCGTGCGCGTCCCCCCCCTGCGCCTGGCTGCCCCCAAAACCGCGCCCGCCCCAACGACCCCCTTTGGCCCGGCTGGCAGCGAAGCCTTTCGCATCCTGTTTGAGGACGACCACCTCATTGCCCTGGATAAACCCTCGGGGTTGGCCGTTCACGGTGGCAGCGGGATCAGCCATGGGGTGATCGAGCGGCTCAGGAGCGCCAGACCCGATGCGCCAGTGCTGGAGCTGGTCCACCGGCTGGACCGGGAAACCTCCGGGGTGTTGCTGGTGGCCAAGCGCCGAAGCGCTCTGCGCCACATCCAGGACCAGTTCAGGGGGCGGGAAACCGGGAAAACCTACCTGGCCATGGTCAAGGGGCAGTGGCCTTCCAACAAGAAGGTCATCGACATCCCGCTTTTTAAATATCAGGCGCAAACGCCGTCTGGGGAAACCGAGCGCCGGGTGCAGGTGGTCAGTGAGTCCGATCCCAGGGGTCAAAGGGCCATCAGCCTGGTGAAGGTGGCACGCCTGGTGGGGCCTCACAGCTTGCTGGAGGTGGTGATCAAAACCGGGCGCACCCACCAGATCCGGGTGCATTTGTGCAGCCAGGGGCACCCTATCCTGGGCGATGACAAGTACGGCGACTTTGCATTGAACAAGGTCTTGCAGCCCCAGGGCCTCAAGCGCATGTTCCTTCATGCCTGGAAACTCAGCCTCAAACACCCCCACACGGGTCAGGCCATGTCCCTGATTTCACCTCTGCCAGTGGATTTGCAACAATTCATCCACCATGTATCACCCGACACCCCGCCGATTTGATCTGATTGCGTTCGATTGGGATGGCACGCTGTTTGACTCCACAGCCCTGATTGTTCGATGCATCCAGGAAGCGGTGCGCGATGTCGGCGGCACAGTGCCCGATGCCCAGCAGGCTTCTTATGTGATTGGCATGGCCTTGGTGCCTGCCTTGGCCCATGCCGCTCCGGATGTGCCTGCTGAACGCTACAAGGAATTGGGTCAACGCTATCGTCACCACTATGCCCAGCACATGCACGACATCAGCCTCTTTGATGGTGTGCTGGAGATGCTGCATGAGTTGAAGGCCAGGGGCGTGTTGCTGAGCGTGGCAACCGGCAAGTCACGCCAGGGGCTCAATGAGGCCTTGCAGCATGTGGAGCTCAAGGGCTTGTTCGATGACTCTCGCACGGCCGATGAGACGGCTGGCAAGCCCAACCCCATGATGCTCCATGAGTTGATGAGTGCCTGTGGCGTCTCGCCTGCGCGCACCCTGATGATTGGCGACACCACCCATGACCTGGAGATGGCCCATCTTGCGGGCTGCCGCAGTGTGGGCGTGAGCTATGGGGCGCATGCCCACGACACCTTTGAGCGCTGGCAACCGCTCGCGGTCGCACACAGCGTGCGCGAACTGCATGACTGGTTGATCCAACATGGCTGAAGCCCAAGCCCTGTGTCGGCGTGAAGACTTGGCTGACCGAGGCTTGGCCGTGCCGTTTGATGTGAACTATGCGGGACAGACCTGTCGGGGATTTGCCATCCGCTTCCAAGGCCAGGTTTACGCCTACCTCAATCGCTGTGCCCACATCGCCATGGAAATGGATTACCAGCCCAATCGCTTTTGGGACGAAACCGGGCAGTGGCTCATGTGTGCCACCCACGGCGCGGTATACGATCCACGCACAGGTGCTTGCCAAGGCGGCCCGTGCAAAGGTGGCTTGATCCCCATCCACACCTCTGAGCGGGATGGATGGGTGTTTTGGCACACCGCTTACAACCTCAAGCCCATCGAGTTTTGACATGACCAAAGAATCCCAGCCTCCCGAATCCGAGCTGCCGCCTGCTGCCTCCACCCCGCCCACCTCAGCTGCGCCAGCGGCCAAGTCAGCCACTGAGCCCCCTGCCGCAGCTGCTGCGCCCCTGGACGAAGCCTGGGCGCGCAACACACTGGAGCAGTTGGCGTTGTCCTTCTACAAGGAGCAGCGGGCGAGTCGGCGCTGGAAGATTTTTTTCAGGTCCCTGTGGGCGGCCTTGTTCATCTGGATGTTGTGGATCGCCAGCCACCCACCGGGCATGGGCAAAACCGAAGTCACACGGCCCCATACCGCGCTCATCGAGATCCATGGCGAAATTTCGGACGAGTCCCCGAGCAACGCGCGCTGGTTGATGAATTCCTTGCAGGAGGCCTTTGAGGACAAGGATGCCAAGGCCGTGGTCATGCACATCAATTCACCGGGTGGCAGCCCGGTTCAGGCCGGCCTCATCAACGACGAAATCCTGCGGCTCAAGGCCAAGCACAACAAGCCCATTTATGCCGTGTGCAGCGAGGCCTGCGCATCGGCGGCCTACTACATCGCTGTGGGGGCAGATCGCATTTACGTTGACAAGGCCAGCGTGGTGGGCAGCATCGGCGTGCTCATGGACGGCTTTGGATTCACTGGGCTGATGGACAAATTGGGCGTGGAGCGCCGCTTGCTGACTGCGGGTGAAAACAAAGGCTTGCTCGACCCCTTCACCCCTTTGGATAAAAACCAGAAGGCGCTGGCCCAGCAAATGCTCGACAACATCCATCGCCAGTTCATTGAGGTGGTCAAGGCCGGCCGGGGTGATCGCATCAAAGGTGGTCCCGAGGTGTTCAGTGGCCTGTTCTGGACGGGCGACAAAGCCATCGAGTTGGGTTTGGCCGATGCGCTGGGCTCATTGGACAGCGTGGCACGCGACGTGGTGCAAGCCGAAGAGATCATTGATTACACCCGCAGCGAAAACGTGGCCGAACGACTGGTCAAGCGATTTGGCATGTCGGTGGGTGAGGGCTTGTTCAAGTCCATGCAACAGCGCGGCCTCTTGCCCCACTGACATGGCGCCTTCGATCTGGCTGCGCATGGGTGAGCCGGCAACACCACCGAGAGGCTGAACGCCCAGCGAGCTCCCCAGGTGAGCAAGCTCAGGCAGGCCAGCGCCCCATCACAAACAACACGGCTTGTTGCTTGTCCACCGGGACAGGCGATTGCCGCCATGCCTGGATGCTCCGGGACACGATGCGCTCACTGGCTTGGGTGAGGTTGCTCGCCAGACACAAGTGGGTGTCTGATTGCAAGGTCTCGATCAGGCTCTGAAAGAGGGCTGCATTGCGGTGAGGCACCTCGATGAACATCTGTGCCTGACCTTGTTTGGCCAGCACCTCCAGACGTTGAATTGCTTTGATCCGTTCGCCCGCCTCGATGGGCAAGTAGCCCCAAAAGGCAAACGATTGCCCATTCATGCCACTCGCTGCCAGGGCCAACAGGGGTGAGCTGGGTCCAACCAGGGGGATGACCTCAATGCCCAGACGATGAGCAGCGCGCACCACCGAAGAGCCAGGATCGGCCACTGCGGGCATGCCGGCCTCGCTCACCAAACCCATGTCATGGCCTTGCAAGGCGGGCATCAGCAATGCGGCCACATCCGGGTCGTGCAGGTGGTCCCCTTGCTTGTGGGCTTGACGGGGCAGCTCCTGGATGGATTGAGATTGGATGGGGTGCGAGAGTGGCAGCTGCAGGTTCACACGCTTCAAAAAGGCGCGGGTGGATTTGGCGTTTTCAGCGATCCAGTGGGCCAGGCTCGCGGCGGTGCGCAGGGTCTTCAAGGGCAGGACCTCATCCAGGCTCACCTGCGCATCACTGCCCAAATCCAGCGGGACCGGGACCAGGTAGAGACGGCCTTTGGGGGTCATGCCAAGGGATCCAGGCCCGCTTCACGCAGCAAGCGGCAAGTCTGAATCAGTGGCAGACCCACCAAGGCCGTCGGGTCGTCGCTGTTCACCGAGGCCAGCAGGGCAATGCCCAGCCCTTCGCTCTTGGCGCTGCCCGCGCAATCGAGTGCAGGCTCGCGCGCGAGGTAGTGAGTGATGTCCTTGTCGGTCAACTCTCGGAACCGGACCTCGATGTTCACCAACGTGCAGCCTTGGTAGCCCACGTCCTCTCGAACCACGGCCACAGCTGTGCGAAACACCACGGCCTGCCCGCTCAAGCGCCGCAATTGGGCTTGAGCTTTGTCCAGCGTGCCGGGTTTGCCCAGGGGTTCGCCGTGCAGGTCGCAGACCTGGTCCGAGCCGATCACGCAGGCTTTGGGGTGGAGGTTCGCCACGACCTGAGCCTTGGCCAAGGCCAGTCGTCGAGCCAGTTCGGCGGGGAGCTCGCCGGGCAAGGGGGCCTCATCAACCCCAGGCGCCACGACGGTGAAGGGCAACTGCAAGCGGTGGAGCAATTCGCGCCGGTAGCTGGATGTGGAGGCGAGGATGAGAGATGGCAGAGGGCAGCTCATGCAATGATTCTCTTACACTGGGTGCATGAGAAAAACACGCCCTGAGCGACTCGATGCCATGAAACTGGCCCAGGCCGGCGAGGAATTGTCGGGTCGTTATCCTGGCTCGTCCTTGACCCGGTGGGCCAACAGCGGCTTGAGCCCGGATCAGGTCTCGGAAGTGGCCTGGCAAGCCCGGTTTGAATTGAAAACCGACGCCACGAGCCGGTCCACAGCCTGGTTGCACCTCAAGGCCCAGGCGGAGTTGAAGCTGGAGTGCCAGCGGTGCTTGCAGCCCATGTCCTGGCCTCAGCAGGTGGACTGCACATACCGATTTGTCCCCACCGAGGCCTTGGCTTTGGAGCAGGACAACGAGGCCGAGGAGGATGTCCTGTCGCTGGAGCAGCCTCTGGATCTGTTGGAATTGGTGGAAGACGAGTTGATCATGGACCTGCCCATGGTCCCCATGCATGAGAAGTGTCCGGTGTCGGTCAAAACGGGCACCCAAACGCCTGATTTCACTGAAAAAGCCCATCCTTTTGCCACATTGGCGGGACTCAAGGGCCAGAAAACAGACTGAGATACAATTTGCGGTTTGTCGGATCGGTAAGCATCCCTTTTCATTTTTCTTTCTGACCACGGTCAGTCACGAGGAGCCATCATGGCTGTTCAGCAAAACAAAAAGTCGCCTTCCAAGCGCGGCATGCATCGTTCACACAACGCCCTGACCGTGCCCGGTCTGGCTGTCGAGCCCACCACGGGCGAGGTCCACCTGCGTCACCAAATCAGCCCCAACGGCTTTTACCGGGGTCGCAAGGTCCTCAAGACCAAGAACGAAGGCTGATTGCCTTGCGTCACGAGGTTTGCGTTTCGCCAGCCTCACTTTTGAATTCAGTGCCTTTGTTTATTTACAGGCTCTTCTGAATGGTCACCCTGTCAGTGGATGCCATGGGTGGGGACTTTGGACCCGAAGTCACCCTGCCTGCGTGCAAAGCCTTTTTGGACGCGCATCCCGATGCCCAACTCATGCTCTTTGGCCTCAAAGGCGCGGCCGGAACCTGGTCGCACCCTCGGGCGGTCTGGCACGATACCGAGACCGCTGTGGCCATGGACGATCCCATTGAAGTGGCTCTGAGGCGTAAAAAAGGCTCGTCCATGCGTTTGGCCATTGAGGCTGTTCGAGACGGACAGGCTCAAGCCGCTGTTTCAGCTGGCAATACCGGTGCGCTGATGGCGATTGCCCGCTACGTGCTCAAAACCCTGCCGGGCATCGACAGACCCGCCATTGCGGGGCACATGCCCAACGCCAAGCAAGGGTCCACCACGGTCTTGGACATGGGAGCCAATGTGGATTGCTCCCCAGAGCATTTGTTCCAGTTTGCTGTCATGGGTTCTGTGCTGGTGAGCGCCATGCGGGATGTCGAGTCGCCCACGGTGGGGTTGCTCAACATTGGCGAAGAAGACATCAAGGGCAACGAGGTCATCAAACTCACGGGGGACATGCTCCGCCAAGCCCATCTGGTGGGGCTGCTCAACTTCCAAGGCAATGTGGAAGGCAATGACATCTTCAAGGGCACCACCGACTTGGTGGTGTGTGATGGTTTTGTAGGCAATGTCGCCCTCAAGGCCAGCGAAGGATTGGCCACCATGGTGGGGCAGTCCCTCAAGTTGGCTTTCAATCAAAATTGGTTGACGCGTTGTGTGGCTCTGCTGGCCATGCCAGTGCTCAAAGATTTCAAACACAGGGTGGACCACCGACGTCACAACGGTGCTGCCTTGCTGGGCCTCACTGGCCTGGTGTTCAAAAGCCACGGCTCAGCCGATGCCTTGGCGTTCGAGACGGCCCTCCTTCGCGCTTATGATGCCTGCCAGCACGGCCTCTTGCGCCAGGTCCAGCAGCGTTTGGAAGAGGCCGCCCCGCTCATTCAAGCTTTTCACGACAGACCCTCCGTGTCTACCCCCACCACCTCATGAGTCGATACGCACGCATTGTTGGAACTGGTAGCCATTTGCCTGCGCGGCGATTGAGCAACCAGGATCTTGTTGAACAACTCGCTTCACGTGGGCTGGAGTCCTCTGACGAGTGGATTGTTGAGCGCACAGGCATCCAAGCCCGTCATTTCGTCGACGACGGCGTTCAAACCAGCGACCTCGCTTGTGCCGCCGCCCGCCAGGCCTTGGACGCTGCCGCCCTCAAGCTGTCAGACATTGACCTCATCATCGTGGCCACCTCCACACCGGACATGGTGTTCCCTTCAACTGCTTGCATCGTTCAAAACAAGCTGGCCTTGCAAGAGGAGGGCGCATCTGCGTTCCGTGGCGCTGCTTTCGATGTCCAGGCTGTATGCGCTGGCTTTGTCTATGCCATGAGCATTGCCGATGCCATGATCAGGGCAGGTAGCGCTCAAACTGCCCTGGTCATCGGTGCAGAAGTGTTTTCCCGTTTGCTTGATTTCAACGACCGGACCACCTGTGTCTTGTTTGGCGACGGCGCGGGCGCTGTAGTCCTGCAAGCCGGCGACAAGCCGGGCATCCTTGCCACCGACATCCATTCAGATGGCAAACACGTGGACATCCTGTGCGTGCCGGGTCAAATCCATGGTGGCTCAGTCACGGGCGATCCGTTTTTGCGCATGGACGGTCAGGCCGTTTTCAAATTGGCCGTTGGTGTCCTGGAGCAAACCGCCAGAGCCAGCCTGGCCAAGGCCCACCTCGGCGCTGAACAACTCGACTGGCTGGTGCCTCACCAGGCCAATGTGCGCATCATTCAAAGCACCGCTAAAAAACTGGGCATGCCCATGTCCAAAGTCATCCTCACCCTCACCGAGCAAGGCAATACGTCGGCTGCCTCCATCCCCTTGGCGCTGGACCATGGTCTTCGCCAAGGTCTGATCAAGCCTGGCCATCGCGTCATGCTCGAGGGCGTTGGGGGCGGCTTCACCTGGGGTTCGGTGCTGTTTGAGTGCGTGTGAAGGAGAAACAAGCATGACGCAACTCGCATTTGTGTTTCCTGGTCAAGGCGCTCAGTCGGTCGGGATGCTGGACGCCTGGGGAGACCACCCCGTGGTGAAGCAAACCCTGCAACAAGCCAGCGATGCGCTGGGCGAAGACCTAGGCCGCCTCATTCATGAAGGCCCGGCTGACACCCTGGCACTCACCACCAACACTCAACCCGTGATGCTGGTGGCGGGCATCGTGGCTTATCGCATGTGGCTGCACGAAGGCGGTCCCCAACCTCAGATGGCGGCCGGTCACTCGCTGGGCGAGTACTCGGCCTTGGTGGCAGCCGGTGCCTTGGCCTTTGAAGAAGCGGTTCCCCTGGTGCGTTTTCGTGCCCAGGCCATGCAAGAGGCGGTGGCCGTTGGCGTGGGTGCCATGGCGGCAGTACTGGGTTTGCCCTCGGAGCAAGTGGCCGACCTGTGTCGCCAGCACACCCAGCCCCAGGCGGTGGTTGAGGCGGTCAATTTCAACGATCCCATGCAAACGGTCATCGCTGGCCACCAAGCCGGTGTGGATGCCGCAGCTGTGGCCCTCAAGGCGGCTGGTGCCAAGCGGGTCCTGCCCTTGTCGGTTTCGGCGCCTTTCCATTCCAGCCTCATGAAGCCCGCTGCAGAGCGCCTGCGTGAGCGCCTGCAAACTGTGAGGCTGGCCAAACCGCAGTTCGCTGTCATTAACAACATCGATGCCGTGGTGCTTGACGATCCCGAAGCGATTCGCGAAGCGCTGTATCGGCAGGCCTTTGGGCCGGTGCGTTGGGTGGATGGCATGCGAGCCATGGTGCAGCGCGGCGTGACTCAGTTGATCGAATGCGGTCCCGGCAAGGTCTTGACCGGCATGGCCAAACGCATCCTGCCCGACGTGCCTGCCCATGCCGTTTTTGATCCAGCCACCCTGGCTCAGGCCAAAGCGGCCTTGATGGGAGGAACCCAGCCATGAATGCCTTGAACGGCCAAATTGCCCTGGTCACGGGTGCCACACGTGGCATTGGTGCAGCCATTGCAGCCCAACTTGCCCAGGCGGGTGCCACAGTCATCGGCACGGCCACCTCCGACACCGGTGCCCACACCATTGGCGAGCACTTGTCAGCCTATGCCGGTTGCATGGGTGTGAAGCTCGATGTCAATGATGCCCAGGCCTGTGAGCAGTTGGTTGAGGACATCGTCAAGCGCCATGGAGGCCTGCACATTCTGGTCAACAACGCCGGGATCACCCGCGACACCTTGGCCATGCGCATGAAGGATGACGACTGGTCGGCGGTGATCCACACCAACCTCAGTGCGGTGTTTCGCCTGTCTCGATTGGCCATCAAGCCCATGATGAAGCAACGACTTGGCCGCATCATCAACATCACCAGCGTGGTGGGGCGTGCCGGTAATCCGGGCCAGGCCAACTACGCCGCAGCCAAGGCCGGTGTGGTGGGCATGACCCGCTCCCTGGCCAGAGAGCTGGGCAGTCGGGGCATCACCGTCAATTGTGTGTCCCCTGGATTCATTGCCACCGACATGACGGCGGTGCTGACCGAGGCCCAAAAGGAAGCCATGTTGGGACAAATCCCGCTGGGGAGTCTGGGTCAGCCCCAGGATGTTGCCCAGGCCGTGGCCTATTTGGCCCAGGCGGCCTATGTCACCGGTCAGGAATTGCATGTCAATGGCGGAATGTGGATGGGATGACGGTTCGGTCAAACCCGGATCAGCCGCTTGGCTCGCGCGGATAGAATGTCGAGTCTGTTAAACACCCTTTGGGAACACCATGAGCGATATTGAGTCACGTGTCAAAAAGATCATTGCTGAGCAACTCGGCGTGGAAGAGTCACAAGTCACCAGCGAAAAAGCCTTTGTGGCCGATCTCGGTGCCGACTCACTCGACACGGTTGAACTGGTGATGGCGCTTGAAGACGAATTCGGCATCGAAATCCCCGATGAAGACGCCGAGAAGATCACCACCGTTCAAAATGCCATCGACTACGCGTTGGCACACCAGAAGTCCTGATCTTTAGAGACCCACATGAGCCGTCGTCGCGTTGTCGTGACCGGCCTGGGATGTGTCAGCCCCGTTGGTAATACCGTTGAGGAATCGTGGGGCAATATCCTGGCAGGTCGATCTGGCATTGCCCACATCACCAAATTCGATGCCACCGATTTCGCCTGCAAGATTGCAGGCGAGGTCAAAGGCTTGAACCTCGAGACCTACATCAGCCCCAAAGAGGCCAGGACCATGGATGCTTTCATCCACTTTGGTCTGGTGGCAGCCTTGCAGGCGGTCCAGGACTCCGGGTTGCCCACCGGGGACGCCCTGAGCGACGAATTGGCCGAGCGGATTGGCTGTCTGGTGGGGTCTGGCATTGGGGGCTTGCCCCTGATCGAGGACATGCACGGCGAGCTCACGCAACGCGGTCCACGCCGAATTTCTCCCTTTTTCGTTCCCGCATCCATCATCAACATGATCTCGGGTCATGTGTCCATGCGATGCGGCTTCAAGGGGCCTAACCTTGCTGTCGTCACGGCCTGCACAACGGGCTTGCACAGCATTGGCGAGGCTTCTCGCATCATCGAATATGGCGACGCCGATGTCATGGTGGCCGGTGGCTCTGAAGCCACGGTGTCACCCTTGGGCGTGGGCGGATTTGCTGCCATGCGCGCTTTGTCAACCCGCAATGATGATCCGACCACCGCTTCGCGTCCTTTTGACAAAGACAGGGACGGTTTTGTGCTGGGCGAGGGTGCCGGGGTCATGGTGTTGGAAAGCTTGGAGCACGCTCAGGCTCGGGGCGCGCGCATTTATGCCGAGGTTTGTGGTTACGGCATGAGCGCTGACGCAGGCCACATGACAGCACCCAACATGGACGGACCTCGCCGCGCCATGGTCAACGCCATGCGCAACGCCGGCATCCAAGCCGATCAAATCGATTACCTCAACGCCCACGGTACCTCTACGCCGCTGGGGGACGCCAATGAAACCAAGGCCATCAAAGCTGCGCTGGGTGATCATGCCAAGCGCCTGGTGGTGAGCTCCACCAAGTCCATGACCGGGCATTTGCTGGGTGGCGCTGGTGGCATTGAGAGCGTGTTCACCGTGTTGGCCTTGCATCAGCAGGTTTGCCCGCCCACCATCAACCTGCATCAACCCGACCCCGAGTGCGATCTGGATTACTGCGCCAATGAGGCCCGTCAAATGCCCATTCGCTATGCCCTGAAAAATAATTTTGGCTTTGGCGGAACCAACGGTTCCCTGGTGTTCAAGGCCTTCCATTAATCCACGAACTGCATATGGTCAGGGCGTTCCATTAAGCTTGGAGCCCTTGTTGACTGGAGGAATCAAATGCGTCCCAATTCCATGCTTGCATTGAAGGTGTGGCTGGCCTCGGGGGCCTTGGCGTTGTTTGCGTCCCTTGCTCCCCTCACTGGTCATGCCCAGTCCGCTGCCAATCCCCCATTGGTATCGGGCTTGCCCGATTTCACACGCCTGGTTGAGGTGGTTGGCCCATCGGTGGTCAACATCCGAACGGCCACCAAGGTCACGCCATCCGAGAGGTCTGATGATCCTGATGCCCAAATGCAGGAATTTTTCCGGCGTTTTTTTGGCATCCCCATTCCTCAACAGCCCGACCGCTCAGAAAGTCCACAGCCCCAGGAGCGCCCGCGAGGCATAGGCTCTGGTTTTGTGGTGACCGCCGATGGCTACATCATGACCAATGCCCATGTGGTCGATGGCGCGGATGAGTTGCTGGTGACCTTGGCCGACAAGCGCGAATTCAAAGCCAAGCTGGTGGGCCTGGACAAGCGCAGCGATGTGGCCCTGGTCAAGATCACGGCCACGGGGTTGTCAGCGGTCAAGATTGGTGACGTCTCCAAGCTCAAAGTCGGCGAGTGGGTGATGGCCATTGGCTCCCCGTTTGGATTGGACAACACGGTCACTGCGGGCATTGTGAGTGCCAAGCAGCGTGACACGGGCGACTTTCTGCCTTTCATCCAGACCGATGTGGCCATCAATCCAGGCAACTCGGGCGGTCCGCTCATCAACATGCGTGGCGAGGTTGTGGGCATCAACAGCCAAATCTATTCACGCTCGGGCGGCTTCATGGGCATTTCCTTTGCGATCCCCATCGACGAAGCCATGCGCGTGAGCGATCAGCTCAAGTCCACTGGCCGTGTGCAGCGGGGTCGCATTGGGGTTCAGATCGACCAGGTTGGGCGTGACGTCGCTCAATCCCTGGGTCTGGATCGAGAGCGTGGTGTCCTCATCCGCATGGTTGAACCTGGCTCACCGGCCGAGCAGGCGGGATTGAAGGTTGGCGACATCGTGCTGAGCTTCAATGGTCAGCCCATCGAGAAAGCCAACGATTTGCCCCGCATCGTGGCCAACCTCAAGCCCGGCACAGTGGCCAGCCTGACCGTCTGGCGTCAAGGCCAGGAGCGCAAGCTCAGCATCACTGTGGCGGGCGCTCCAGCTGAGGAAACCACGGCCAGCAAAAAGCCGGCCGCTCCGGTCGAGGAGTTTGTTGCCGAGCCCTTGGGATTTGCCATAGCTTCTCTCACGCCAGAGCAATTGAAAGAGCGCAAGCTCAAGGGTGGGGTGATCATCACTTCGGTGAAGGAAGCCGCAGCTCGCGTCGGGCTCAGGCCCAACGACGTGGTGCTGGCGCTGGGCAACCTCGAAGTGCCCGATGTCAGCTCCTTCGAGCAGGCTTTCAAAAAGCTCGACTTCAAACGCCCAGTGAGCGTGCTGTTTGTCAGGGGGCAGTGGGCTCAGTACGTCGTGATTCGACCCAGTGGCAAGTTCTGAGCGCCCATGAGCAAATTTTTCGATTTGGCAAGTCCCCAAGTCTTTTTGGGGATTCCCTCACCGCTAGACGGTACTTTGTGCCTGCGTGACCAGGCCATTTCATATTCAATTTTTAAATATAGAGAACGATTAAATCTATTTTCATGAATAACAAAATCCGGTTTGATCACCATGTGGGAGCAGTTGGTCAGCAATTGGCCTCACCCACACGGCTTCCACACATTGTTCAGATGGATATCCACCAAAACTGTGGATATCCTGTTGTTAACTCGCTCGTTGTCTCTCTGCAACGTGCCAAAACGGCGATTTGGGCCATGGACGGGAAAGCCAATTTCCCTAAAATGAAGCTCCAACATATCGCAGTTGCCATAGATTGTTGGTTCAGGGCGCGTCGACATCGACGCGCCCTTTTTTATCCCAACTCAATCATTTTTCAACGACTTACTGCGTGGCATTGATGAAGCACATCAGAAACTTTTCCATCATTGCCCACATCGATCACGGCAAATCCACTCTGGCGGACCGGCTCATCCAGCGTTGCGGGGGCTTGAGTGACCGCGAGATGCAGGAACAAGTCCTCGACTCGATGGACATCGAGAAAGAGCGGGGGATTACCATCAAGGCGCAGACCGCTGCGCTCACTTACCGGGCCAAGGATGGGCAAACTTACCAGCTCAATCTGATCGACACGCCCGGCCATGTGGATTTTTCCTACGAAGTGAGCCGCTCCCTGTCCGCTTGCGAAGGTGCCTTGCTGGTGGTCGATGCCAGCCAGGGGGTCGAAGCTCAAACCGTGGCCAATTGCTATACCGCCCTGGATCTGGGTGTCGAGGTGCTGCCGGTGCTCAACAAGATGGACCTGCCGCAGGCAGACCCAGAAACCGCCAAGTCTGAAATCGAGGACGTGATCGGCATCGATGCCAGTGAGGCCGTGCCGTGCTCGGCCAAAACCGGAATGGGGGTGGACGACATCCTCGAATTGATCGTCAACAAGGTGCCCGCGCCGCGTGGCAACCCCGATGGCCCCCTGCGCGCCATGATCATCGACAGCTGGTTCGACACCTATGTGGGCGTGGTCATGCTCGTGCGCGTGGTCGACGGCACCCTCAACAAGGGCGACCGCATCCGCCTCATGGCCACCGACACCACTTATGAGGCAGGTCAGCTTGGGGTGTTCACGCCGGCCAACGAATCCCGCGCCAGTCTCAACGCGGGCGAGGTGGGTTACATCATTGCGGGGATCAAGGAGTTGAGTGCGGCCAAAGTTGGCGATACCGTCACCTCCGTCAAGTCCTCATCGGGGGCCAACATCCCCTCGGCCAGCGAGCCCTTGCCCGGCTTCAAAGAGATCAAGCCCCAAGTCTTTGCCGGCCTTTATCCCACCGAAGCCAATCAATACGATGCCCTGCGCGACAGCCTGGAAAAGCTCAAGCTCAACGATTCCTCCCTGCAGTTCGAACCCGAAGTGTCGCAAGCCCTGGGTTTTGGCTTCCGTTGCGGCTTTTTGGGCCTGTTGCACATGGAAATTGTCCAGGAGCGTCTGGAGCGCGAATTCGACCAGGACCTCATCACCACCGCCCCCAGCGTGGTCTACCAGGTCGAAAAAGCCGATGGCGAAGTGGTGCTTGTCGAAAACCCGTCCAAGATGCCTGAACAGGCGCGCATCAACGAGATCCGCGAGCCCATCGTGACCGTGCACCTGTATATGCCGCAAGAGCACGTGGGTGCGGTGATGACACTCTGCAACCAAAAGCGCGGCGTACAGATCAACATGAGCTACCACGGTCGCCAGGTCATGCTCACCTACGAGTTGCCCCTGGGCGAGATCGTGCTGGACTTCTTCGACAAGCTCAAGTCGGTGTCGCGCGGCTATGCCTCCATGGATTACGAGTTCAAGGAATACCGCGCCTCGGATGTGGTGAAGGTCGACATCCTCCTCAACGGCGACAAAGTGGACGCCCTCTCCATCATTGTTCACCGCACCCAGGCGCAGTACCGGGGCCGGGCAGTGGCTTCCAAGATGCGCGAGATCATCAGCCGCCAGATGTTTGACGTGGCCATCCAGGCTGCAATTGGCGCAAACATCATCGCCCGCGAAACTGTCAAGGCCATGCGCAAGAACGTGCTGGCAAAATGCTATGGCGGTGACATCACCCGCAAACGCAAACTGCTGGAAAAACAAAAGGCAGGCAAAAAGCGCATGAAACAAATCGGAACCGTGGAGGTGCCCCAAGAGGCCTTCCTTGCCATCTTGCAGGTAGAAGAATGATGCCCACACTCACCGCTGCGGTCCTGGCCGCTTTTGCTGCTTACGGGCTCTCTTGGTATTTTGGCTTCCACGACGGCAATTTCCCCTTGATGCTCTTGCTGGCCACCACCGTCACCGGCATCTATTGGGTGGCCGAGAAGTGGTATTTCCTGCCCAGGCGCCGTGCAGCTGCTGAGATCCTGGCCAAGCAGGCCCACGAGCAACGCGAACGCTTGCAGGCGCAAGGCATTGCCATGCCCGAGGATGATTTGGCCAAAGCCCAATCGAATGTGCTGCGTCAACCCTGGTGGCTGGACTGGACGGCAGGCCTATTCCCTGTGATTGCCGTGGTGTTCATCCTGCGGTCCTTCATTTTTGAACCCTTCAAAATTCCCTCTGGATCCATGATCCCCACCTTGATGGTGGGCGACCTCATCCTGGTCAATAAATTCCATTACGGCCTGCGTTTGCCCGTGATCAACACCAAGATCACCCGAGGCGATCCAGTTCGCCGCGGTGATGTGGTGGTGTTTCGCTTTCCGCCCAACCCCAACATCGATTACATCAAGCGCGTGATTGGGGTGCCGGGCGACACCGTGGCCTACCTGAACAAACAACTCACCATCAACGGACAGGTGGTTGCCCAGACCCAGCTCAACGACTTCTTCAATGAAGACGCCATGTCCTATGCCAAACAGTTCGAGGAAAAGCTGCCCACGGGCTCTTTTTCCAAAGAGATGACGCCCTCGCTGACCCATCGACTGCTGGTTCAGCCGCAAGCCCCGGCCTTTGTGAGCGGTGTGGCGAATTTCCCTGGCAAGGAGCTGTGCCACTACAGCGCCGAGGGGGTGACTTGTCAGGTCCCTGAGGGCCACTTTTTTGTCATGGGTGACAACCGCGACAACTCCATGGACTCGCGTTACTGGGGGTTTGTGCCTGAAAACAATGTGGTGGGCAAAGCCTTCTTTGTCTGGATGAACTTTGGCAACCTCAAACGAATCGGGAGCTTCAACTGATCATGGGTGCGCCTGGCCGATCGGATGTGGCCAAGCGCGCGGGTGGTGCGCTGGACGCCCTCGATCAGTTTGAATCCCGCTTGGGGCATCGCTTCAACAATCGCCAGCTCCTGGAGCGCGCGCTCACCCATCGCAGTGCATCGGCAGACCATAACGAGCGACTGGAATACCTGGGCGACTCCGTGTTGAGCCTGGTGATCTCCGAGCGCCTGTATGGCGCCATGCAGGACTTGCCCGAGGGCGAGTTGTCACGCGCCCGTGCGCACCTGGTTCAGCAGTCGTCGCTGCATGAACGTGCTGTGGCGCTGGCCTTGTCTGACGTGATCCGCCTGGGCGAGGGCGAACGAAAGACCGGGGGCGAGCATCGACCTTCCATCTTGGCCGATGCTTTCGAGGCCGTCCTGGGCGCGGTCTACCTGGATGCAGGATTTGATGCTGTGCGCCAGGTTGTCCTCACCTTGTTCGAAGGCACCGAGCTGCGACCCGAGGTCAAAGCGGCCTCCAAGGATGCCAAGACAGCCCTGCAGGAATGGTTGCAGGCGCGCAAACTCCCCTTGCCGCATTACCGGGTGGTGGCCATCACAGGAGCTGCCCACGAACAAACCTTTGATGTGGAATGCGAGATCGAATCCATGAGCCTGTCGCGCCGCGGCATTGGCAGCTCCCGTCGCTCCGCTGAACAATCCGCAGCTGCGGCCATCTTGGAATCTCTTGAAGGACCCACCCCATGAGCGATGCTCAGCGCTGCGGCTTGATTGCCATTGTCGGCCGCCCCAATGTGGGCAAATCCACTTTGCTCAATGCGCTGGTGGGACAAAAGATCAGCATCACTTCGCGAAAGGCGCAAACCACCCGCCACCGCATCACCGGCATTCGAACCCGCGAGCAAACGCAATTCATTTTTGTGGATACGCCCGGGTTTCAGACCCGCCACAACAATGCCCTGAACCGATCCTTGAACAAAACGGTCATGGGTCTGGTGGGCGATGTGGACTTGGTGCTGTTCATGGTGCAAGCGGGTCAATTCACGCTGGCCGATGCCAAGGTCCTGTCCTTGCTCAAACCCGGCATCCCCACGGTGCTGGTGGCCAACAAACTCGATTGCATTGGCCGCAGGCAAGAGTTGGCAGGCTGGCTCAAGGACATGAGCCAGCGCCATGACTTCACCGAATGGGTGCCCATGTCTGCCAAGGATCCCAAGCATGTGGATCGGCTGCTCACGGTGTGCGAGAAGCATTTGCCAGAGCAGGCCTGGTGGTATGGGGCCGATGAGCTCACCGATCGCAGCGAACGCTTTTTGGCCTCGGAAATCATTCGGGAAAAACTCTTTCGCCTCACGGGCGACGAGTTGCCCTACACCTCCACGGTGGTGATTGATCAATTCGAGGAAGAACCTGGCCGCTCGGTTGAGCGCATGGTTCGCATCGCAGCGACCCTGGTGGTCGAGCGCGACAGCCACAAGGCCATGATCATTGGTGAAGGCGGTGAACGCCTCAAACGCATCGGCACCGAAGCCCGCGTGGAACTCGAAAAACTCATGGGCGCAAAAGTGTTTTTGCAGTTGTGGGTCAAAGTCAGATCGGGTTGGGCTGACGACGAGGCTCGGGTGCGCAGCTTTGGCTACGAGTAAGCCCCGCGTCAAACGCATCAGCGATGAGCCGGCCTGGGTGCTCCACGGCTACGACTGGAGCGAATCCAGCCTGATCCTGGATGTGTTCACGCGGCATCAGGGGCGTGTGGTGCTTGCAGCCAAAGGCGCCAAACGTCCCCATTCCCAATTGCGCCCTGTGTTGCTGCCTTTGCAGCCCATCAGCCTGTCTTACTCGGGGGAGGGCGAGGTCAAGAACCTGCGCGCTGCCGATTGGCAGGGTGTGGACCTCATGCCCGAGGGCGAAGCCCTCATCGCAGGCCTCTATCTCAATGAGTTGCTCATGCGCCTGCTCCCGCGTGAGGACCCGCACGAGGCCTTGTTCGATGGCTACAGTCAGACCATCCGCACACTGACTCAATCCTCCGAGTTGCCTGTGGCGGTGATCCTGCGGGGCTTTGAGCTCATGCTCTTGCGCGCCATGGGGCACTTGCCAGAACTCGATCGCTACACCCTGACCCAACAGCCGCTTGAGGGGCCAGCCTTGTTGACCGTGGAGTCGGGCTTGTTGTCTGCGCCCCAGCAAGACAAGGCCTTGCCTGCCCAAGCGTGGCTGCTTTTGCAGCAGGCCCTGGAGCGCGACTCCCCCTGGTCGGCGGTGCTCGCCGCACTGGCCACCTGGGATGCAGCCTGGCGCTCCGCCTTGCAACACCAGCTTCGCCAGGTGTTGCACTACCATTGCGGCGTTCAGCAATTGCACACCCGCCAATTGATGATGGACCTTCAAACCTTATGAGCACAGCGCTTTCGGTCAACCTCAACAAAATCGCTCTGGTTCGCAATTCGCGACCCTTGAGCCTGAACCTGCCCGATGTCACGATGTTGGGGGAAATTTGCCTGCGCGCGGGTGCCCACGGCCTCACGGTTCATCCACGCCCGGATGAGCGGCACATCCGCGCGGATGATGTGGCGCCCCTGGCTCAGTTGGTGAGGCGTTGGCCAGGCCGCGAATACAACATCGAGGGCAACCCGTTTCACAACCTCATGGACCATGTGCGCGCCACGCGGCCTGATCAGGCCACCTTTGTGCCCGATGCCCTGGGTCAAGTCACCAGCGACCATGGCTGGGATTTGAATCATTCGGCTCAGGCCTTGGGCGAATGCATTGCCAGGGCGCGCGAATGGGGGGTGCGGGTGAGTCTTTTTGTCGATCCCGACCCCTCTCAAATGCCGCTGGCCAAGGCCTTGGGGGCAGACCGCGTCGAGCTCTACACCGAGCCGTATGCGCGCGCGCATGGCACAGACCAGCAAGCGGCTGTGCTCCAGACTTACCGCGATGCAGCCCTGGCCGCCAAGGAGGCGGGGCTGGGCATCAATGCAGGCCATGACCTCAACCTCATCAATCTGGGCGACTTTTTGCAGGCTGTGCCTGGCGTGCTGGAAGTCTCCATTGGCCATGCCTTGCTCGCCGATGCCCTGGTCATGGGGTATGACGCCGCCGTCAAGGCCTACAACGCCGTGATTGCCAAGGCGCATGCATGAGCACCTTTGGCATTGGCACCGACATCTGTGATATCCGTCGCATACGCGAAGCCTATGCACGCCGTGGCGAGCGGTTTGCACAACGCATCCTTGGCCCCAGGGAATGGCAGATCTGGCAAGCCCGCATGGCCCGCAGCCCCGAGCGTGGCCTGCGGTTTTTGGCCACCCGCTTTTCGGCCAAGGAGGCGTTCAGCAAAGCCATTGGTTTGGGCTTGCACGCCCCCATGACCTGGCAGCGCTGCGAAATCACCAACCTGCCTTCGGGTCAACCCGTGGTGAACTGCCATGGTCCATTGGCGCAATGGATGGCCGAGCGTGGCCTGCAGGCCAAGGTGAGCCTGAGCGATGAATCCGACTACGCCGTGAGTTTTGTCATTGTGGAAACCCCAACATGAAATCTGTTGCCGCTGGCCATGCGCCCTTGATCATTGACATTGCAGGGCTGAGTCTGAGCCCGGTGGACATCGAGCGTTTGCGCCACCCCATGACGGGCGGCCTGATCCTCTTTTCGCGCAACTGGCAAAGCCGTGCCCAGCTCAGTGACTTGTGCGCTCACATCAAGTCGGTTCGTCCCGATGCGCTCATCGCTGTCGATCACGAAGGTGGGCGGGTTCAGCGGTTTCGCACCGACGGCTTTACCCACTTGCCACCCCTGCGTCGCCTGGGGGAGTGGTGGATGAAGGCTCAAGACCAGCCCGCTCATTCAGCCCTGCAGGCCTGTGCCATGGCGCGCGATCTGGGCTGGGTGCTGGCCAGTGAGCTGCGTGCCTGCGGCGTGGATTTCAGTTTCACCCCAGTTCTGGATCTGGACCATGGACCCAGTGCCGTCATTGGCGACAGGTCCTTTTCCCGCGATCCCCGTGTGGTCGCGGTGCTGGCGCAATCGCTGATGCTGGGATTGGCTCAGGCTGGCATGTCCAACTGTGGCAAGCATTTCCCCGGGCACGGTTTTGTCGCTGCGGACTCCCATGTGGATGTGCCCGTCGATCCGCGTTCACTCGCCGATATCCTGGCCGATTGCGCCTTGCCCTATCACTGGCTGGCCAGCGCCTTGTCCAGCATCATGCCCGCCCATGTGATTTATCCGCAGGTGGACGAGCTGCCCGCTGGCTTTTCCAGCCGCTGGCTCAAGGACATCCTGCGCCGCCAGCTGGGCTTTGAGGGTGCCATCTTCAGCGACGACTTGTCCATGGAAGGCGCTAGGCATTTGCGCGGGCAGACCTTGAGCTATACCCAGGCCGCAGAATTGGCCCTCCAGGCGGGCTGTGACCTGGTGCTGTTGTGCAACCAAAGTGTGCCTGACGCCCCAGGTGAAGGCCGTGCGCTGGATGAATTGCTCGACGGATTGGCCACGGGTCTGGCCAAGGGCCGCTGGCAAGCCAGTGAACGGTCCGAACAACGGCGCCTGGCGCTGCTGCCCACCGCCAGGGCCATGGATTGGGCTCATCTCATCGCCCATCCTGCCCATGCGGCCGCGTTGGAGCGATTGCGCAGTATTTCTCCCTCGCCATGACCCCTTTGGTGGGCAAGCAGGCGGCAAACGTTTAAAATGCTGGTTTGCTTACAAAGCCAGTGTGTCTTGCACACGGCTTGAACACAACAAGGAAACGCCATGGCGACGAAATCCGGAAAAACCACTGTGGACGCCTCTGGGCTGCGCTTCACGAGCCGGGAAAATGGCTCTCCCTTTGCGGGCATGGGCAAGATGGGTGAAACCATGTCCTGCATCAAATGCGGTTTGCACAAGCCCCGTCGTCTGGGCAGTCAGCAGCGGTTCGCAGGCAGCCTCGCCTTTTTCTGCTTTGATTGCAAACCCCCCAAAACACCCCCCGCCGCCAAGTGATGTGCGGATGAAAAAAAGGCCTCGAAAGAGGCCTTTTTTCATGGGGCAAGCCCAAGTCCAGTTGCACCAGTTTCAGTGGATGCGGCGCAGGGCAGGAAAGAGGATCACATCGCGAATGCTGGGGCTGTCGGTGAGCAGCATCATGAGGCGGTCAATGCCAATGCCGCATCCGCCCGTGGGAGGCATGCCGTATTCCAGTGCCTGGACGAAGTCATGGTCGAAGAACATCGCCTCATCGTCACCACGGTCCTTGGCCGTGACTTGCGAGGCAAAGCGTTGCGCCTGGTCCTCGGCATCGTTCAATTCACTAAAGCCGTTGCCAAACTCCCGACCTGTGATGTAGAGCTCAAAGCGCTCGGTCACTTGCGGCTGTGCATCGCTGGCGCGCGCCAGAGGAGAAATTTCCACAGGGTGTTCGCAAATGAAGGTGGGGTTCCAGAGTTTGTCTTCCACCATCTCTTCAAAATAAAGCACTTGCAATTCGGCCAGAGACTTGTGCGAGAGGTGATGCTGCTGATCGGTCATGCCCAGTTTGCGCAGGGCAGCGATGAGCCAGGGCGCTTCATCGGCTGAAGCACCCGCGTCGGTGTGGCGCTCGATGGCTTGACGGATGGTGAGGCGCTCAAAGGGCTTGGACAAGTCAACAGCCTTGCCCCCGTAGGTGAGCAGCAAAGTGCCCACTGCCTTTTCGGCGGCATCGCGGATGAGTTGTTCGGTGAAGTCCATGAGGTCGCGGTAATTCCAGTAGGCCGCGTAAAACTCCATCATGGTGAATTCAGGGTTGTGGCGCACCGAGATGCCCTCGTTGCGGAAGTTGCGGTTGATCTCGAAGACCCGCTCGAATCCACCCACGATGAGGCGCTTGAGGTAGAGCTCAGGCGCGATGCGCAAATACATGGATTGATCCAGCGCGTTGTGGTGCGTCACAAAGGGCTTGGCATTCGCCCCGCCCGGTATCGGGTGAAGCATGGGGGTTTCAACTTCAAGAAAACCATGGTGGACCATGAATTCGCGGATGCCACTCACGGCCTTGGAGCGCGCTACGAACCGGGCTTTGGCCGATTCGTCGGTGATGAGGTCCAGGTGGCGTTGGCGGTACTTGATCTCCTGATCATGCACGCCATGGAATTTATCGGGCAACGGGCGCAAGCTCTTGGTGAGCAAGCGAACCGATTGCACATGCACGGACAACTCACCCGTTCGGGTTTTGAAGAGGCGACCCGTGGCACCCAGGATGTCGCCCAGGTCCCAGTGCTTGAAGTCGTTGTAATCGGCTTCGCCCACATCGTCCCTGGCCACATAGATCTGAATGCGGCCATGACCGTCTTGCAAGGTGGCAAAGCTGGCTTTGCCCATCACACGCTTGAGCATCATGCGTCCGGCCACCGAGACCACCAGCCCTTCCTTTTCCAGCACCTCGGCGGATTTGGCACCGTGCAGGTGATGCAGTTGATCGCTGTGGTGAGCCGGTTTGAAGTCGTTGGGGAAGGCCACGGGACCGCCCGCAGCCTGGCGCTCACGCAGGGCCTTGAGTTTGGCGCGACGCTCGGCGATGAGTTGGTTGTCCTGGGCTTGGCGCTCTTCGTCGCTGGCCAGATCGGGGATATGGGAGTCAGTCATGAGGTGGTGTCGGTGATGGCATCGGCTGGCAGGCGCAGCATCATGGCCAGGGTTTTGGCGACGGTGGCACGCAGTTCGCGTCGATCGCAAATGAAGTCCACCGCCCCTTTGGTTTGCAAGAACTCGGCGCGTTGGAACCCCTCGGGCAGGGTGACGCGCACCGTGTTTTCAATCACACGTGGGCCGGCAAATCCGATGAGCGCATTGGGCTCAGCGATCACGGCGTCGCCCATGAAGGCAAAGCCAGCGGACACCCCGCCCATGGTGGGGTCAGTGAGCACGCTGATGTAGGGCAGTCGCATCTTGGCCAAGCGGGTAAGGGCTGCATTGGTTTTGGCCATTTGCATCAGGGAAAACAGCCCTTCTTGCATGCGCGCACCCCCTGTGGCGGTGAAGCAGATGAAGGGCACTTTTTGTTCCATCGCCGTGTGAACGCCGCGAACAAAGCGCTCGCCCACCACCGAGCCCATGGAGCCGCCCATGAAGTCAAATTCAAAACAGGCTGCAACCACCGGGATGCTCAATACCGAGCCACCCATCACCACCAGGGCATCGGTTTCACCCGTGGCCTCCATGGCTTCCTTGATGCGTTCGGGGTATTTGCGGCTGTCCTTGAACTTGAGCGGATCCATGGGGATCACCTCTTGTGCAATTTCGTAACGGCCAAGTTCGTCCAAAAACCCGTCTAGCCTTGCCCTGGCTGCAATACGGTGGTGGTGACCACACTTGGGGCAGACATTGAGGTTCTCTTCCAGGTCGTTTTTGTAGAGGACCGTCTCGCATTGGGGGCACTTGATCCACAAGCCCTCAGGGACAGAGCGACGGGTGGTGGGGTCGGTGGGATTGATCTTGGGGGGAAGCAGTTTTTCAAGCCAGCTCATGAGCAGTCCTCTTGAAGGTGGGTGACATTATCTGTCCAGTGCGGCGCGGATGTCATGCATGAAGCTTCGCGCCACATCTGCACTTTGGCCAGCCGGCGCAGCCTCGATCAGCTGGATCAGGCGCGAGCCAATGACCACGGCATCGGCCACTTCGGAGATGGCACGCGCAGAGGCCGCGTCCCGGATGCCAAAGCCAACGCCCACAGGGATCTTCACGTGCTTGCGGATGCGCGGCAGCATGTGTTGAACCGATTCGGTGTTGAGGGCGGCAGAACCGGTCACGCCAGTGAGCGAGACGTAGTACACATAGCCCGAGGCCACGCGCGCCACATCGGCCATGCGCGCATCGGTGCTCGTGGGCGCGAGCAAAAAAATCAGGTCCATCTGGTGAGCTTTGAGTTGCTGAGCAAACTCATCGCATTCCTCTGGGGGGTAGTCCACCACCAGCACGCCGTCCACACCGCTTGCAGCGGCATCCCGCACAAAGGCACCATGACCATGAGCCAGGTCGTAGCGTTCCAAGGGGTTGGCATAGCCCATGAGCACCACCGGCGTGGTGGTGTTGGTCTTGCGAAAGGCAGCCACCACCTCCAGCACCTGCTTGAGACCCACGCCATGGGTCAGAGCGAGCTCGCCGGCCTTTTGGATCACGGGGCCATCGGCCATGGGGTCACTGAAGGGAATGCCCAACTCGATGATGTCAGCTCCGCCCTTGACCAGGCCATGCAGGATGCCCAGGGTGTCAGAGGGCTTGGGAAAGCCGCACATCACATAGGGGATGAGCGCGCGACGATGCGCTTGCAGCAGTTGCGTCAAACACGGTGTGATGCGACTCATGCCCGGCCTCCCGTGGAAGTCGGCATGGAGACGCTGGCAAAGCCCTTGACCGATTGGTTCTGGCAACTCGGCCGGCAATAAAAATCGGCGTGGCTCAAGTCGGCCACGGTACCAATGTCCTTGTCGCCGCGCCCAGAGAGGTTGACCAGCAAAGTCTGGTCAGGCCGCAGGGTAGGGGCAAGTTGCATGGCATAGGCAATCGCATGGCTGGATTCCAGAGCTGGGATGATGCCCTCGGTCCGACACAGATGATGAAAGGCCTTCAAGGCTTGGTCATCGGTCACGCCCACGTATTCGGCGCGGCCAATGTCCTTGAGCAAGGCATGCTCGGGACCCACGCCAGGGTAATCCAAGCCCGCGCTGATGCTGTGGGTCTCGGTGATTTGGCCGTCCTCGTTTTGCAAAACGTAGGTGCGATTGCCATGCAGCACGCCGGGTTGACCACGTTGTAAAGAAGCCGAATGCTTGCCGCTGTCTAGGCCTTCACCGGCCGCCTCCACACCAATGAGGCGCACCGACTCATGCGCAATGTAGGGGTAAAAAATGCCCATGGCATTGCTGCCGCCGCCCACACAGGCGATGACCGCATCGGGTTGCTTGCCTTGATTCATCTCTGGCATTTGCACCAGACACTCTTGGCCAATCACGCTTTGAAAATCGCGCACCATCATGGGGTAGGGGTGAGGACCTGCCACCGTGCCAATGATGTAGAAGGTGTTTTCCACGTTGGTGACCCAATCGCGCAAGGCCTCATTGAGGGCGTCTTTGAGCGTCTTGCTGCCACTGTCAACAGGTTTGACCGTGGCGCCAAGCAATTTCATGCGGTAGACGTTGGGGCTTTGGCGCTTGACATCTTCACTGCCCATGTAGACCACACACTCCAGGCCGTAGCGTGCACAGATGGTGGCTGTGGCCACGCCGTGCTGACCCGCCCCCGTCTCGGCAATCACGCGGGGTTTGCCCATGCGCTTGGCCAGCATGGCTTGGCCAATGGTGTTGTTGATCTTGTGCGCGCCCGTGTGGTTGAGGTCTTCGCGCTTGAGGTAGATCTGTGCACCGCCCAGCTCCCGGCTAAGCCGCTCGGCGTGATAGATGGGGGAGGGCCGGCCCACGAAATGGGCGAGTTCGCGTTGGAACTCCGCCATGAAGGCCGGATCTTTGCGGTGGTGTTCGTAGGCGGCTTGCAATTCGTCGATTGCATGAGTGAGGGTTTCGCTCACAAAGCGACCCCCGTACGGGCCAAAGTGGCCACGGACATCGGGTTGTTGGTAGTCAAGCATGGTGAAGTTCGGTCAGGTGGAGGAATGGGGCGTTGCCCCGGCTTCATCTAGGCTGTGCGCACAGCCATCACGAAATCGCGGATCTTGACGGGGTCCTTGATGCCCTTGGCGCTTTCCACGCCTGAGCTGACATCAACCGACAACGACAGACCACGGGTGCGCAACGCGCGCACGCCCTCGCCCACATTTGCAGGATCTAGCCCACCAGACAAAACGAGGTGAGCGTTGACGGAAGGAGGCAGTTGTGACCAATTGAATCGTTTGCCGCTTCCACCAAACCCCTGAGCCCAGGTGTCGAGCAAAAGCGCACTGGCTTGTTGATAGTCCTGGGCGCATTTTAGAAGGTCTGGCGCCGGGTGCTCGGCAGAGGGCAACTCGGGAAAACGGATGGCTTTGACCCAGCGGCGCTGGGCACTGTGTGCCATGGCCTGGCAGGTTTGAGCGGATTCATCGCCATGAAACTGAAGCACCGCACCGGGGACAAGTTGGGTGGCCATAGCCACCTCATTCGCGCTGGGGTTCACAAAGAGCAAGACGGGGGTGATCCAGGCGGGCAGCCGACACGCCAGCGCAGCGGCACGCTCTGGGCTGACTGCGCGGGGGCTGGGGGCATAGAGGACAAACCCCACGGCATGCACGCCTTGCTCCACGCAGGCATCAACGTCTTGTTCGCGGGTGAGGCCGCAAATCTTGATGGGAACACTGCTCATGAAGGCATTGTGCATCAAGGCCAGCTGTGGAGCCTCAATGCGGGAGGTGATCGCTGGCGGGGTTGAGCGTGGGCAACCCCCATTTGGGGTCATACACCGGTCCAGCAAAGTAAAGGCCATCGGCGCTGAAAGTGGGGGCTGCGGCATCGCGGTCTTTGGCCTGGAGCACGTGTGCCATCCACTCGACTGGTTTGAGGCCTTGCCCCACCCAAATCAGGCAGCCCATGATGTTGCGGATCATGTGGTGCAAAAACGCATTGCCTTCAAACTCGAATCGCCAGTGGCTTCCCAGGGGGCTGGTTTGACGGCAACGCTCGATCTGGATGCGGTGCAGGGTTTTGATGGGTGTGGGTGACTGGCATTGCGCAGCCCTGAAGGAGCTGAAGTCGTGGGTGCCCAATAGCACCTGTGCGGCTTGTTGCATGGCCTGGGCCTCCAAGGGCTTGAAGACCCAGCCCACACGCCCATGCTCCAAGCTGGGGCGAACGGGCGACTCGAGCAACACATAAACATACCGCCTGGTCAGCGCACAGGCGCGTGCATGAAATTCGGGTGGGACTGCCTGCGCCCATTGCACGGCCACTTCAGGGGGCAGGTGGGCGTTGGTGCCGCGAACCCAGGAGACCAGGGGGCGGTCCAGCTCGGTGTCGAAATGGACCACTTGCATGAGGCCATGCACCCCCGCGTCGGTGCGGCCTGCACACAAGGTTCGCAAGGGGGTTTGGGCGAATTGCTCGAGCGCACGCTCGAGGATGTCTTGCACGCCTTTGCCATCGGGCTGGGATTGCCAGCCGTGATGGCCTTGGCCGCTGTAACTCAGGCCAAGGGCAATGCGTTGACTCAACTGTGCACTTGCAGCCAGTGATGGGCTGCTTCTTTGGCCATCTCATCGCCTTGTTCCAGCACTTCTTGTGCAAGAGCTCGGCTGGTGTGGAATTGACCCAGTTGCCACAGCTCATCGGCCAGCTTGAGGCGAACGATGTGTGGGTTCTCTTCCTCGTCGTTGCCAATGGACAAGGAGTCGGACGGGTGATCCAGGCTGGAGGCCGGCAGCGAAGGCGCAGAGAGCTCGCCCGCGTGTGAGGGGAAGCCAGACGGGGGCTCATCGCTGGCGAAGGCCGCTACTCGATGGTCAAAGGCAGGCGCATCGGGCATGGCGTTGGCTGAGTCTGCGCCCGAAGCGGGGGACGCACCAGCGGGCGGTGCCAATTCCAGGTTGAACTCGGGCGGCAAGCCCAAACCACGAGGTGAAGGAGCGGGTTCGTTCGCGCTATTGGCCTTGGAGACTTTGGCCAGGTTGGCACGACTGCGGGCTCGGGCTGCAAAAGCCAGCAACACCAGAATCACGCCCGCGCCGAGATAGTAGAGGCTGGGCTCCTTGGAGAGGGTGTCGAGCAAGGTCTCGTTGTCTTTGCTGGCAGGACCTGTGACGCCATCGGTGGCCGCAGGCGCAGCTGAGGGTGTGGCCGTGCCGCTGTCTTGTGAAGACGGTGCATCGGCGGTGCCTGTGCCCGGGCCTTTGGAGACCTGATCGGCGAGTTTGTTGAGCTCGTCAAGGTTCTTTTTGGCCTCGGTCAGCGATTTCTCGTCCTGGGCTTTTTTCTGCTGTGCGGCCTTTTGATCAGCGGCTGCCTGGTCGGCCTGATTGAGCTTGAGCTTGTCCTTCGGAGCTTCTTTGGGATCGTTCTGCTTGACCAGGTCGCCACTGGCGGATGACTTCGCGGCGTCCTGGTTCACCTTGCCCAATTTCTTGGACACACCGGCCTTGTAGGTTTCAAAGGCTTCCACCTGGACTTGCACTTGCTGTGTGGCTTGGGCCTTGCCGATTTGACGGGCTTCTTCCACATCGGGCATGGTGAGGGTCGCACCGGCTTTGAGGCGGTTGACGTTGCCTTCAACAAAGGCATCTGGGTTTTTGTTCAACAGCGCAATCAGCATCTGATTGAGGTTGACGGTGTTGTCGGCATAGGGCTGAACCAGTTGGCTGGCCGTGTCGCCCCGCTGGACTTCGATGGTCTTGCCATTGGCCGCCATCGCAGCAGGCGCAGGCTTGATGCCGCCTTTTTTGCCTTGAACCGCAGGGGCGGGTGGCGCTGACGGAGCGGGTGGTGGGGTGGGGGCTGCGGGCGCTTGCGCCTGCGCAGGTTCGGTTGCGACTGGGGCGGGCGGGGGCACCACCACCACCGCGGCGGGCGGCTCCGGCATGGGTTGAGGTGCGGGGGCGGCAGCCGGCGCCAATGCGGGCGGCGGCGGCGGCGGAGCTGGCGGTGCGGCAGGGTTGGCCACGCTCACAGGGATCAGGGTCTGACCGTTTTCCCAGGACACCATGACGTAGAACATCAGGAAGGGCTCGCGCAGGGGGGCTGCGCCGTTGATGGTCATCTCCACGGCGTTGCGATCCAGCGGATCGAGGCGAATCACAGCGCCATTGAGGGCGGGAGAGATGTCAGCCGCTGCAAGCCCGGTGATTTCTTTGGGGGCGACGGTGGCACGCATGCCGATTTGTTCTGAAACCTTGACGTCGTCGAGCCTGATCACCACGCGCATGGGTTTGTCGGGCGCTGACACAACGCGGGGCTGACCCCAGGTCATGGCAAAAGTCGACGGTGCCAAGCCCAAGGCAAGGCCTGCAGCAATGGCAGAACTGACAACCCGACGTGTGAATGCAAGTCTCATCATGGTTAGAACTTTCATATCCGTGTGCGGATGATAAACCACCTCCAGCCCACCAACAGCATCGGTTTCGTGGGTCGAAGTTCAATCGCCGAGCAAGATCCTCAGCATGCGACGCAGGGGCTCTGCAGCACCCCACAGCAGTTGATCACCAATGGTGAATGCCCCGACATACTCAGGCCCCATGGCCATTTTGCGAATACGCCCCACAGGAATGGTCATGGTGCCCGTCACCGCCACCGGGGTGAGGTCCTTGAGCGTGGCCTCACGGGTATTGGGAACCACTTTGACCCAAGGGTTGTCTGCGGCAATCATGGCCTCTATATCGGCTACAGGGACGTCTTTCTTGAGCTTGAACGTGAGCGCCTGGCTGTGGCAGCGCATGGCGCCCACCCGCACACAAAACCCGTCCACCGGAACGGCCGGGGTATTGAACCCCTCGCCCTGGCCAAGGATTTTGTTGGTTTCGGCCATGCCTTTCCATTCTTCGCGGCTCATGCCATTGCCCAGGTCCTTGTCGATCCAGGGGATCAACGACCCCCCCAGAGGCACACCAAAGTTGGCCGTGGCATTGCCGTCGAGGCTGCGTTGCTTGGCGATGACTTGGCGGTCGATTTCCAAAATGGCGCTTTTGGGATCATCGAGCAAGGCCTTGACCTCGGCGTACAGCGTGCCGTATTGCGTGAGCAATTCGCGCATGTGCTGCGCACCGCCCCCGGAGGCGGCCTGATAGGTTTGGGTACTCATCCATTCGACCAGCCCGGCCTTGTAGAGGGCGCCCACGCCCATGAGCATGCAAGACACCGTGCAGTTGCCACCGATCCAATCCTTGCCGCCCTTGGCAAGGGCTTGCTTGATCACAGGCAGGTTGACCGGATCGAGGATGATCACGGCGTCCTTGTTCATGCGCAGGGACGAAGCGGCATCGATCCAGTGGCCATGCCAGCCTGCAGCGCGAAGCTTGGGGTAGATGTCGTTGGTGTAGTCGCCACCCTGGCAGGTGATGATGATCTCGCAGCGCTTGAGGGCGTTGAGGTCGTTAGCGTCTTGCAGCGTGGTTTCGTTTTTGGCCATCGCCGGGGCTTTGCCGCCCGCATTGGAGGTCGAGAAAAACAGGGGTTCGATGAGATCGAAATCCTTTTCCTGAACCATGCGGTCCATGAGGACCGAGCCGACCATGCCGCGCCAGCCGACCAAACCTACTAACTTGCTCATTTCAATGCCCTTTCAGTGTCAACAGTGTCACGCCTGACTGTTTGCCCGGCTCGTCTGGCCGGGGGGCACACGACGAACCAAAGCTGTTCAGCCCTTGATGGTCGTGGTTTTGATGGAGATGGCGCACACGCTCAACACCGCACCCAGGGTGAAGGCGTTGTCAATGGAATTCATGCGTGTGGCAATCATGGCGCAAATTGTAGCCGCTCAAGCCAGGGCCTTGACCACTGCATCGCCCATCTCGCGGGTGCCCACCGCCTGGGTGCCGGGACTGGCGATGTCAGGGGTGCGAAGGCCTTGGGCCAAGACGCGTTTGACGGCGGTCTCGATGCGATCGGCGGCTTGAGCCTGGTTGAGGCTAAAGCGCAGCATCATGGCCGCGCTCAGGATGGTGGCCAGCGGATTAGCCACGCCCTTGCCTGCAATGTCGGGCGCGCTGCCATGGCTGGGTTCATACAAGCCCTGATTCTTGGTGTTGAGGCTGGCTGAGGGCAGCATGCCAATCGAGCCGGTGAGCATGGAGGCCTCGTCACTCAGGATGTCACCAAACATGTTGCCCGTCACCACCACGTCAAAGGCCTTGGGCGCTTTGACCAGTTGCATGGCAGCGTTGTCCACATACATGTGCTGCAACTCCACATCCGGGTATTGGGCATGCACCTCGGTCACCACGTCCTTCCAGAACTGGAAGGTCTCGAGCACGTTGGCCTTGTCCACGCTGGTGACTTTCTTGTTGCGCTTGCGGGCAGCCTGAAACGCCACGTGGGCGATGCGCTCAATCTCGGGTTTGGAATAACGCATGGTGTCAAAGGCTTCTTCAGCACCGGGGAAGTGACCATCGGTGGCAATGCGTTTGCCACGCGGCTGGCCAAAATAAATGTCACCCGTGAGCTCGCGGATGATGAGGATGTCCAGACCTGCAATCAATTCGGGCTTGAGGCTGGATGCGCCCACAAGCTGTTCGTAACAAATCGCGGGGCGGAAATTGGCAAACAGTCCCATGTTCTTGCGCAAGCCAAGGATGGCCTGTTCGGGTCGCAATGGGCGGTCGAGCTTGTCGTATTTCCAGTCGCCCACAGCGCCAAAGAGCACGGCATCCGAGGCCATGGCGAGTTTGAGGGTGGACTCGGGCAAGGGATGGCCATGCGCGTCGTAGGCTGCACCGCCCACCAGGGCGGTTTCCATTTCGAATTTCAGATCAAGGGCTTTGAGGACTTTGACAGCCTCTGCGACGATTTCTGTACCAATGCCGTCACCGGGCAGGATGGCGATGTTCATGAGGGTGCTTTCAAAGGGTTTGGGACAGCCACGGCATGCGTGCCAAGCGCTCGGCTTCAAAGGTGCGGATCTTGTCGGCATGGCGCAAGGTGAGGCCAATGTCGTCAAAGCCGTTCATGAGGCAAAAGCGCCGAAACGCCTGAACCTCAAACGGGATTTCTTCACCTTGAGGGCGCACCACCACCTGGCGGTCAAGGTCGATGGTGAGCTCGTAGCCGGGAAAGGCCAGCGTCTCATTGAAGAGCAAATCCATGACGCTTTCAGGGATCACGATGGGCAACAAACCGTTCTTGAAGCAGTTGTTGAAAAAGATGTCGGCAAAGCTGGGTGCCAAGATGGCGCGAAAGCCATATTGCATCAAGGCCCAGGGCGCATGCTCGCGCGAGGAGCCGCAGCCAAAGTTGCGCCGAGCCAGCAGCACCGAGGCACCCTGGTAGCGAGGCTGATTGAGCACGAACTCGGGGTTGGGTTTGCGCCGGGTTGGGTCCTGTCCTGGCTCGCCCTTGTCGAGGTAGCGCCATTCATCAAAGAGGTTGGGACCAAATCCCGTTTTCTTGATGGATTTGAGGAACTGCTTGGGAATGATGGCATCGGTGTCCACGTTCTCGCGGTCCATGGGAGCCACCAGCCCCTTGTGAATCACAAACTTGTCCATGAAAGAAAACCCTTCTTCAAGCGAACTGTCGGATGTCGACAAAGTGACCATGAATGGCCGCCGCCGCCGCCATGGCGGGCGACACCAGGTGTGTGCGGCCACCATTGCCCTGGCGGCCTTCGAAATTGCGGTTGCTGGTCGAGGCGCAACGCTCGCCGGGCTCAAGGCGGTCGGCATTCATCGCTAGGCACATGGAGCAGCCCGGTTCGCGCCATTCAAAGCCAGCGGCTTTGAGGATGGTGTGCAGGCCTTCTCGCTCGGCTTGTTCCTTCACCAGGCCTGAGCCAGGCACCACCATGGCCAGCTTGACGCCCTTGTCCACTTTTTGACCCAGGCGCTTGACGATGGCGGCAGCCTCGCGGATGTCTTCGATGCGGCTGTTGGTGCAAGAGCCAATGAAGATCTTGTCGACGCGGATGTCGCTGATGGGCTTGCCCGGCTCCAGCCCCATGTAAGAGAGCGCGCGTTCCATGGCATTGCGCTTGTTGCTGTCTTTTTCTTTGTCGGGGTCGGGCACGCGATCGGTGACGGGCAAAACCATCTCGGGCGAAGTGCCCCAGGTCACCTGGGGGAGGATGTCAGCGGCGTTGAGCTTGACCACGCGGTCAAACTGCGCGCCAGGGTCTGAATGCAGGGTCTTCCAGTGCGCTACGGCATGGTCCCAGGCCACACCTTGTGGCGACAAGGGGCGATTGCGCAAGTACTCGATGGTTTTGTCGTCCACTGCCACCAGGCCAGCGCGTGCGCCCGCTTCGATGGCCATGTTGCACACGGTCATGCGGCCTTCCATGGACAAGTCGCGGATGGCCGAGCCAGCAAACTCGATGGTGTAGCCCGTGCCACCGGCTGTGCCAATGGTGCCAATGATGGCCAGCACGATGTCTTTGGCTGAGCAGCCTTTGGGCAGTTGGCCGTCGACCTGGATGAGCAGGTTTTTGGCCTTCTTGGCGATCAGCGTTTGTGTGGCCATGACGTGCTCGACTTCACTGGTGCCAATGCCGTGCGCCAGTGCGCCAAAGGCGCCGTGCGTGGAGGTGTGCGAATCACCACACACCACCGTCATGCCAGGCAGAGTTGCGCCGTTTTCGGGGCCAATCACATGAACAATGCCCTGACGCTTGCTCAGGAAGGGAAAGTAAGCCGCAGCCCCGGTGGCCTTGACGTTTTTGTCCAGCGTCAGGACCTGTTCCTTGCTGATGGGGTCATCAATGCCGTCATAGCCATGCTCCCAGCCCGTGGTGGGGGTGTTGTGGTCAGCGGTGGCCACGATGGACGAGGTGCGCCACACCGGGCGGTTGGCCTGACGCAAGCCTTCGTAGGCTTGCGGGCTGGTCACTTCATGAACGAGATGCCGATCGATGTAGAGCAGGGCAGTTCCATCTTCTTCGGTGTGAACCACGTGTTCGTCCCAGATCTTGTCGTAAAGCGTGCGGGCCATGAGAAATCCTGTAACAGGCGTAGGTTGAAGGACAAAGGCAGAGCTCTGCCAGGGAGCAAAGATTCTAAAGGCTGGGTGTTGTCCAAGGGCGCGCGCCAACCTCCGGCAACAGGCATGAAAAAACCCCGCCGAGGCGGGGTTTGTTCAAAACCTACAACGGGTCGGCTGGGGCTCAGCGCTGCTCGATGGGCTTGACGTTGCGGTGAGCCGAGCCCGTGAAGAGCTGGCGGGGGCGACCAATCTTGTACTCGGGGTCGCCAATCATTTCGTTGAGCTGGGCGATCCAGCCCACGGTGCGGGCAAGGGCAAAGATGCCGGTGAAGAGGTCCACAGGAATGCCAATGGCGCGCTGCACGATGCCAGAGTAGAAGTCCACGTTGGGGTAGAGCTTGCGGGAGACAAAGTAGTCGTCTTCGAGCGCAATCTTCTCCAGCGACTTGGCCAGCTTGAACAGGGGATCGTTCTCCAGACCCAGCTCCTTGAGCACCTCATTGCAAGTCTCTTGCATGAGCTTGGCGCGGGGGTCGTAGTTTTTGTAGACGCGGTGACCAAAGCCCATGAGCTTGACGCCCGAATTCTTGTCCTTGACCTTCTCCATGAACTCGCCCACCTTGGCCACACCGCCCATGGCCTGGATTTCTTCGAGCATGTTCAGGCAGGCTTCGTTGGCGCCACCGTGAGCAGGACCCCACAAGCAGGCCACACCGGCAGAAATGGCGGCAAAGGGGTTGGTGCCCGAGGATGCGCACAAGCGAACGGTGGAGGTGGATGCGTTTTGTTCGTGGTCTGCGTGCAGGATGAAGATGCGGTCGAGGGCGCGCTCGAGCACAGGGTTGACCACATAGTCCTCGCAAGGCACGCCAAACATCATGCGCAGGAAGTTGCCCGAGTAGGACAAGTCGTTGCGCGGGTACATGAAGGGCTGGCCAATTTTGTATTTGTAGGCCATGGCCACGAGCGTGGGCATCTTGGCGATGAGGCGGATGGCGGCAATGTGGCGATGTTCAGGGTTATGGACGTCGGTGCTGTCGTGATAGAAGGCCGACATTGCGCCCACTAGGCCGGTGAGGATGGCCATGGGGTGTGCATCGCGGCGGAAGCCACGCAGGAAAAACTGCATTTGCTCGTGCACCATGGTGTGCTGGTTCACGAGGTGATGGAAGTCGTCCCGCTGCTTGACGTTGGGCAATTCACCGTTGAGCAGCAGGTAACAGGTGTCAAGGTAGTCGCAATGCTCAGCCAGCTGCTCGATGGGGTAACCGCGATAGAGCAGCTCGCCCTTGTCGCCGTCGATGTAGGTGATGGTCGACTGGCAAGAGGCGGTCGACAAAAAGCCCGGGTCGTAGGTGAACATGCCGGTCTGGGCGTAGAGCTTGCGGATGTCGACCACATCCGGCCCGATCGAGCCAGCGTAAACGGGCATTTCGACGCTGGGCTTGCCGTTGCTGAACGATAGTGTGGCGGTGTAATCGGTCTGTTTCATGATGATTTCCTGGTTGGTCTTCGTGGGTCAGGCCCACAACATCTCAAGCACTTCGCGCACGGGCGCTGGGTTCTTGTCTGGCGAAAGGGCGCGCCGTTTGAGCAGCACGTCCATCAAGTCGTTGTCAGACAGATCCATCAGCGAATAGAGCGCCTGCGCCTGACCCACGGTGAGGTGGTCGGCATGCCGCTCAAAAAATCGCTGGATGAACAAGTCGTTCTCCAACAGCCCGCGCCGGCAACGCCAGCGCAGTTTGCTCAGTGCCTGGGCGCTCAGGGGCAATCGAGCGTCAAGGCCATCGAGCGTGGGGTCACCCACCGAGGTGTCTAGACCCGCATAGTCTGTTGCCATGGTGCGTGACCTCTGGTGCGCCTCAAACGGCGCGGCGCACCATGAGTTCCTTGATCTTGCCGATGGCCTTGGTGGGGTTCAGACCCTTGGGGCACACATCGACGCAGTTCATGATGGTGTGGCAACGGAAGAGGCGATAAGGGTCTTCCAGGTTGTCGAGTCGCTCGGCCGTGGCCTGATCGCGGCTGTCGGCAATGAAGCGATAGGCCTGCAGCAAGCCAGCGGGGCCAACAAATTTGTCGGGGTTCCACCAGAACGAGGGGCAGCTGGTCGAGCAGCTGGCGCACAGGATGCATTCGTACAGGCCATTGAGCTCTTCGCGCTCTTCGGGCGACTGCAGGCGCTCCTTTTCGGGGGGAAGTGTGTCGTTGACGAGGTAGGGCTTGATCGAGTGGTACTGCTTGAAGAACTGGGTCATGTCCACAATCAAGTCGCGGATCACGGGCAGACCAGGCAGGGGCTTGAGCACGATGACATCGGGCAGGGTGCGCATGTTGGTGAGGCAAGCCAAACCGTTTTTGCCGTTGATGTTCATGGCGTCCGAGCCACACACGCCTTCGCGGCAGGACCGGCGAAAGGACAGGGAGGGGTCTTGCGCCTTGAGCTTGATGAGGGCGTCAAGCAACATGCGCTCATGTCCATCGAGCTCGATGGAGATGGTCTGCATGTAGGGCTTGCTGTCCTTCTCGGGGTCGTAGCGGTAGATTTTGAATGTGCGTTTTTGCATGATGCGTCTTCCTTAGCTCAGAACGTGCGGACCTTGGGGGGCACGGTGTCCACGGTCAGGGGTTTGGTCTTGACCGGTTTGTAGGTCAGGCTGTTGGTGGCGCTGTGCCAGAGGGTGTGCTTCATCCAGTTGGCATCGTCACGCCCCAGCGGTGCGGTGGGGTGGTCAGCAGGGTGCTCATAGTCGGACACGGTGTGGGCGCCACGGCATTCCTTGCGGGCGGCGGCGCTTTCCATGGTGGCCTGCGCGCATTCGATGAGGTTCTCGACCTCCAGGGCTTCGATGCGCGCGGTGTTGAACACCTTGGAGTTGTCCTTGAGGCCAATCGATTGCGAGCGCACGCGCAATTCGGCGATCTTGCGCACGCCCTCGTCCATGCTGGCCTGCGTGCGAAACACCCCCGCGTGCTTTTGCATCGCGGCACGGATGTCGTTGGCCACGTCCTGGGCATATTCGCCATTGGGTGCATGGTCCAGGCGGGCCAGGCGAGCCAAGGTGCGGTCAGCCGCATCGGCAGGCAGGGGCTTGTGGTTTTTGTTCTTCAGGTTGAAGTCCACGATGTGGTTGCCCGCAGCGCGACCAAAGACCAGCAAGTCGAGCAAGGAGTTGGTGCCAAGGCGGTTGGCGCCGTGCACCGACACGCAGGAACATTCGCCTACGGCATAGAGGCCATTGACCACCGCATTGTGGTCAGTGGCGTTTTGAATCACCACCTGGCCATTGATGTTGGTGGGGATGCCGCCCATTTGATAGTGAATGGTGGGCACGACAGGGATGGGCTCTTTGGTGATGTCCACGTTGGCAAAGTTCACGCCGATCTCATAGACCGAGGGCAAGCGTTTGTGGATGGTGTCGGCGCCCAGGTGGTCGAGCTTGAGCAGCACGTAGTCCTTGTTGGGGCCACAGCCACGGCCTTCCTTGATCTCCTGGTCCATGGAGCGCGACACAAAGTCACGCGGTGCCAGGTCCTTGAGCGTGGGCGCGTAGCGTTCCATGAACCGCTCGCCATTGCTGTTGAGCAAAATCGCGCCTTCTCCACGGCAGCCTTCGGTGAGCAACACGCCCGCACCGGCCACGCCAGTGGGGTGGAACTGCCAAAACTCCATGTCTTCGAGCGGGATGCCCGCACGAGCGGCCATGCCCAGGCCGTCGCCCGTGTTGATGAAGGCGTTGGTCGATGCCGCAAAGATGCGACCTGCACCGCCCGTGGCCAACAGGGTGGTTTTGGCTTCAAGGATATGCAGATCGCCGGTTTCCATTTCGAGGGCGGTCACGCCCACCACATCGCCATCGGCATCGCGGATGAGGTCCAGCGCCATCCACTCGACAAAGAAGTTGGTGCGTGCCTGCACGTTTTGCTGATAGAGCGTGTGCAGCATGGCGTGACCGGTGCGGTCGGCCGCAGCGCAAGCCCGTTGTACGGGTTTTTCACCGTAGTTGGCAGTGTGGCCGCCAAAGGGACGCTGGTAAATCGTGCCGTCTGGGTTGCGGTCAAAGGGCATGCCCATGTGCTCGAGTTCATAGACCACTTTGGGGGCTTCGCGGCACATGAATTCGATGGCGTCTTGGTCGCCGAGCCAGTCAGAGCCTTTGACGGTGTCGTAGAAGTGGTAGTGCCAGTTGTCATCCGACATGTTGCCCAGTGAGGCACCAATGCCGCCTTGCGCTGCCACCGTGTGCGAGCGCGTGGGAAAGACTTTGGAGAGCACAGCCACATTCAGGCCTGCGCGAGAGAGTTGCAAGGAGGCACGCATGCCAGAGCCACCTGCGCCCACGATCACGACATCAAAACGGCGACGGGGGATTTGCTTGCTGGTCATGATCAGAGTCTCCACAAAACCTGAATGGCCCAGCCGCCGCATGCCAGCAGCCAGACGATGGTGAATACTTGCAGCACCAGGCGCACTGCAACGGGTTTGACGTAGTCCATCCAGACATCCCGGATGCCCACCCACACGTGATAGATGAGGGCCAGGACCACGGCAAAGGTCAGGGCTTTCATCCACTGAGGCGCAAAGATGCCAGCCCATTGGTCATAGCCAATGGCACCTTGGGTGAAGATCACCTGGAGCACAAGAATCAGGGTGAACAGGGCCATCAAGGCCGCTGTGACGCGTTGAGCCAGCCAGTCGCGCAACCCGTAATGGGCACCGACCACCACACGCTTGGAGCCGTAATTCACGGACATGGTGTTTTCCTTTGATGAAATCAGTACAGACCGAACAACTTGGCGCCCAGCGCGGCGGTCAGACCCAGGCTCAACACCAGGGTGGCGACAGCGGAGGAGCGGCCAAATTCTTTGGTCACGGCATGAAAGACGTCCATGTAGAGGTGACGCACGCCAGCGATGAGGTGATGCAAGTAGGCCCAGATGAGCGCGAGCACCACCAGCTTGACGAACCAGCCAGGCACGGGACCCAGGCCGGCTTCGAAGGCCGATGTGAATCGGGCGTACGAGATTTCCGAAGACACAGAGACATCAAACAGCCAGATGACGAAGGGCAACAGCACAAACATCAGCACGCCGCTGGCGCGGTGAAGGATGGACACCCAACCGGCTGCGGGCAGGCGGTAGGTGGTCAAGTCCTTGAAGGCATTGATGTTGCGAAACTCAGGTTTGCTTTGAGCGGTTTCGTTCATGAGAAGAGGCTTTCTTTCATTCCAGAGAAAAGCGGGTCGACAGCTGCACGGCGTGCCACAAAAATTCTATTGCAACCCAGTAATCTGACATGAGGATTGCGGTCACCTAGGGGCGCACCAGTTTGAAGCATGACAAAACAGCCGTTCAATTCAACTCGTTGCGGTAGTGATGGTGCTCGGTCAGGTACAGACCCTGGCGTACTTCCATCGGTTGATCGTGATAGGTGTAGGCCAGACGTTCTACCTGCAACAGGGGCGTTCCCATGGGCAGTTGCAGGGTCTGGGCTTGTTCCTCGGTGGGCAAGACGGCGCGCAGCCGTTCCTCGGCGCGCACCATGCGCACCCCAAATTTGGTCTCGAAGAGCGCGTACATGGGGCCTCGGTCGGTATTGAGCTGCTCGGCGCTCAGGCCTTTGAAGGCATTGGCCGGCAACCACAGGTCTTCAAGGATGGTGGGCTTGCCCGCAAAGCCCAGCACCCGGCGCACATGAAACACCGAGTCGCTGCTGCGCAGGTGGAGCTGGCGAGCCAATTCAGCCGTGGTGCGGGTGCGCTTGAATTCGATGATGGTGCGCGAGGCTGCACCCATGCTGCCGTCCTCGGCGGGGGCATCGGGGGCAAGGCGCAAAAAACGAAAGCGCACATGCTGCGCCGAGTGGGTGGCCACGAAAGTGCCCTTGCCCTGGCGGCGGATGACGAGGTTTTCGGCGGCCAGTTCGTCGATGGCCTTGCGCACTGTGCCCTGGCTCACGCGGTAGCGGTTGGCCAGCTCCATCTCGCTGGGGATGGGCTCGCCGGGCTTCCATTCGCCCGACTGAAAGGCATTGAGGATCAAGGACTTGATCTGAAGATAAAGCGGCGCAAATGCCGGCCCCCGGGTCCCGTTGGACTCCTCAACTGCTGGAGCAGAGTGGGTGGTCATTGCTTTTCGTCAGGTCAATGTCATGTGTGGGTCGCTATCATATCTTCTATAAGACACAAGAGAAGCCCTTTGGGCCAGGCCCCAGCGGTAAACTTCTTTCAACACAAACCTTTATCACTTTGGAGCCTTCCATGAGCAAAAAACCCGTTCGCGTCGCGGTCACCGGAGCCGCAGGTCAAATTGGCTATGCCTTGCTGTTTCGCATCGCCTCAGGCGAGATGCTGGGCAAAGACCAGCCTGTCATCCTCCAGTTGCTCGAAATCCCCGACGAGAAGGCCCAAAAAGCCCTCAAAGGCGTGATGATGGAGCTGGAAGATTGCGCCTTCCCCCTGCTGGCTGGCATGGAAGCCCACGCTGACCCCATGACCGCGTTCAAAGACACCGACTACGCCTTGCTCGTGGGCGCACGTCCTCGCGGTCCTGGCATGGAGCGTGCCGATTTGCTCGCCGCCAACGCCCAGATCTTCACCGTACAGGGCAAAGCCCTCAACGCCGTGGCCAGCCGCAACGTCAAGGTGCTGGTGGTGGGCAACCCTGCCAACACCAACGCTTACATCGCCATGAAGTCGGCGCCCGATCTGCCCGCCAAGAACTTCACCGCCATGCTGCGTCTGGACCACAACCGCGCGGCCAGCCAAATCGCGGCCAAGACCGGCAAGGCCGTGTCCGAGATCCGCAAACTCTGCGTGTGGGGCAACCATTCACCCACCATGTATGCCGACTACCGCTTTGCCACCATCGGTGGCCAGTCGGTCAAAACCATGATCAACGACCACGACTGGAACGCCAACGTCTTCCTGCCCACCGTGGGCAAGCGTGGCGCAGCCATCATCGAGGCACGGGGCCTGTCGTCTGCCGCCTCGGCTGCCAACGCCGCCATTGACCACATGCGCGATTGGGCCTTGGGCACCAAGGGCGAATGGGTCACCATGGGCATTCCTTCGCAAGGCTGGTATGGCATTCCCAAAGGGGTGATGTTCGGTTTCCCCGTCACCTGTGAAAACGGCGAATACAAAGTGGTCGAAGGCCTGGAGATTGATGCATTCAGCCAGTCCTGCATCGACAAGACCCTCAAGGAACTGACCGACGAACAAGCCGGCGTGGCCCACCTCATCTGAGCCCAAGCCGGAGCCCGCAGTCATGACAGCCTTGCCCGCTGAGTTGCACCCCAACAAGGTGTTGTTGGGGGCACAAGCGGGCATGGTGCGCATGCCTGTGTGCGACCACTACAGCGGCGTCGAGGTGCGCATGCGCAAGTCCTTGCAACTGCAAGCCGAGCTCACCGAGGAGATGGGCACTTGTGTGTTCGACGTCACCCTCGACTGTGAAGACGGCGCCCCCGTGGGTGGCGAACTCGAACATGCCTTGCTGGTGAGCGAGCTCGTGGCCACCGCTGCGCCTGAGGCGCGGGTGGCCGTGCGCGTGCACCCGGTCGATCACCCGAGCTTTCATGCCGATGTCATGGCCATCGTGCCCAGCGTGGGGCATCGCCTCGCGCACATCATGGTGCCCAAGACCGAATCCGTGGCCGATGTCGATGCCGCCGTGCAGGCCATCAACCAGGCTGGCGGTCAGCACTTGCCCGTGCACGTGCTCATCGAATCGCCTTTTGCGGTGCACCAGGCGTTTGACATTGCGGCGCATCCTCGTGTGGCCTCGCTCAGCTTTGGTGTCATGGATTTCGTTTCAGCCCATGGCGGTGCCATCCCTGCCCAGGCCATGGGCGTAGCGGGGCAGTTCGAACACCCTCTGGTGGTGCGCGCCAAGTTGGCGATTGCCAGCGCCTGCCACGCTCACGGCAAAGTCCCCTCGCATTGCGTGGTCCCCGAGCTCAATGACCTGGCTGCGTTTTCCCGCGCAGCCCAGGCGGCGGCCAATGACATGGGCTACACACGCATGTGGAGCATCCACCCATCACAGATTCGCCCCATCCTCGAGGCCATGTCGCCATCGCAAGCCGACATCGACACCGCCGTGGCGATCATTCAGGCGGCCATGCAAGCGCACTGGGCGCCCATTCGCCATGCAGGCCAACTGCACGACCGCGCCAGCTACAGGTATTTCTGGCAATTGCTTCAGCGGGCGCATGCCACTGGTAAGCCCCTGCCCACCGATTTGTCTGATCAAATGGGCAGCTGACCGCTCAACCGCCGGAGACCGCCATGAAAACCCTGCTTTCCACCATCCTGATGTCTTT
>JACCEA011835650.1_pt1 | contig 50997 bp, 44 predicted proteins | sample 7449851 | NCBI WGS metagenome assembly JACCEA01 (sample SAMN15323453, study PRJNA562643) | freshwater metagenome | isolation source: river surface water | place: USA:Blue River Watershed | collected 2017-08-18 | reverse complement strand
TTGCAATCACTGTAGTTGCGTCTAATAGAAATAAAGAATCCATATTGTGGAGATTTGGTGAACTTGGTTAAACAATCGTTAGTAATTAACATCAATTTATTATAATTGTTTGCTAATACTTGTTGAGAACTGTTAAAACTACGTTGCTCAAATAACCATGTCCCACCTTCAATATTATCTATTCATCAGTGAATCAGTACATTAGCTAAATGCAATCTGTTTAATCTTTTTAGTTCATTCTGTTTTTTTAAAGACTATCTTATTGACAACTAATAGTTTAGATTAAATTTTAACATTTGAAAAATATTTTTTAAAATGTTATGCATTTTTACTTGATTTTTTTTGAAACAATAATTCTGAAAGGCAATTGCAAGGATTGATCCAGACTTGGCGTGTCAATCACTCGGAAAATGTTTTGATGATGTTTTGTATTGATCTGTATCTTCTTCATTGATTTTGAATTATTTAACCTAAAAAATGTATTTTCAATGGACCAATCAAGAAACTATGAAAAAGTATATTCTAATCCTTGTTTTAACAAGCCTTTCTGTTGTGAACGTGTTGGCGCAACAAACTCAAAAACCCCCTTTACATGGTAAAGACTGGGTTGCCATTACTGGTAAGCCCTTAGCCGCTACTGCTGGATCGATGGTTTTTCAAAAAGGCGGTAACGCCGTAGATGCAGCATGTGCCATGCTTGCGGCTACATGTACCATGTGGGATGTATTAAGCTGGGGTGGAGAAACGCAGGCATTGATTTATAATCCAAATACAAAAAAAGTCATCGCTATAAGTGCTATGGGTTTTGCACCAACAGGCGCTACGCCAGAATTTTTCAAAAGCAAGGGTTATAGTTTTCCACCAGAATATGGTCCGTTGGCGGCGACTACACCAGGCACGCCCGGTGGTATTTGCTTGATGTTGGCAAATTATGGATCTATGAGTTTAAAAGAAGTGTTGGCGCCTGCTATGAACTTAGCGGCGGGTTATCCAATTGATGCGCAAACAGCAAATAGTATGGAACGTGGTAAAGCATTGATTAAAACATGGCCTTATAGTAAAAAAGTATTATTGCCACATTTGGGTGAAAAGCGTGAAGCACCAGAAGCGGGCGAAATATTTGTTCAAAAAGATTTATTGAACACCCTGCAAAAAATGGTAGATGCAGAGCAAGAGGCGTTGAAAAAAGGAAAGTCACGTAAGGAAGCAATCTGGGCGGCCTATGATCGTTTTTATAAAGGCGATATTGCAGATGAATTTGTTAGAGGAGCACAAGAGCAAGGTGGTTTGATTACCAAAGAAGATTTAAAAAATTGGAAACCCACAGAAGAAGCACCTTCGATGGTGAACTACAAAGGGATTGATGTCTATAAATTACAAGCTTGGACACAAGGACCTTCTTTACTACAAGCATTAAATATTGTCGAAAATTTTGACCTGAAAAAAATGGGTTATAATTCTGCAGATTATATCCATACCATTTATCAAGCAATGAATTTAAGTTTTGCAGACCGTGATTTTTATTATGGTGATCCTAAGTTTTCTACAAATCAACCAATGGTAGGCTTGTTGAGTAAAGCATATGCAAAGCAAAGAGCAGGCGAAATTAATATGGCCATGAACAATGCCAACGCGGGTCCAGGTGATCCGTATCCGTTTGAAGGAAAAACAAATCCATACGTAGATTTAATTAAGGCAAAAGGTTTTCAACCTGCTATAGATACAGGAAAGACGAAAGCTGGATTTGCACCTGCACATGATTTGAGAACAATGGCTTCCTTGAATCCTAACGAAAAATTAACAACTGATGCAGATTATATGGATCGTTTATGGAGAGGTACCACAACGGTAGAAGCTGCTGATAAAGAAGGATGGGTAGTTTCTATCACACCAAGTGGTGGCTGGTTACCAGCAACGATAGCCGGTAATACAGGCGTGGGCATGAGTCAACGCATGCAAAGCTTTGTGTTGGATTCTGCACAAAATCCTTTCAATGTAGTAGCACCAGGCAAAAGACCAAGAGTAACATTGACACCTAGTATAGCGATGAAAGATGGTAAGCCTTATATGGCTTTTGGAGTACAAGGTGGAGACACACAAGATCAAAATTTATTACAGTTCTTTTTAAATATGGTGGAGTTTGGTATGACTGTACAAGAAGCGTCTGAAGCAGCAAATATCAACACCAATCAACTTTGGCTTTCTTTAGGCGGATCGAAATTGTCAGACAGAAAACCAAGACCTGGAAGTTTATTATTACATGATAATGTTTCTGAGTGGGTACGCAAAGATTTAAGAGCTAGAGGATATAATTTAAGTTTTGATGATCGCACCAGCGGACCAATCAATGCTATCTTATTTGATTGGAAGCATGGTTCTATGTGGGGCGGTAGTTCAAATCATGGAGAGGATTATGGTATTGCTTGGTAAAGTGTATAAATTAAAAAGTATAAAACGAATTAATGATGAGTCAAAATAGAAGAAAATTTTTAAGCACTGCTTTTTTGTCTGCAGGCGCATTGGGCTTAAATGGTAAAGTATTGGCAAGTGAAACTGAAATCAATGTTGACTTAACTAAGTCTATCCGTGATTTAGTTCCAATGAAAGAAGGGGTAGTCCCTATTACAGTAGAAGAACGTAAACAAAGAATTGCAAAGGCACAGGAAATTATGGCGAAAGAAAAAATGGACGCTATATTTTTAGAAGGCACTGCTTCTTGTTTTTATTTTACAGGTATGCGTTGGGGGCAAAGCGAAAGAACTTTTGGGGTAGTGATTCCGGCAAAAGGCGCCATTGCTTATGTCTGCCCAAAATTTGAAGAAGATAGGGCCATGGAATTATTGAATCCAGTTTTTGGAGATGAAGTAAGATGTTGGGAAGAACACGAAAGCCCTTATGCTTTAATATTTGGAATCATAAAAGATCGAGGGGTTAAACATAGAAGAATAGGCATGGAAGAGCGCGTTCGTTTTTTCATTGCAGATGGCGTAAAAAAACAAGCTACAGGCTTTGACATTGTAGATGCTACACCAGTGACTGCTGGTTGTAGGATGTATAAAACGAAAGCAGAGATTGCTTTGATGCAATATTCGAGTGATATCACCATTCAAGCATATCAAGCTGCATTTTCGACCATTCGTCCTGGCATGTCTCAGTCTGAATTTAGCGGTAATATTAGTGCGGCATTTAGAAAGCTAGGTTATAGCGGTGGCGCTTCTGTACAAGTAGGTAAATATTCAGCTTTGCCTCATGGAAGTATTACACCACAAGTCATTAAAGAAGGGGATATCGTGATGGTAGACGGCGGAACAAGTGTAGAGGGTTATGCTTCTGATATTACTAGAACAATTGTAGTTGGTAAACCAACGCAAAGACAAACCGATGTGTGGAATATTGAATTAGCGGCACAGAACGCAGCATTTGCTGCTATCAAAATAGGTGCACCATGTGAAGTGGTGGATGCGGCGGCAAGAGCGGTGATTGAAAAAGCAGGATTCATGAGTAATTATAAATTACCTGGATTGCCACATAGAACAGGACACGGCATTGGACTTGAAGGACATGAGTGGACCAATTTTGTGAAAGGCAATACGACACCATTGGCTGTGGGGATGTGCTTTAGCAATGAACCAACCATTTCTATTCCTGGTGAATTTGGTATTCGTTTAGAAGACTGTTTATATATTGCGGAAGATGGGCCACATTATTTTTCAAAGCAAAGTATTTCAATAGAGCAACCGTTTGGATAAGTTGGCATCAAGAAAGCTGATGTTGATTTAAATTATTCATTTCAATTCAATTAGACTAAATAAAAAAAGGAGCTACAAAAATTGTAGCTCCTTTTTTAGTCCTATGGTTAAAAACGTATTTTAATCTAGTGTAACTATTTATACAATTGATTGAATAACATTTTATAAGTCCCATGCGTTTGACCTCTGAATGTAATTTCAGGGCCATAAACAAATAATTTACCTTTCCCAATGGTAGCTTCAAAGGCTGCTACACCATCTTGTAAATAAGCTTGACCAAAGGCCCAGCCACTTCTTAATGTTTTGTCAGAAGCAAACCAGGCTAGCGGTGTGATTGTTCCGCTTGCAATAGCTGCAGGTTGTACTTTGAATACAGGGCTATTGTTAAAATAAACATCTACTTTGTTTTTCATGCCCCAATTTGCTTTTACCGAAGGCGCAACAGCGACTTGTAAAATACTTCCTGGAATATAAAATTTCTCCCCTGGCAAAACTCGTTCTTTGCCGTTATTCATTTCTGTGATAGCATTTTTAATCGGTAAACCTAAATGATAAGCCAAATTTGCACTAGAACCTATGGTGACAACGGAGCCACCTTCTTCTATAAATGCTTTGATAGCAGGTATAGATTTATCAGCAGAAATTTTCCCCACCATTGCATGAAATTCAGCTGGGATATCTGCTAGGTTAGGATCTTTTTCATCATAGGGTGATGGTGGTCCGGGCACTACAGCAGGTATAGCACCATCTACAAATACAATCACATCATATTTGTTTTTTAAATTACCTGCATTGATTTCTTTGGCATAAATTAAATTAAAGTCAAAATGATGCTGTTCAAAAATCCATCTAACCCAACCAGATGGCATGGAGCCGCCATAACGATCCCATAAACCAATTTTTAATTTTTCTATTTTAGTTGCATCTTCTGGAATGCTTTCAATTGAACTAGCCGAAAGACCAAATTTTACAATAGACTGTTGAAGCTGTTCGTCTGATCCGATTGAAAAATAAAATCCTTCCTTATTCTTAAACACTTCCTTGCCTGCTTTCATCAAATCATTGATTAAAACAAAACTATTATTATCAGCTGCTTTAATAACATAATACTTGCTGCTAACTTGATTGGCAACTATAATGGCGCCATTAGGTTTTTGTATTTGACCATAAGGAATGGCTTCAAATGGACCATTGAAATCATCTAAGATTCTGTCAAACTCAACACCCATTGTATAAGCTGGTGTCCAGCCTGCTGCATCATAAGGACGAACTGGAGGCCCACCAGGATACAAGAAATCATTTGGATGATCTTGTGGGTCAAACATGTCTAATATATGTGCTCTAAATGCCTGGTTGGTTTTTACAACATAGGAACCAGCATTGTAATTTTTTCCATTCACAACAAAATCATTGGTTGCTTTATGTACTTTAATACCACTTTGTAATAGAATATTGACAAAAGCAATAGCGCTAGTTGTTTGATTGGCAGGAATGACGAAGCCTCTTGGGTCTCTTAAGTTGGGCGCTTTGTAGATTTTTGCGAAATTTTGAGCTGCAACGCTATCTGCTCGTAGATCTCTTTTTTCTACCTTCAATTGTTCATTTAACATTTCAACTTTGTTTGGAGAAAGTGTCCAGTTGTCTTTGTTGCCTGCATCAATAGCTGTTTTACCCATTTTATAAATATTCATCAATACTTCGTCTTTGTGCCTTGCTGCATAATTTAATACAGCATAGTTTAAAGAGATGGAATAATCAATAGAGTTTTTAAAATACCATTTTTGCGGTGCAATTGGATAAGGTAAGCCACTGTTTGGTATCAGTCTTTGTGGTACCAATGGGATATTCATAGGGGTTGGGTTACCAATAATCTCGGTTAAAATGCCCACAATATTATGGTAATACGCGGTAGTTCTTAAACCTCCATTCCACCAAGTAGAATAGACCGAACCGCCTTTCATGGTATATCCTGGTTTTTGTTCTGCATTCAAACGACTGCTCATTGCAGCACCCATGGCGTCTAAGCTCGTAATTAACAAAGGGTTATAGACATAGTTAAATGGATCTCTGTAGGGAGGGCCTGCAACCACGGTTCCAGCTGGTCCTGTTTGGTGGTGATTGTATAATATTTGAGGCATCCACTCGATATACTGTTGACGACTCATATTTTTTGTCTCACTCATGTTCATCATAAAGAAGTCGCGATTGTTATCATGCCCAATATATTTTTGGTACAATCTTGGTAAAGCTGCTGTAGATCGCTTTAAAGTATCTGCATTACGCATGTACCAGTTAGAAACCAATTCTTGTCCATCAGGGTTAGCATGGACAAATAAAATGATGGTATTTTTTAAAATATTTTTTGTTTCAGCATCCTGTCTTGTGATAAGTTGATACATCGTTTCAATCCATTGATGAATACCTACTACTTCTGTTGCGTGTAATCCGCCATCAATCCATACCACTGCTTTTCCTTCGTCCGCTAATTGTTTAGCGTCAGCCTCTGTTAGCGACTCTGCTCTTGCCAACTTTTGGGATATCGACTTGTATTTTTGTAATTGTTTGATATTTTCTGGACTAGAGACAATCATCATATAATGATTGCGACCTTCCTCTGTCTTACCAATGGTGGTTAACTTTACCTTATTTGAACTAGTTGCTATTTTTTTTAAATAAGCTTCTGTTGCAGTAAATGTAGTTAGCTTGTAATTGTCACCAATATTAAAACCAAAATGACTTTTTGGACTTGGAACAGCTTGTGCAATAAGTTGTGAACTTAATATAACCACAAAACTGAACAGCAATAAAATTCGACGCATAGTGTTGTTTTTTGTTCAAACTAAAGTTAATAAGGAGGGCTTGTATTAAAAAAGAAATTTTATAAGTGGTCTAGATCAAATCAATAAATCCTTTGGAGTATAATTTGTGCACTCGGGGTGGCAGGTCTAGACGGATTCAATAAGTTATTTGTTTTGATAAGTTGTGTATGGTTATTTCGTACGCTAAAAAACAATTCCAAATAATCATCATCACCAAATGGGATGATTGCTTGGCCAGAAAATACATTTTTTATTCCTATTGCACCAGTTAAAAATTGCCTGAGGGAGTTAGGGAAAGCAGCCCCATTGCGCCGTATCCAAACACTTATTTCATCATTTGCTACCTGTGTATTCACTACTTGAATATGGTATTGTATCATGTACACACCCTTTTTTTGAATCATCAACCTAGTTGCAGCTGCATTTGAATTGTAGCCGATGGAGAGGAAGCTTTGACTAGTGGTATCTCTCCATTTTACGGCAGTAGCTGTATTGACGTTTGCAAATTGACTACTGGTATCATAAAAAGCACCGTAATCTATTTGAAAAGGGATAAAACCAAGACTAGATTCAATATCGCTTGATGTCAAAGCTCCCTTATTTATCTTTTGATTGATTCTGTTGCTTAAACTTGCTGTATCTTTTTTATCTAATTTATTATGTAAAGCCAGTGTTGCATTTTTGCTCAATACTTTTGTACTGTCTGGAATATTATTGACCTTGTCAATTTGTAGTGCTAGTTTGAGTGCAGTTAAATTGGTTACACCAGTACCACCTTGTGCCACAGTTAATAGGCCTTCTATTTTGTTTGCCAGAATATGATCGGCACTGAAAGCATAAGCAACATAATGTATTTGTTGTTGACCAATTCGAATAAATTGAAGTTGATTGTCTGGATCAATTTCTACTCGTATAAAATAAGTAACATTGTTCCAATTGATTGCTTCAAAATTACCGTAGGTAATTATTTTGCCTGATTCCGAAGCGCCAATTAATATGGTGAACAATCCTAAGGGATTAGTAGTGATTGATATTAATTCTTGATAATGGATTGCTTCTCTCATGGTATCTGTCAAAAGACTAATACGAATTTGCATTTTTTTATTCGGCATAATCACACCATCAACTGTTCTAGCGACTGCCTGAAATGCAATAGCCTTTTGTGTTTGCGAGAAACCAACACAATTAAATGACAACAAAATGAAACAAATAATTATTTTCATTGCTTGAATAGTTTTAAAGTGTTAATGCTAAAATTTTTAAATTTTGTAAGGGAGTAAGACGCAGGTAAATAATAAACGACTACATAATATACACCGTTTGAAAGTGGTGTTATGGGTATAGGTTTTGCTAAAAAGCTACTCGCAATATTTGTCTTTTCGGTCATGACCATCTGTCCATTTGAATCAAAAATTTTTATTCCATAAATGATTAAATCAGGTTCGGTAGCATAAAGTGTTGCTAAATTTCTTGAAGCCGAATAGCTAATTTTAAAGACCGTCTCTATATTTTTATGCTCTAATCCACTGGACCATTTGTATCTATTTGGCTGCAATAAACCTGGGGTAAAATAATAATCGTTGGATTGGTTTAGTGCTAGAACAGTCGCGCCAAGATCTAATCTCCAATCCAACCAAATGGTTGCTTCTTTTGGGGTGTAATAACTACCTCCAGCCAGTGAAAATGACTGCTGGCTAAAAGGGTGCATTAAATGATATTGCCCATTGACTATCAATGGTATATAAATAAAAAACCCTATTGGAAAACCATATTTCTTCATGAATTTATACATCTTGAAACATAGGAAATTCCAAATAGCCAAAACAGCGTATTTTTACTTAGTTAAATGGTTTTTTCAAATGCTTCTAGAATAGGCATCAATTTACATATTGATAAAAATCATTATCTTTAACCAATAATCTTTTAAAATAATAAGTATGATACGTAATATATTATTGCTTCTTCTAAGCATCAATTTTGTTGCTTGCAGCAAAGGTGGTGACGCACCTGCTCCACCAACTCCCAATCCACCGCCTGTGGTCATCACCGAGCCAAGCTTAACAGCTACAGACGGTGTGATAGTTGATATCAATCCTGGCACGAGTAATATATATGCTGTTATTGGAACTGCTCAGAAAATGGAAGTAAAATTAGCTGCAATTCCTGCAAGTGGAGTTACGATTGATACTAAGATGATTAAAGTAGCAGATAATACAACCGTATTTACAAATAGTATTTCAAGTACAAGTTTAATTAATCCTGTTACAGTAACAGGACTAGTGCCAGGGGTGCTATACAATGTTTCTGTAGTTGTCACATCTAAAACAACTGCTTCTAATACAAAAACAATCGAATTCAAGATGGCTGCTAAGTAAGCACTTCTAGTTTAAATATATTTGTCCCTTATCCTTTTGGATAGGGGATTTTTTTTGTACCTTATAGTCTGTTAATCATTTAATTCTTCATTTAAAATACTAAAACCATGACCATTCAATGGATGAAAAAAATTGTTGCATTTATTTGTTTGCTTGCATTTTCATTTCCTGTTTTTGCACAAAAAAAATATACAGAAAAGGATTTAGCTACTATGAAGCAAGCGCTCATGCAATCTGTTGCAGGAAAGTCTAAAGACGTTCAAGTGATGGTGGATCAAATATTTAGTTTTGCTGAATTGGGATTTCAAGAGGTAGAAACCTCAAAATATATCACTTCTGTTTTGACAAAAAATGGGTTTACTGTAGAAAACGGCATTTCAAATGTGCCCACTGCTTGGATGGCTAAATGGGGCAGTGGTTCGCCAGTAATTGCACTAGGTAGTGATGTGGATTGTATCCCTAAAGCTTCTCAAAAACCAGGAGTAGCTTATAAAGCCCCGATTGTTGAAGGTGCACCAGGTCATGGTGAAGGACATAATTCAGGACAAGCAGTCATTATCTATGCAGCCATTGCAATGAAAGAATTAATGGAGCGTGAAAAATTACCAGGTACTATTTTAATTTGGCCAGGTATTGCAGAAGAATTAGTGGGAACAAAAGCATGGTACGTGCGTGATGGATATTTTAAAAATGTAGATGCTTGTATTTTCACCCATGTAAGTGGTGATTTTAATTCAAGTTATGGTGACAATGGAGGGAATGGATTAGTGAGTGTACGTTTTGATTTTGAGGGTGAAGCAGCGCATGCAGCAGGCCAACCATGGAGAGCAAAAAGTGCATTGGATGCAGTGGAGTTAATGAATGTAGGATGGAACTTTAAAAGAGAACACTTAAAGCCAACCAATAGATCCCACTATGTGATTGTGGATGGTGGTGATCAACCCAATGTGGTTCCAAGTAAGGCTAGTGTATGGTATTATTTTAGAGAGCGCACTTATGAAGATATTAAAATGAATTATGAATCAGGTATGAAAATTGCAGAGGGAGCAGCAATGATGACGAATACTAAAGTGACCCATGAAATGCTAGGAACGGCATGGCCTGGACATTTTAATAAACCATTAGCAGAAGCGATGCATGCGAATATTAAAAAAGTAGGCATGCCAGTTTGGGATGATAAGGATATGGCATTGGCGAGAGGGGTACAAAAACTCGTAGAAGCGCCAAAGAAAGACCAACAAGGAAATCCAATTGATGGTCTAAATTCAAAAATTGATACATTAAAGGGATCTGTTGCTTTTTCTTGGGGCGGGGGATCAGATGATATTGCTGATATTTCTTGGAATCTTCCAACCATCGTGTTAAGGTATCCTGCAAATATCCCAGGTACAAAAGGACACCATTGGGCAGATGCAATTGCAATGGCTACGCCTATTGCACATAAGGGTGCTTTGGTAGGCGCAGAAGCTACTGCAATGACGCTCTTAGATTTATTTACCAAACCTAGCTTAGTGGCTGATGCTAAAAAATATTTTAAGGAGGTACAAACCAAAGACGTTCAGTACATTCCATTTATTACCAAGAATGATCCACCTGCAATTCACTTAAATAAAGAGATTCAAGATTTATACAGACCACAGCTTGAAAAATTTTATTACGATCCAAGTAAATACAATAGCTATTTAGAGCAATTGGGAGTAACCTATCCCACTATTAAATAACACTGATTATAAAGTACTTATAATACCAAAAATAGGTAAAAGAGATCCGACAATAATGGTTGGATCTTTTTTTATTATATAAGTCTATTAAATTAGTAGACTTTAAGAAAAAAAACCTATTTTTGACCTATCGTCATGTGGCCGAACGGATAGGCAAGGGTCAGCAAAACCCTTCACGATGGTTCAACTCCATCCATGACAGCTATGGACTTTCAGGGTCCACCTATAAGCAAGCAATCCTGAATACGGGCGGTATTTCTATACCGCCTTTCTTTTTCAACTACTGGCATAGATATATTTAGTAAATTAGATGTCTACTTAAACTATAATTATGCAGCTCATCATCAAACCATTCCTATTGGCCTTCATCTTCTTCACAACTTTAATTACAACAATCGCTCAGGTGCCCAATGATGTCTATCGTTTGGAGTCTGTATCTAGACCAAAAATTTCGCCCGAAGGCAATTGGATTTTATATAGTCAATCCAAAATTGATTCTGCAAAAGACAAAACAGTTTCAAAACTCTATATGATGACTGCTGACGGCAAAGAGACCATAACATTGACTGAACAAACAAAAGGGGTAGGAAATTACCAATGGAGTCCTGATGGAAAATATATTTCTTATTTATCCAAAGGAAAAGACGAAGACAATGGAGCACAATTGTTTTTAATGGATCGTCGAGGAGGAGAAGGGATTCAAATATCCGATATTAAGGGAGAGATAGAAGAATATGTCTGGTTCAATAGTGGAAAGAAAGTGGTTATGGTGATCAAAGACTTTAATTATGCAGATTCTGCAAAATCAAAAATCAGAGTGCCTTATGAAATCAATCGTTACCAGTTTAAACAAGATTATGAAGGTTATTTAGACAATAGAAAAAAACACATTTATCTATTGGATATTAGCACCAAAAAATTAGACACGTTAACAAAGGGAAATTTTAACGAGACAGATCTGGCGATTAGTGGGGATGATTCAATGATCGTTTATGCAAGTAATGTTACAGAAAATCCAGATAAAAATTCTAACACCGATTTATTTTTGTTATCCTTCACAAAAGGTGCTACACCATTGCAATTGACTACCTATAAAGGAGCTAATAGTAGCCCTGTGTTTAGTCCTGATGATAGTAAAATTGCCTTTTTACAATCAAGTTCTGAAAAGAATTATGACATGTATGATATCGCTCAATTAGGAGTGTATGATCTTAAAATGAATAGCGCTAAGATTGTTTCAAAAAATTACGATCGCGCTTTCTCTTCTATTTTTTGGTCTAAAGATGGTCAGTCTATCTATTCTCTTATTGAAGATGATAGAAAACAAAATTTAGTACAATTTAATATTCAAACCCAAAAGCCTGAATTATTAACCAATGAAATGGGTGTATTTAGTTCAATGGATATGAATGACAAAGGAAACGTTGTTTTGTTGTTTAGTAATTTAGAAACGCCCAATGAAATTTATAGCTATCAAAATAAATCTACAAAACGACTAACATATTTACAAGATGCTATTGTGTCGAAAATGAAAAAAGGATTCCATAAGGGATTTCAATCTGTTTCAAATGATGGTACTGTTGTTTCTAGTATTTTACATTTACCAGATAGCAATGCTAAAAATTTACCATTGATTCTATTTATACATGGAGGTCCTGTAGCACAAGATGATTATTCATTTGATATGACTTCTAGAATCTATGCAGAGGCTGGTTATGCAGTTGCAACAGTTAATTACAGAGGTAGTAGCGGCAGAGGTGTTGCATATACCAATGCTATTTATGCAGACTGGGGTAATAAAGAAGTGAAAGATATCATTGGTGCAGCTGACTATTTAATTAAGGAAGGCATTGCAGATCCAAAAAGATTGGGTATTGCAGGTTGGAGTTATGGCGGAATTTTGTCCAACTATACGATTGCAACAGATAAGCGTTTCAAGGCTGCTGTAAGTGGTGCTGGTAGTTCATTGATGATGTCGGTGTATGGATCAGACCAATATGTAAAGCAATATGAAGAAGAGATTGGTAAACCATGGGAAAATCCAAAGAAGTGGGAAGCATTGTCTTATCCATTTTATAAGGTAAAAGAAATCAAAGCCCCTACTTTGTTTATGGCTAGTCAAGCGGACTTTAATGTACCAGTGATTGGGGCAGAACAAATGTACCAAGCATTTAAGTCGGAAGGTATCCCAACTGAATTAATCATTTATCCAAATCAAAACCATGGCATTCGTGTGCCAAGTTATATTGTACATCGCCATAATGCACATATCAATTGGTTTAATAAATACTTGAAATGAAATTAATCCTTACATGGCTCTTTTTTTTAGGCGTCATTGCAGTCAATGCGTTAGCCAATATTTTACCCATCAACGGGTATAACACAGGGCAGATATCTGCTTTCTATCCAAATGCTTTTGTACCTGCAGGGTTTACTTTTTCTATCTGGGGCGTCATTTATATTTTGTTATTGACTTACACGATTGCGTATACTTTTTATACAATGCAACGTAGTCCTCAAAAATCAGTGATTGACTTTATAGATAAAGTTCATACTTACTATTTATTGACTTGTGTATTTAATATGGCTTGGATCATTGCTTGGCATTATTTGCAAATCGAAGCTTCAGTTGTTATCATGTTATTATTTTTGTCAACACTAATTCAATTGTTTTTAAAGAGTCAATCGCATGTAGACTTGTTAACTAAGACCGAGCAATTTTTGTTGAATACACCATTTATAGTATACTTAGGCTGGATTTCCGTAGCCACAATTGCGAATGTCACTACTTTATTTGTAGCCTATCAATGGGGCGGATTTGGAATCGATCCATTCTACTGGAGTACAATCATGATTGGTATTGCCTCCTTTATTGGTATTGTATTTATTAGAAAATACAAGTCAATTGCTTTTCCTTCTGTTTTGATATGGGCATTTATAGGCATCAATGTAAGCCAAGGCAAAACTTATCCAATGCTTTTTTTGGTCACTATGGTAGCTACTTTATACTTGTTCCTAATGACATCAATCACGCAATATTATAGATTAAAAAAAATAAAATAGTGTAAATTGCAGTATGATAACAAAGCCAGAATTAAAAGTACTATTTCCCAATTTAGAAGATGGATTGTATGAAGCTATATTAGAGCATGCCGAAATTAAAGAAGTGCCTGCAGGAACCCCACTTTTAAAAGTGGGTCAAAATATTCGCTCTACAATGATGGTGATCAAAGGGACTGTTAAGCTATACCAAGAAGACGAGGAGGGCGATGAATATTTTATGTATTATATCTCACCGGGGCAAGCATGTGCGGTCTCGATGGTATGTAGTTTCCAAGCAGAGCAGAGCCAGGTATTGGCTAGAGCGATGACTGATGTGACTTTAATTTCTATACCAATAAAATATATGGACAAATGGTTGAGTGAATTTAAGAGCTGGCACTATTTTGTGATTAAAACATACCGAACTAGATACGAAGAGCTCTTAAAAACGGTAAATGAAGTGGCTTTTAAAAATATGGATGAAAGATTAGAGTTTTATTTGAAGAAGCAAGTAGAGAAATTCGGAAATACGATTAAGTTAACCCACCAAGAGATTGCATCTGATTTAAATAGCTCAAGAGAAGTGATTAGTCGTTTGATGAAGAAAATGGAAAAAAATGGTTGGATTGTATTACATCGAAATAGTTTTGAATGGATTAAAAAATAATTATTTTAGAATAAAGATGATAACTGAAAATACAAAAATGGCCTCGAATTTCGAGGCCATTTTTTATTGCAATTTTCAAATCAATTCTACAATTGAATGATGGTCAATTTTAGTGAGGTAGTTTTTCTCTAAAATACCCATAGGTCCAAGTACCCGCAATCGCACTTAAAATCACGACTAACACCGCATAAAATCCTGCTCCAATATGCGCGAATAAAGGGCCTGGACAAGCTCCGGTCAGAGCCCAGCCAAATCCAAACAACAATCCTCCGTATATCTGTCCCTTATTAAATTCTTTATCTGCAATCTTTATCTCCTCTCCATGTATTGTTTTTACATTGAACTTTTTGATTAAGAAAACAGATATTGCACCAACTACTACTGCTGTTCCAATCACACCATACATGTGGAAACTTTGTAAGCGAAACATTTCTTGAATTCTGAACCAAGAAATGATTTCTGCTTTGACAAATACAATCCCAAAAACGATACCCACTAGTGCATATTTCAAATTATACCAACCTGGGTGAGTTTGCTCAGAGGCATTTACGCAGGCAGTGTTACTATCTATATTTTGTACTTTTTCGTTATTCATTGTTTAATTTTTTATAAGGATAAAATCCAAGGTAAAATAATGTTGGCCATTAAGAATCCACCAGCCATAAAGCAAATAGTTGCTACTAAAGATGGCCATTGTAAATTACTTAAGCCCATAATGGCGTGTCCTGAAGTACATCCTCCAGCATACCTTGTTCCAAAACCAACAAGGAAACCACCTACTACCATAATAATGAATCCACGAAGCGTGAACAATGCTTCAAAGCTAAATAACTCGGAAGGTAGCATGTAGTTGTAATTGTTAATACCATAGTTAGCAAGTTCTGTTTGTAATGTAGGACTTACTTCTACTGGTGCGCCTGTCATTAAAAATTGGGTTGCTAAAAAAGCGCCAATGAAAATACCGCCTACAAAAAAGAAATTCCAAATCTCTTTTTTCCAATCGTATTTAAAAAATTTGATGTCTCCGGGAAAGCATGCAGCACATACATGTCTGAGGTTAGAAGAGATACCAAAAGTCTTATTGCCTAAAATTAGCAATGCTGGTACGATAAGTCCAATAATAATACCGGCCACATACCAAGGCCAGGGTTGTTGAATTTGTTCGATCATATTGTGTGGTTTTTATTTACTATAGAATTTTTTTATGGGCTTATAGGGTCCATATTTATGTTGTGTTTCTGAAAAATTGTCTGCATAGGGTGCAAATGCAAAATCCAGAGGTTTTTTATCATATTTAGGCCAATCTTTGGACTGGTCTTTATGTGGTCTTGGTTGACTGTTCACGTAAGCGGCTACATCCCAACACTCTTCCTCTGTTAATTTTGGACTAGCATGCGAAGTTAAAAGATAAGGCATATTGTTTTTGACATAGCCTGCAAAATTACTAATTCTAAATAATCCGGCTCCATCATTATAACTATGTGCACCCCATAATGGAGGATATGCATATTCTAATTCATCTAAGGTCAATTGACCTTCTCCATTTGCACCATGACAACTTTGACACTGCGCAGCATAAACGATTTTGCCCTTTGTAGGGTCTGCGGCACGATCCAAATAAGCTAATTTTTCTATACCTGATCCATGTGGTTTGGCACCTTTTTCAACATCTTGACCAAGCCATTTGATATAGGCATACATGGCCTTGAATTCTCGGCTATTGCTATCCACAGCAGTCCCATTTAAACTTCTTTCCATACAATCTGCTACACGCTTATAAATGCTTTCTGTTTGTCCACTTCTATCTCTAAATTTTGGATAAGTAGAAAATACAGCTGCATAATTATTCCCCCAAGCTTTAGCACCTGCTTGTAAATGACAGTTTTGACAATTCATTCCATTGGTTATTTGTGCTACAGATCCCTTAGGGCCTAAGTATTTAGAAGTATGTGCAATTAATTCTTGACCGTAAATCACTAACTCGCGTTCTTCACCTACGGTAGTATTGTCTAAATAAATACTAGGACCTACCCAAGTGCTATCTGTTTTGGCAATAGTGCCCTCTATTTTAAAATACTCTCCGCTAATAAAACCTACTAAAAAATAGATGCCTATTGCTGCGACTATTCCAATCAGTACTAAATATTGTTTTTTCATTGAGCTAAATTTACTATTCCTTGAAATGAACTTTTATAATGCATTTAGTTTATCTAAAATCATAGGTTGTTCCTTGTAGCTGTGTCAATAAAGTAGGAGACTGATCCGTCGCAATGGTTCTACCTTCGAGCTTTGGCGCCACTGGAGAATGGTTGGCTAAATAAGCTTTTATTACTTGGTGTAAACTAATATTGGTTGCAACTGGGTTGCTTACCTTTTCAATCCTACATAAAGTATCATTAGGGTCTCCTTCTCTTTCACAAGCCACAATTTTATACAATTTGTTTTTATCTAAGGCCTGTCCCTTTATTTTTACCCAGTTCACTCTTTGGCCTTTTGGTTTACCAATGGTACAATTCACTTCCATGCCAGCAAAGCGAACAAACCATCCGCCAAATCTTTTACTTGGATCGGTAGCAAAAGCGTTCTCTAATTCTTTCTCAAGCCAATCTAAAATTTGCATGCCAGTTACCTCGCCTGTTTTTGCTGTTGAATCAACTGGTAGCATATTCCATAAAAATTCATTGGTAATAGCCACTTGGTTTTTATTTTCTGGAACAGCGAGTGGTTGACAAAATCTAAATCCATTGCTTAAAGCGATATCTGGCTTAAATTTCCACATCACCGCGTCTGTGATTAAATTATCCATGGGTGTTTCTAAAACAAAATATCGCACCAATGGTGTTTTGCTATAACCAATCACTTGATTCATTTCATTTTGATAAGGCGCTGCAGCTTTTTCAACCAATGCCAATGTTTTTTTATCAGCAGGATATTTTTCAGGATCTACGTCCATTAATTCATACACATAGCTTTCTATTTTTCCATCTTTCACTTTAATATCTAGTCTTCCTAAGAAAGAGCCAAATGCGCCACACTCCACTACTTTTGTATATTTTCCTTGTATTGGAACGCGAACACGTTCGTGTGTATCTGCGCCTAAAATAAAATCAGCACCTTCTATTCTTGGATCATTTGCCAAGCCTACTTGTTGCGCTAATCCCATATGCGTCACCACGAAAATAATACCGCAACCTTCTACTTCTTTTAAGTACTTAATGTACTTGGCTACATTATCTGTGGCATGCGTAAAGCCAATACCTTCGCTATATGCAGGAGATTGTCTTTTAGGTACTAGATGATCTGTATACCCAATAAATCCAACTTTCGCACCGGCAATATATTTAATCCAAAATGGAGGATAAATCAATGTTCCATTTTCTGTATCATTTGTTTTATGCCACATATTGGCACAAATTTTTGCAGCCGTTGCATGCCCCATATCGTAGAGCATTTTTTTCTTTTTATAAACTACTTCCCAGTTGCCAGGTAAAATTAAATCATAATTAAATGCATTCATTAATGGTATTAAAGCTTCTCCTTCTGACAAGGAAGCAACACCATGTCCATGGAAATAATCCCCACCATCGTATAATATATTTTGAGGATGACTCGATCTTAAATGATCTACCATTGTTTTAAGTACCGCAAGCCCACCTCTTTTTTTATAAACAGCCCTTCCTTCTTCCCAAAAAAATTCGTCATGAGTATGTATCTGGGCATGTAGGTCGGTCGTAATAAAAATGCTGAATTCGTCTTCGGCTTGTGTTGTTGTCGTTTTATGTTGAACAAAACCTTCTTTGGGTAAATTGCTTTGAGCGAATGCGTTGTTGCCAACTGTAAGAACAGCAGGAGCGCCAATTCCCAATAGGGCTGTATTTTTTAAAAAACTACGTCGATCTGCATTTTTTTCTTTCATATAGCAATTCTTTGAAGGTGAAAAATCCACTTAATTCATATTAAATTAGGTGACTTTTATCACAATCATCACTGATTTTCTGTAAAACGCTAAAAATGAAAGTTTAAGATAAAGTTAAAATGCCCCATATCTGCTTTATTGATATAGTATTTGGGGTTATTGTAAGTGTCCGCTACGGCATCCTTATAGAAATAGATCACCTGGGCTTCCCAGCCCTTCCAAAATCCTGCAAATGCATAACGCGCATCCAAATTGTATTGCATATATGCTGGAAAGCTATATTTGTTCATTGCATAATCCTTTATATCTGGTAAATCATAATAGCCGATCCCAAAGTTAATAGACAGCGGTAATTTTGGTGCTTTGTATTTTGACTTAACCACATAGGCATTTACATCTCCCATACCCTCGTTTCTTTCCCCTAGTAGGAAAGTGTAAAATGGATCACGACCCCATTCCCTTGGCATCATGTACCTGCCATGCTTAGTGATTCTTGTGAAATTGATGGAATGATCCCAGCTGCCTTCTTTTTTGCCGAATCGTCCACCATAAACAAAGGCAGACTGATTGGGATTGAAATAGGTTTTTTCAATTGACTCATTTCCACCAAAACCAATTGCCTTTTGTCCAATTAGCTGAACCCCATAGTAATAAGGGCTCTGCGCACTTGCTAATTTATCTACCTGGACCAAACTACTGTTAAAAATATTTTCTACATATTGATTCCAGATTTGAAGGTTGTGATTTTTTGAAATTGGTAGTTCGGCACCTGTTAATGCAACACCTGCGGATTCAAGCTCATTTTTATAGCCAGATTTTGTACCATCTAGGTTTACGCCAACAGCATAAATGCCAATAGATTCACCTGTCTTGTACCATTCCACAGTGCCTCTTGGAGAGAATCGATTGATCCAGCCTGCATAGAATTTATTTTTATGCTGATTGTATTGAGCCCAAAGACCCTGCACTTCTGTTGGGCGCATTCTGCCATCCTGTAAATTAATAAAGGGTGTATTCAATAACTGCTTACCTAATGTAACAGTTAATTTTTCTTTTTGGTATTGAATATATAATTCTTCTAAACGGTCAATATCTGTTTTATTCGTTGGGTCTGTTACGTCGAATAAGCCTAGTTCATATCTATTTAAAGTATTTGATAGTGGATGAGGTTTTGATAGATCGGTTGAAAATGCATCATAGGCAAAGAATCCACTAACACCTACATGGAAATTATGAAGCGGCTTTGAAATAAATTGGATACCGCCTCCAATTGCCTGGGCATATTCAACTTCACTGTTTTTATTGAATGTACTACTAAAAAAACTTCTTAAATGACCATGCATGGTCCCCATTTGGAATCGATGCAACAAGTTTGTAGTATCCGCTTCTTTATTGGACTTGCCCCATAATTTAGGTGCTTCATTTAGTTCTTGGTGCTGTGCCTGCAGGTTAGATACGAGCAATAGGCTACAGGCCATACTAAAAAGGAATGGCTTAAGCATATCAATTTGTTTTTGGATTAGTGTCCTCCAGCAGTAGGGAAGAATAATTGTTGTGCAATAATATAAAGCCCCATGACCAGTACAAACCAGCCAAAGCCTTTTTTCAACTTATTGCCATCTATTTTTTTACTTAATTTATCGCCTATGAAAATACCAGCGATAGCAAGTGCTGTTACTGAAAGTAGTAAGGTCCAGTCCATGGTTCTGTTGCCAAGATCTCCCGTAAAACCAATTAAAGATTTTGCTGCAATAATTAATAAAGAGGTACCCACAGCTTGTTTCATAGGAAGCTTACTCAACATCACCAATGCAGGAATGATTAAAAACCCGCCACCTGCACCAACTAAGCCAGTAAGCATGCCCACCAATGCGCCTTCCAATAAAATCATTGGGTAATTAAATTTTTGTTCAGCTTCTTCTTTCGATTCCGCTTCAGCTTTTTTTGTTTTAATCATTGAAAAAGAGGCTGCTACCATTAATACCGCAAACAACATCATCATCAATAATGATTTTGTTATTTCAATTCCAGCTATGTTTCCAAGCTCTGAAGGGATTGCAGGCACTAAAAATTTTCTTGTAGCATATACAGAGGCAATAGAAGGAATGCCAAATATAATTGCTGTTTTTAAATTCACAAAACCTTGCTTGTATTTAGGCCAGGCACCCACTAAACTACTTGCACCAACAATAAATAAAGAATAGGCAGTTGCTGTTACAGCATCTACTGCAAATAGGTATACCAAAACTGGTACAGTTAAGATACTTCCGCCACCTCCAATTAAACCTAATGAAATACCGATTAATATTGAAGCAAAGTAACCTATAATGACTGTTATTTCCATGGTCTTAAATTTGACACAAAGTTGTTGGTATAAAAATAAAAGGTAGGTGATAAATGTCACCTACCCCATTATTTAGGAAGAATATTTTAAAATATTACATCTTTCCTTTTAAAATTTGTGTCCAATATAAAAATGGAAGAATATATCTTTTTAAGATAAACATGCTCCATCTTTCTTTTGCCTGATTGAATGGGAAGGTCTCTTGTGGATTGTTGTCATAATCAAATTCAGCTAATATTAACTTGCCACGACCAGTAATTAAAGGACAGCTGCTATATCCATTATAGTGACCTTCTAAACTATTACCTTTCATTTCTGCTAGTAAGTTTTGTACCAAAATTGGAGTTTGCTTTCTGATAGCTGCGCCCGTTTTACCCGTAGGCAAGGAAGATGCATCCCCTAGAGAAAAAATGTTCTTGTATTGTACATGTTGCAAACTATGCTTATCTACATCTACCCATCCAGCTGCATTTGCTAAAGGGCTGTTTTTTACAAAATCAGGAGCAGACTGAGGTGGGGTGACATGTAGCATTTCATAATCAATCCATGTTTCTACTTCTTTATTATTTTCGCCGAAGCCTACAAATTTTGCTCTTTTATTAGCGCCATCGATTTCCACTAATTTGTTGTAATAGTTTTCTTTGATATGAAACTTGGCAATGACTTTTTTAAGTGCGTCTTCAAATTTTTTCACGCCAAATAATTTAGTCCCACCTGACCAAAATTCTACTTGAACTTTATCCGATAAATTATTACGCTTAAAATAATCTGCAGCGATATACATTATTTTTTGTGGTGCTCCACCGCACTTTACAGGCGTATGGGGGCTTGTAAAGATGGCCCTGCCTGACTTTGAATTTTTTAAACATTCAAAAGTATAAGGTGCTGTTTTGAAACTATAATTTGAACAAACACCATTTTTACCAATATTTTCTTCGAGCCCTTTTATTTCGTTCCAGTTTAATTGTATACCCGGAGCAACAATTAAATAGTCATAATGTATTTGTGTGCTAGAGTGGAGTGTGATTTCATTTTGTTCTGGTTGAAAACTCACAACAGCTTCTTTGATCCAATGAACACCTTCAGGCATTACTGCTGCTTCATCTTTAACAGTATCATTGATATCATAAAACCCCCCACCTACCATGGTCCAAGCAGGTTGATAATAGTGCTTATCAGTTGGGTCAACGATAGCTATATCTAAATTGCTGTCTTTCCTTAATAATTGTGCAGCAACGGAAATACCCGCATTGCCACCGCCAATAATTACAATTTTATGTTTTACATTCATATGTTTAATTTTAGAAAGTAAATATAGGAGTTAAGATGAACGCGATAGGTGATAATTGTCACTTTAATTGAATACAATAAGGCTAATTTTAATGTCTAAACACTAAGCTATGAAAGACTTTTGGAATCAACGCTATGCGTTACATGACACAGTGTATGGGAAAGAACCCAACCTATATTTTAAGTCCATAATTGATTCATTAACACCGGCCACTATATTAATGCCTGCAGAGGGAGAAGGTAGAAATGCCGTATACGCTGCTTCCTTAGGTTGGGGAGTACAGGCGTTTGATTATAGTGCTGTTGCCCAGAAAAAGGCGCTAGACTTTGCCAATAATATTGGCGTAAAAATCAAATATGATGTGCTAGAGTTAAATGAATTTAAAGCAAAGAATCAATTTGATGCGATTGGTTTAATATATGTGCACTTGCCAAAAAAGGAACGCATTGCTTTTCATCAAAAAATGGTCGACGCGCTACTACCTGGTGGTGTACTTATAGTAGAAGCTTTTTCTAAAGCTCAAATCAATAATACTTCTGGTGGCCCAAAAGATCTTGAGCAATTGTATAGTTTAGATCTTTTGCAACAAGACTTTGCATCCTTGAATTGTATTCAGGCTTTAGAAGTAGAAGTTGATTTAGAAGAAGGTCCATTCCATAAAGGCAAGGCAAATCTGATTAGGTATTGCGCAAAAAAATGACAACAATCATAAGATTTATTTTATAAAAGTCTAATCAGTGTGATAATTATCACTGTGTATGCATTTGAATAGTTTCAAATTTGTGGTATCAATTTAATCTTAGAACATTAAAAAATAAAACTATGAAAGTAGAACAAATTTACACAGGATGTTTAGCACAAGGTGCATACTATATTGAAAGCGATGGTGAAGCGGCAATTGTAGATCCATTAAGAGAAGTAGCTCCTTATATCGAAAAAGCAAAGTTGGATGGCGCCAAAATCAAGTATGTTTTAGAAACACATTTTCATGCTGATTTTGTTTCGGGTCATATTGACTTAGCTAATAAAACAGGGGCAACAATTGTATTTGGTCCAACAGCAAAAGCTGGTTTTGAAATGCATACTGCAACAGATGGCGAAATTTTATCTCTAGGTAAAGTAAAAATTAAAGTGATTCATACACCAGGTCATACCATGGAAAGCACTTGTTTCTTATTAATAGATGAAAATGGTAAAGAAACAGCTTTGTTTAGTGGCGATACTTTGTTTATTGGAGATGTAGGTCGTCCTGATTTAGCACAAAAAGTAATAGCTGAATTAACTGAAGATATTTTAGCAGGTCATTTATTTGATTCTTTAAGAAACAAGGTAATGCCTTTGGCAGACGATATCATTGTATATCCTGCTCATGGTGCAGGTTCTGCTTGTGGTAAAAACATGAGCAAAGAAACCACAGACACTTTAGGTAATCAAAAGAAAACCAATTATGCTTTAGACTTGAAATTGACCAAAGAGCAATTCAAAGCTGCGGTACTAGATGGTTTAGTTGCGCCTCCAGGTTATTTCCCATTGAATGTATTGATGAATATTCAAGGTTACGATAGTATTGATAAAGTATTAGAGCGAGGTCAACATGCTTTAAGTCCAAAAGCATTCGAAGCAGCGGCAAACGAAACAAGCGCTTTGATCTTAGATACGAGAGATGCACAGGTTTTTGCAAAAGGATTTATACCTAACTCAATTAATATTGGCATTGACGGTAATTTTGCTCCTTGGGTAGGCGCTATGATTCCTGATATCAAACAAGAAATCTTATTGGTAACTGATGAAGGCAGAGAAGAGGAAGTGGTGACTCGTTTAGCTAGAGTGGGCTATGATTTTACAATTGGATATTTGAAAGGTGGATTTGCTGCTTGGAAAGCTGCAGGAGAAGAAGTAGATACGATCGAGTCTGTTAGTGCCGATCAATTAGCAGACTTGCTTAAAAAAGATTCAAATGCAATCATATTAGATGTAAGAAAAAAATCTGAACACTTTAGTGAGCATATTTTAGAGAGCGAAAACGCGCCTTTGGATTTTATCAATGATAGCATGGCTCAAATTGACAAAAAGAAAACCTACTATGTACATTGTGCAGGTGGCTATAGATCAATGATTTTTGTATCTACTTTAAGAGCAAGAGGATTTGATAATTTAGTCGATGTACAAGGTGGATTCAAAGCATTAAAGGATAGCGGTAATTTTAAAATCTCTGATTACGTTTGTCCGTCAACTATGTTATAAAATAAAAATATACAATCTAAAACAAAACTATAAGGCGGCTTAGCCGCCTTATTAAATTAAACAAAAATGGAAAATATAATCAAAGCAATTCAAGAAAAAAAAGCAACAGTAATTGATGTTCGAAGTCAAATGGAATTTGATATGGAGCACTTTCCTGGTGCCTTGCACATTCCTCTAGAAACTGTTGGAGACGAAGCATCAAAAATTGGCACTATGCCTAAACCTATCGTTGTGTATTGTAGAAGTGGCAATAGAAGTGGTATGGCAAAAACCATCTTAGAACAACATGGGATAACTGAAGTGTACAATGGCGGTGGTATTTTTGATATGATGAATATTGCCAGAAATTAGTAAAATGTTGTAATTTGAATGCTATATACAAAATGCTTCTTATGAAAAAGCTTTCTAATTTTTTAGTGATTATGTTGATTTTTGTGAGTGCACAATTAAAAGCACAAGACAAAATTTCAGAAAAAGTACATCATGTTGTGATGCAATTAAATACGGCGGATACGGCTGCATGGAGTGGTGTTTTGGGCAATATTAAAAACTTTCAAAAAATTTGGCCTGGTAAAGTAGAAGTAGAAGTGGTTGTACATGGTAAAGCGCTGAATTTCTTAGTAGCAAGTAAATCACACTTAATAGAAGATATTGAAGCTTTGTCAAAAAAAGGGGTGCAATTTAGTGCATGTGAAAACACCATGAATAAGTATGGTATTACTAAATCTATGTTGCTTCCTTCTGCAAATACAGTGCCATCTGGTGTTGCCGAACTGATTCTTAAACAAGAAGCTGGTTGGGGGTATTTAAAGGCAGGCTTATAACTCACAGATTCATATAAACTTAGTTTAAACCTAGTTATAATATTTAGATAAAACGCAGTCATATTGACTGCGTTTTATTTTTATTTATTACCTTTCACAAGATTTAAATACTATGGATAAAGAAGCATTACATTACCACTCAAAAGGCAGACCAGGTAAAATACAAGTGGTTCCAACCAAGGAAACAGCAACACAAAAAGACTTAGCACTGGCCTATTCTCCAGGAGTTGCTACGCCATGCTTGGCTATTGAAGCAGATGCAAGTAAGGTGTATGATTATACTACAAAGGGAAATTTAGTTGCAGTTATTTCCAATGGTACAGCCGTGCTTGGTTTAGGAGATATTGGTGCTTTAGCAAGCAAGCCTGTCATGGAAGGGAAAGCGGTTCTGTTTAAAATTTTTGCAGATATTGATGTGTTTGATTTAGAGTTGGATACAAAAAATGTAGAGGAGTTTATACAAACAGTTAAAATATTGGCACCCACTTTTGGCGGGATCAATTTAGAGGATATCTCAGCACCTGATTGTTTTGAAATTGAGGAAAGATTAAAAGCGGAATTGAATATCCCAATCATGCATGACGACCAGCATGGTACAGCGATAGTAAGTGCTGCAGCATTGTTGAATGCACTTGAATTAACAGGAAAAAAAATACAAGAAATAAAAGTGGTGATTAACGGAGCAGGCGCTGCCGCTACCTCTTGTGCAAGTATCTATTTAGCATTGGGTGTTCAAAGAGACCATTTATTTATGTTTGACTCTAAGGGTTTAATTCATACTGATAGAGACAATTTAGATGGCCGCAAGCTTTTATTTACAAATCAAAATCTGCCTGCTACAACAAGTTTAGCAGATGCTTTGGTTGGAGCAGACATGTTTTTAGGTTTGTCAAAAGCAGATATTCTTACAGGGGCGATGTTACAATCCATGGCAAAAAATTGTATTGTTTTTGCATTGGCTAACCCGAATCCAGAAATTAGTTATGAGCAAGCCATGCTAGCAAGACCAGATATTATTTTTGCTACAGGAAGAAGTGATTTTCCGAATCAAGTGAATAATGTGTTGGGATTCCCGTATATATTTAGAGGTGCTTTAGACGTTCGCGCGACTAAAATTAACGAAGCAATGAAATTGGCCGCAGTACATGCGTTGGCTGATTTGACTAAAACGGCTGTTCCAAAAGAAGTGATTGACATCTATGGAGGACAGCCTATCCTGTTTGGGCCCACTTATATCATCCCTAAACCATTCGATAACAGGCTTTTAAAGGTGGTTTCAACAGCTGTAGCCAAGGCAGCTATCGAATCTGGGGTTGCACAGATCAAGGAAATGCCTTCCTAATTGTATAATTTTTTCCTTTAAATAGATTTTGTGATTTTTGTCACCAATAGTACATCTATTTGGATGCATCTTTGTACCATATGACCTAGGTCGACCAAGGTCATTTATTTTAATTATCATAAAAAAAAGATAGTATGTTTTTTCAACACGTTTACGACAAGACTTTAGCGCAAGCAAGTTATTTTATCGGATGTCAAAAAGCTGGAGTAGCAGCTGTGATTGATCCTAAGCGCGATATTGACACTTATTTAGAAATTGCGAAACAAAATAACATGCAGATCACGCATATTTTTGAAACGCATATTCATGCCGATTTTTTAACTGGCTCAAGAGAATTAGCAGCAGTAACGGGTGCTAAAATGTATTTATCAGACGAGGGTGGTCCAGGATGGGAATATGAATTTGCACATGAGGGCATGAAGCACAATTCAGAAGTCATGGTGGGTAACTTAAAAATTCAAGTATTACATACTCCGGGTCATACACCAGAAAGTATCAGCTTTTTGTTGACCGATACACCAGCTAGTAAAGAGCCAGTGATGTTATTTACAGGTGATTTTGTATTTGTAGGAGATATTGGTCGTCCAGATTTATTGGAGAAAGCGGCAGGTATGGTAGGTACACAAGACAAGGGTGCCGAGCAAATGTACCAGTCTATTAATTTATTTTCTGATTTGCCAGATTTCCTTCAGGTTTGGCCTGGTCACGGTGCGGGTTCTGCATGTGGCAAGGCTTTGGGTGCGGTACCAAGTACCACGGTGGGTTATGAGAAAAAAAGAAACTGGGCATTTCAATATGGTGCAGACAAGGCTGGCTTCGTCCAATTTTTATTAACAGATCAACCAGAGCCACCTAAGTATTTTGCAAAAATGAAGGAATTGAACAAAGTGAATCGTCCTTTATTAACAGAAGTCCCAACCATTAAGGAATTATCTGCAACTGAATTAAAAGCTGCTTTAGATAAGGACATTAAACTAATTGACACTAGAAATAAATTAGATTTTCAAAATGGATTTGTACCAGGCAGTATCAATATTCAAGGCAACAATTCTTTTGCTACTTGGATGGGCTGGTTTGTATCTTACGAAGAACAATTTATTTTAATTGCTGAGCCAAGTCAAGTAGATGATTTAACAAGAAAATTAATGCGTATTGGCTTAGATAATATTTTTGGTTTTGTAGATGCTGCAAAAATTGCTCAAGTATATAGCGGCAGTTTAGAAAAATCAAATATGGTTAGTATTGATACAGTGAAAGCAAATACCACTGCTGAAATTATAGACATAAGAGGTGTTGCTGAATTTAATAGTGGCCATATTGCGGGAGCGAAAAATGTTTTTGTAGGTACTTTATTACAAAATTTGGTTAAAGTACCAAAAGACAAACCAGTGATCATTCATTGTCAAGGTGGTGATAGAGCAGCGATTGGTTATTCTTTATTGATGAAAGAAGGTTATACAAATATTGCTAATTATAGTGGTGGTATTAATGAGTGGGTGAAAGAACAGCAACCTCTTGTTAGCTAAATAAAAAATTATGGAAACTGAAATATTGGCTCGAATTCAATTCGCTTTTACGGTGGCATTTCATTATATCTATCCACCTTTAAGCATTGGCTTGGGACTTATTTTGGTGATTATGGAGGGCATGTATCATAAAACAGGATTGCAACAGTATAAAAAAATGACGCAATTTTGGATTAAGATATTTGCCCTTATTTTTGGCATAGGTGTAGCGACTGGTATTGTGATGGAATTTGAATTTGGAACCAATTGGGCTGCCTATTCAAAATACGTTGGCGATATTTTTGGTAGCGCATTGGCGGCAGAAGGTATTTTTGCTTTTGCTTTAGAAAGTGGTTTCTTAGGTATCTTATTATTTGGATGGAATAGGGTTTCGCCTAAAGTTCATTATTTTTCTACGATTATGGTTTTCTTAGGCTCCATGTTTAGTGCCGTATGGATTGTTGTAGCAAATAGCTGGCAACAAACTCCAGCAGGATTTCATATTGTTGGAGAAGGCATGAAGGCAAGAGCAGAAATCACGGATTTTTGGGCGATGGTTTTTAATCCGTCTAGCATGGACCGTTTGACACATGTTTGGATTGGATCCTTTTTGTCTGGTGCTTTTTTGGTATTAAGTGTGAATGCTTATTATATTCTCAGAAAAAAGCATTTAGAAATCGCTAAACCTTCATTTAAAATCGCCTTATTCATAGCGACATTTTTTTCTTTTGCTCAATTAGCCACAGGTCATAAAAGTGCGGATGGTGTTGCGGTGAATCAACCTGCAAAACTTGCTGCATTAGAAGGACATTATGATAGCAGTGCAGCTGCGGATATGTATTTATTAGGCTGGGTAGACAATAAAAATCAGAAAGTAACTGGATTAAAAATTCCAGGAGGTTTAAGTTTTCTACTACATCAAGATTTTAAAAAACCAGTCACTGGCTTAAATGCATTTGATCCAAACAATAGACCAACACAAGTTAACGCTATATTTCAGGTATACCATATCATGATTGCTATTGGTATGTTTTTGATTGCCCTAACAGCCTATGCTTCATGGCTGATGTATAATGGAAAACTTTTTGAAAAAAAATGGCTGATGCATGTTTTTGCTTGGTCTGTTTTTTTACCACAAATAGCCAATCAAGCTGGTTGGTTTGCCGCAGAAATGGGCAGACAACCATGGGTGGTATATGGTTTATTGAGAACATCAGATGCATTGTCTAAGACTGTGAAGGCCAATCAAATTGTTTTTTCATTGATTCTTTTTGGGCTTGTATATCTAACACTTTTTACTTTGTTTATTTATTTGTTGAATAAAAAAATCAAACACGGTCCTGTTTCAGCGCATGAGGAAGATGACACGCATAGTATTAGAGAAGAAAGAATCACCGTTTAAAAGAATAACATGGAAACATTATTAGGATTAGATTATAACACTTGGTGGTTTCTTGTTTTTGGAGGAGTCATTTCTGGCTATGCTATATTAGACGGATTTGATTTAGGTGCCGGCGCTTTACATTTATTTTTAAAGAAAGAAGAAAGCAGACGCATTGCCTTGAATGCAATCGGACCCATTTGGGATGGCAATGAAGTTTGGTTGGTTATAGGAGGCGGTGCTTTGTTTGCTGGTTTTCCAGTAGCATATGCTGCCATCTTTTCTGCATTTTATATTCCATTCATGGTTTTTATTGTGGGACTAATTTGGCGCGGGGTGGCAATCGAGTTTAGAAGCAAGGAGCCAGGAAAAAAATGGAGAATGGCATGGGATTTTATTTATTCTTTTGCAAGCATTACTATTGCTGTTTCATTGGGATTAATGTTAGGCAATGTGGCATTAGGTATTCCTTTAAATGCAGACCATGAATTTATTGGAGACTGGCTAAGTTTTTTGAATCCATTTAGTATCATGGTGGCCATAACTAGTCTCGCTTTATTTATGATGCATGGCGCTATTTTCTTAGCAATGAAAACAGAAAATAGATTATTTGCAAAAATTACAGTGTTAGCTAAAAATTTTACTATCTTTTTCTTAGTCGCTTTTGGATTTTCGTCTTTATATACTTTATTGTATATTCCACATTTGAGTGATCAATTAAGATCTCATTCAACCTATTTTATCTTGCCTTTGATCATGTTTTTAGCGATTGCCAATATACCTAGACAATTGAACAAGCGTAAATATAGATTTGCCTTTATAAGCTCTTCTGTTACAATTGCATCCTTGTTGGCCATGGTGGCTTTGGAAGTTTTTCCTGTTCTCCTAATGGCAAGTAATAATTCAGCGAATAGCATTACGATAACCAATGCAGCTTCTTCTTTAAAAACCATGAAGACCTTATTGCTTATTGCAGGCATAGGCACACCATTAGTGGGTGCGTATACTTTATTTGTTTTTTGGACATTTAAAGGCAAAGTACAGATGGACGAGATGAGTTACTAGGATTTTTCTTTGTAAATTTAGACATGGAAAAAACACTTGAACAAAAAATTAATAAGGACCTAATCTTAAGAGAACGTTTGGCGATCCAAAGAACTTTCATGGCGAATCAAACTACATTACTTTCTTTTGTTCGCACAGCCTTATATTTTCTAGTAGCTGGATTATCTATAAGAGGCTTTTTCAAATTAGACTTGCTTATTTATTTAGAGACCCTCTTTTTCTCAATCTCTTTAATTTTATTGATTTTTGGTTTTTATAGCTTCTTTAGAAATAAAAAGTTAATAAAAGAAAGCCAAAAACATATAGGTAATTACCAGGAAGACTATTATACTGCTCCAGTTGCTAAAACAATTGATGCATAATATTGTTATCATTGGATGAAAGGAGTAAAAAAACAAAATCTTCCTGAAAAAATATGTAAAGCCTGTGGGCGACCATTTAGTTGGCGCAAAAAATGGGAAAGGTGTTGGGCCGAAGTGCAATATTGTAGCGAGGGTTGTAAGAAGCAGAAACAAAAAAGTAAAACTGCTTAAGCGTTTTAAATTATTCAAAAAATTATATCAATAGAAATTAGATAGTGCGACTTTTAAGTCGCGCTATCTTTTTGATATCTTATTCCCACTTATTTTTTGCCTACTGCATTTGAATCTGATCACATCCGTGCTTCTTAATACAGCATGTTTTGTTTTCCTTGAAGCCATACGTTTACGCCACATTCTAAAACTAGAAGGTTTTGAATTGGCACGCATAAATTCAATGACTTCTTTTTCGATTAATCCAAATTGAAACTCAATTGCTTCAAATGGGGTCCGATCTTCCCAGGCCATTTCTATAATGCGGTCCCTGTCTTTCTCTTCCCATTCAGATCTTAAAATTGGCTCTGCCGGTCTTGGATTGATCAACGCTATTTTTTCCATTGTATAAATTCTTTTACTTTAATTCTTTTAAAAATTGTTCCGCATTGTTTAAATGTGTAGCTCTTTTTTCTTCGGACATTTTATCCCAGGTACTTAACAACATCGCCCATCTTGGATTTTTAGAAAATACAACACGTTGTTTGGATAAGAATCGCCAGAATAATCCATCCCAAATAGCCTGCCAGTCTCCTTTTGGAAAGTCACCCATCTTCAACAAATAATTGGAGCCACATATATAGGGTTTGGTGGTAATCATTCCTCCGTCTGCAAATTGAGACATGCCATAGACATTGGGTACCATGACCCAATCATAGGCATCGATATACATTTCCATAAACCATTGATATACCTCATCTGGATGAATTTCGCAGAGCAACATGAAATTACCTAAGACCATCAATCTTTCAATATGATGATTGTATCCACATTCAAGTAATTTTTTGATACTACTATCAATGGGCGCAATACCAGTTGTGCCTGTATAAAAAGCGGAGGGCATTTTTTTTGTAAAACCCCAGAAATTTTTTGTTCTTTGTTGGCTACCAATTTTTCGATAGGTCAATTGTACAAATTCCCTCCAGCCAATGATTTGTCTAACAATACCTTCAATACTATTGATTGGCGCCCCTGCTTTTTTATAAGCATTTAATAATGCGTTTAAAAAATCAGCTGGCTGAATCAGCCCCACATTAATCAAAGGACTTAGTACACTATGGAATAAAGTTTTTTCTGTTACCAACATCGCATCTTCATAAATGCCAAATAGTTCTAATTTTTCTGCTATAAATAAATCCATTGCATTCTTCGCTTCGGCATGCGTTACGGGATAATAGAGTTCATTATTACCTGAACCGAACGGCGCATCTAGCGAGCCAGGATTATTTTTAAATTTAGATTTTACATAAATCTTCGCCTCTACAATAAACTTATTGGTCTCAAAAAAATGCAATCTAGGAATGGTGGTGTTTTTTGGAATCTTCTTTCTGTTTTCCGTGTCGAAACTCCATTGACCTCCAATCGGACTCCCATCAGCCTCTATTAAAATTTTTCTTTGTTTTCTTTGTTCCGTATAAAAACTTGTTTGGAAATAAGTTTTTTTATTCCCTAATAATTGAGTGCTCTCTTCTTGATTGTTTAAAAAGTTTAAACTAGGAAGATAAACTAACTCAATATTATTTTCTAAACTGGCTTTTCTTAATTGTTTATCTAACCAATGATCACAGGGATCATACATTTTTATTTTTCGAACACCCTTACTTGAGAGTGTTTTTAAAAGGACTGAAATTTTACTCTCTTTATGATCTGCATCAATATAATGACAATTGCATCCTTTTTGAGCAAGCAGCTGGCCATAATACTTCATAGATGCCCTATGGAAAATGAGTTTTTGATGATGGAATTGGTATTGTAAAAAAAACAAATCCGATTCAATGATGTAAAAAGCACCTTCCTCGGCGAATAAGGCGGATTCGTCAAATAATTGATGAGGGAAAACGAGCTGAACTTGCATCTACTTTAAACATTTTGCAGGCAAAATTGTTCATTAGATACCCTTAATTAATATCCCTGAATGAACATCACTTACCCAGCTTTATTGGAACAGGTAAAAACCTATGATCCATCCACTTATCAGGCCACTCGAAACTATACCAATGGCGCTATAACAGCATGGTCTCCTTATATCTCAAGAGGTTTTTTGAGCCCTATTGTCGTCATGGAGGAGCTAAAGACTAAGTATAGCAAACAAGCCTGGTTGGGTTTAATGCAACAAATGGCATGGCGGGAATATTTTCAAAGAGTATGGCAGAACAAGGGAGATTTTATTTTAGAAGACCTTAAGTCTGTTCAATCAAATGTTGTTTTAAAGGGTCTGCCTAATCCTATTAAGGAGGCCTCTGTAGGCATTCATGCTATGGACGAAGCCATTGCTGATTTATATAACAAAGGTTATCTACACAATCATCTGCGTATGTACATAGCTATGTTACATACCATTATTTTTAAAGCTGCATGGTTGCAAGGTGCTAGATGGATGTATGCCCACTTGTTAGACCACGATCCTGCAGCTAATTTTTTAAGTTGGCAATGGGTAGCGGGTACCTTTAGTAGTAAGCAATATGTGGCGAATCAAGACAACATTAATAAATACACCAACACAAAACAGCTCAAAACCTTTTTAGATACGGAATATGAAAATTTACCGTATGCCATTTTTGATCGCGCCGGTCATCTAAAAGCAAATTTAGCTGCGACTTGGAAACATTCACAAGAGCAGCCATTAGATCAATCATTTGATTTAGACACAATCAAAATTGTAAATACACTAATAAGCGAAAACAAATACCCAACTTTTGATGTAAGGCGCCACGATCCTGCGTTGCCTTTTTGTATTTACAATAGTTTTAATCTTGATCCATTATGGCATGCAAATGAAAAGGTAAACCGAATTTTATTGATTGATCCAAATCATTATGCCAAATTTCCCGTAGCAGAAAACGTAATACAATTCATCATAGACTTAGGTGTTTCTACTATTCCGAATTTGCAAATTTTTGTGGGTTCCTTCGAAGAACTAAAATTTTCAATTGACAAAATAGAGTCCGACGAAAATCAAATTATAAATAGCAACAGTCCTGTTATTTATTTTAAAGAACACCCTACAACCCTTCATTATAAAGGAATTCAAGAGGAGCGTGATTGGTTGTTTCCAGAAGTGACAGGGTATTATCCAAGCTTTTTTGGATACTGGAAAAAATGCGAACGATTTTTGAAATAGAAGCTTATTAAAATATAAATGCCCTGAGGAATCAGGGCATTTTTTAGATAAAATTTATTCTTTTGAACAGTTCTATTTCTTTCTTTCTACATCTTTATTCAATTCATCAATGTCCACAGAGCGTTCTGTATGATCTCCTAATAAATATTTAGAAAAATAATCTGCAGTTCTCCAGAACCAGTATTCATTCATATCTCCAAAACCATGTCTTTGTGTAGGTAAAATTAACATATCAAAGCGCTTATTTGCCTTAATCAATGCATTCACCACTCTTAATGTATTTGCTGGGTGTACATTGTTATCAATCTCACCGTGGATCAATAATAATTTTCCTTTTAGGTTTTTTGCAAGGTCTGGATTCTTGTCAATCATATAACTAAAACTGGTATCTCCTTTTTCGGAAATATTTTCTTTTACACCATGGTGTTTTTCACTCCACCATCTATTGTACACACTATTGTCATGATTGCCTGCATTGCTTACTGCTACTTTGAAAATATCTGGATAAACCAACATCGCAGCGGTACTCATAAATCCACCACCACTATGACCGTGAATACCCACTTTGTTACGATCAATGAATGTATATTTATCGGCTAATTGCTCTACAGTTGCTTTTTTATCCGCCAAGCCATAGTCTCTCAAATTACCATATCCATAATTATGGTACCACTTGCTTCTTGCAGGGTGTCCACCTCTATTACCCATCGTTACTACCACAAAACCCAATTGAGCCAATCGGTCAATACGGTCCATGCCTTTACTAAAAGTTTTGTTCACTGACTCTGTTTGCGGTCCTGGGTACACATATTCAATGATTGGATATTTTTTAGTACTATCAAAGTCATAAGGTTTGTACATCACACCATATAAATCTGTGATACCGTCGTCTGCTTTCACTTTAAACGTTTCTGGGAATTTATAGCCGGTTGCAAATAGACTTTTTAAGTCGGCGATTTCTAATTCCATTAATTTTCTTCCATCTGCGCTATGCAAAGTTGATACAGGGGTAGTATTTACCCTAGAAGCGTTGTTGACAAAATAAGTGTTATTGTCATTTAAGCTAATACTATGGTCAAAATTACCTGCATTTAACAACTGTAATCCTGAGCCATCTAAGTTAATTTTATATAAATGCATGTAGTAAGGATCTTCTTTCCCGCCGCCACTCAATGATTCTTTTCCATTGGCAGTGAAATAAACCACTCTTTTCGCTTCATCTACTGAAACAATTGCTTCAACATGCCAAGCGCCTTGCGTAATTTGATTTTTTAATTTTCCTTGCCCATCATATAAATACAAATGTGCCCATCCATCACGTTCACTCCACTCAATTAATTCTGCGCCATTTTTTATCAATTCAGGTTTTTTAATTTCAATAGAAGTGTTCATCTCTTCCACTACCATTACTTTTACTTCTCCTGTTTTTGTGTTCACCACACATTGGTCAATCTTTTTTAAATCACGACTAGTTCTCGCAAGATATAACTGCTCATTGGTTCCTAACCAAATCATTGGCTTAAACTCGTCGTCTCTCGCGTTCACTGCTGCAGATTTATTCCACAAAGAAATATCTTGATCTTTATATTGTGATACATTGATTTCTTTATTGGTGTAAGCAGTCATGTCTACCAACATCAAATGATCAACTGGTGCCTCTTTTTCGCCTGGCATCCAGTATTTATAGATTTCAAGTGTTGGCCTAGGATCCGCAATACTATTGATGACCCACAAATCTTTTACTTTTCGGTTATCCACTTTTACAATTGCAAGTTGCTTGCTGTTTTCACTCCAGTAACCAAATACAGGCTTTCTTTTATTTTTATTTTTTTCTGCGTCTACATTGGTTTCTCCGCCACCACCAGCACCACCTTCACTATGCCAACTGAAATTTTGGATACCATCTTTTGTAATTGGGGTCTCTACAATGGTACTATCTTCTTCATTGATCAAAGCTTTTTCATAATTCGCTTTGTCCATATAGTACAAATTATAATTTCTTCCGAATACAATTTTAGATTGGTCTGGTGCAATATTTGCCCAGCTTGGCTTTCTCTTTGGCTTAACAAAACCAACTAGCTCATTTAATTGCGCTGTATTTAAATTGTATTCAAAATAAAATACTTTCTTCATTTTTTCTGTCTTGCCGTCTTTTTTGATAGCACCAGGCTTGTCAATGTCTATACTACTTTTCACTTCAAACTGAATCCAATTTTCATCTTTAATAAATTTTAAAGAATCAATTGGAAGGTGTTGCGCATCAAATGGATCTTTAATAATTTTAGTTAGTGATGCAGCTAATTGTTCTTTGTCAAACAGTTGTTTTTTTTCATTCTTTGCAGGATCTACAATCATCCATTGTTTTCCTTCACTCGTTTCGTACACATACCAAAATTTATTGGATTGTTTTAGCCAATGAGGGTCTACTGACAAAGAAAAAATCATCTTGTCTAATTTCTTTGGTGAAAATCTTGCGGCAAGGTCATAGTTGGCCTTTTGTTGTCCGAAAATGAATAGGGGCATTGCAAAAAGCAATAAAAAAAGATGTTTACGCATAACTATTGATTAAGTGCAGAAAATTAGTTCATTTTTTTGAATTTAAACCTAAATTGTGATGAATAGAATACCATGAAAAAAAGAATACTAGCGGTTATCTTTGTTGCACAATTTGTGCTAAATGTTGGTGTTGCACAAACCTCTAAAGAGTTTAAACCTGCTGAATTTGCGGATGCAAAAAGAAAAGCAAAATTACAAGCTGCAATGCCTTTGGTAGACAATTTATATAAGGCCTATGCAGAAAAAAATCATTTCCCTGCTTATGCATTTGCGATTGTATTGGATGGTGAGTTATTGTATAAAAATGTAGGAGGTTGGGCAAATATTGAAGAGCAGATTCCAGCCAACGGAGAGACGATGTTCCGTATCGCTTCTATGTCTAAGAGTTTTACCACTATGGCCATATTGCAACTTAGAGATGCGGGTAAATTAAAATTAGACGACCCTGTTTCCATCTATATTCCTTCCATGAAAGATCAAATATTAACCAAAGATGGCGCCCCAATCACCATTCGTCATTTAATGTCCCATCAGGCTGGATTCCCAGAAGACAATCCATGGGGCGACAGACAATTAGCTGATTCGGAAGAAGACTTAATTGCATTAATCAAAAATGGACTTTCTTTTTCCAATTCCACTGGAGCCCATTATGAATATAGCAATCTTGGTTTCGCTATGTTGGGATATATTATTCACCAAGTTTCCGGATTGACTTATGATGCGTATATTAAAAAGGCTATTTTAGACCCTTTGGGTATGCAGCATACCACTTATGAATACACTACTATTTCAAAAATGAATCTTGCAAAGGGCTATAGAACCATTAAAGGTAACTGGGTGAATGTGCCCTTATTAAAAGACGGCATTTATGGCGCAATGGGAGGCATGATTACTTCTATTGATGATTTTGCAAAATATGTTGCACTACATCAGGCTGCATGGCCCGAAAGAAATGAGGTGGAAAACAAAATGATTAAAAGAAGCACAGTAAGAGAAATGCACCAGCCTTATACTTTTATTGACTTAAATCCCAACTACCAATTTCCTTCAGGAAAAAAACTAGCAACTACTTCAAGCTATAGTTATGGACTCAACTGGATGCATGATGCCGAGGGGAAAACAAGTATCGGGCATAGTGGCGGATTGCCAGGTTTTGGGAGCAATTGGCGTTTTATGCCTGAATATGGATTGGGGGTGATCTTTTTCGCCAACCATACTTATGCGCCAACTTCAAAGATGAATTTAATTGTTTTAGACACATTGGTGCATTTAGCGCAACTTCAACCAAGGGGTGTAGTACCCTCTCCAATTTTAGTACAAAGACAAAAAGAGTTGATTCAATTATTACCAACATGGGAAAATACGCCAGCTATTTTTGCTGAAAACTTTTTCGATGATTATTTAATGGATGAGTTAAAAGCAGAAGCAAAAAATTTATTTGACAAAGCTGGTGAGATTAAAGTGGTTGGGAAGATGTTTGCCGAAAATCAATTAAGAGGTTATTGTATACTCGAAGGAGTAAATCAAAAACTAAAATTAAGTTTCACATTGAGTCCTGAAAATCCAGCATTGATTCAGGAGTATCATCTTGAATTGTTAAATCAATAGACCTATTTAAATCATACAGTATTTACAAATGCCCATAAAATAATTTTATGAAACCAATGATCTTAATGTTAAGCTTATTCTTAACTGTTTCCAATTTTGCAGCTACTAAAGAAAAATCTCGCGAGTATTATATCACACAGGTTTACCATTGCGGTACATCAAGTCAGCTTGAAGCGGTTGATGTGTATTTAAAAACTGTTTACCTGCCTCATCTACATCAATTTGGTATTGCCAATGTAGGCGTATTTGAACCTATCAGTAACGATACCGCTAAAGACAAGACCATCCTAGTTTGGATACCCTTAAAAAGTTTACAACAACTTGATCAATTAGATCAATTGAAAGAGGCAATTGATCCACTAAAACAGCATACATTATTAAGTTTAACTGCATCTAATGGGTCCTTGCCTTACAATAGGCTAGAGACAATTATTTCCAAGTCCTTTAAGTTCCAGAGTCAGTATATTAAAAAGACAAGTTTTGAAAGATCTGCTGATAATATCTATGAGTTCAGAAGTTATGAAAGTGCAGACGAGGCCAATTTTTTAAAAAAAGTTCATATGTTCAATGAAGGAAAAGAAATTGACTTATTTAAAAATTTAAACTTTAATGCTTTGTTTTATAGCAAAGTCATTGCTGGAGATAGGATGCCTAATTTGATCTACATCACAAGGTTTAAGGACATCGAAGACAGAGAAGCCCACTGGAAAAGCTTTGTAGCATCAGCTGCTTGGAAGCAGATGAGTAATTTGCCTGAGTATTTGAATACGGTTTCAAAATCGGATATTATTTTAATGCGTGCAAAATCTTATTCAGACTTATAAACAGAAAGTCCATTTATAAAAACAAAAAAGCACCAGCCCCCCGGCTAGTGCTTTTTTTATTCAACCAAACTCAACTTTATTGCATTGGTCTTTTTCTGCGCATCATTTCATTTCTCATTTTGTTGACCAATTCCCTATCTACTTTCAAGGCTTGGTTCACCCTTTCTTCAGATTTTAAAATTGGCATCAAATCTTTTTTGAACCTCTTTCTTATCACTAGCATGGCTTCGTGAAACTCAATTTCGTCCTCTTTTTTTTCTTGCATCACTTTATGGCTTGCCTCTTTTTGTTCATTGTATACCGGCCAAAATTTTTCTGCTTCAGCAGGTGTTAGATCCAATTTTTTGGTGATAAACTGAATCTTAAAAGATTCCAATTGCGCCCTTTGTTCTTTAGTCATGCGTTCTTGAGCCATTGGAGGACGTGTCGGCATTGTTCCTTGACGATGTGGTGGTTTTGGTTGTGCATTAGCAAAAACGATGCTTAGCATCAAGCTAAATAAAATAAGTAATTGTTTCATAAAATTATATTTGTTATTTGGACGATTTTTTAAAGTGATAGTTTAATGTAGTTGTGTCTTTTAGCAAATTATTGTAAAATGAAACTCAATAAGATGCATTAGTTATTATTCAGTGAGATGGATGCTCCTGTAGTTTCAATAGCATTGTTCCAATCCACTTCAGCAACCACTTCATTGTCATTTAAATAAGCTTCAATTGCTTCGTCTGGCAATGCTTCAATTTGCACTAAGCTGTCCTGTGCAATTTCAATGCCATTGCTTTTGTCATATAAAAGATATCCAGTGGCTATGGCTAAAATTAAACTTGCCGCAACGAGATATTTTTTTGGTACAGAAAATAGGGTAAGCAATTTTGCTTGCTTAGGTGTATTTGTATCCGCTTTTATTTTGCGCATCAATTCCAGCTCAAATTGGTCGAAATAGCCCTCAGGCACCTGACTCGTTTTTGCTTGATAACCCTTTAATGCGGCTTCTAGTTCTTTTGAAATAATTTCGTTTTCCATACTATATTTAGACCTCTATTGAGATCAAAGGTTTAAGCTTGTTGAATTAATTCAGTCATTTTTTTAACTGCCTGATGGTAATTTGCCTTTGCACCCCCTACAGTTGTACCAGTAACAGAAGCAATTTTTTCGTAATCGTAGGCTTCATAGTACCTTAACATAAATACAAAGCGTTGTTTTTCAGGCAATTCTGCAATTGCGCGCTCTAATTTGATTTGAATTTGAGTCTCTTTTAGTGCATTTGAACTGACCGGATGGTCTGCTTCATGGTCTAAATAGTTTTGCTTTGTTTGATCCTGAATGCGCTTTTTTTGAGCAATAAAATTCAAGGTCTCATTATAAGCCACCCTAAAAAGCCAGGTACTGAAGGCGCTTTCTTGTTTGAATCCATCTAATTTATTCCATACTTTGATCCATACTGCTTGCGCGATATCATCGGCATCTGCATGCTCGATTACCATTTTTTTTATCTGAAAAAATACAATTTCACGATGTCTTTTTAACAACTGTGTAAATGCGTTTTCCTTGGACTCGCCAGATTGAAATTGTATAATAAGTGCTTGATCGGTCATGCTAGTTGAAGTTAGACCAATAATCATTCAAAAGGTTTAAAGCAAGATTACATTTTAATTAGCGTCTTCACATATTGGTGAATGCCATTTTGGATTCTAATATAATATACCCCCGATTGAAGTGGTGCACCTTGAAGGGTAACGCTATTCATACCTGCATAACTATAGTTGGCATCCACCAATAATTTTATAACAGCTCCAGTAGCGTCAAGTAATTGAACCAATGTATGTCCTCCTTCGGTTTTAAATTCAATTCTAGATTGTTGGGAGAATGGATTTGGATATGCTACAATCATTGCATTTTTTTCAAAAACCGGATTGGCCATTTCAATAGCACAAGCACTTGCATTGATTAAATTCAAACTTGGGTATTGCTTGAGCATGACTTGCAAGTTGTCTGTTTCTTTGACACAGAACCAGTATTTTAATATCGAATTGTAGATGGTTCTAAAATCATGTTGGTAGGGGACATTGTCTCCAACAGATACCGTATTGGGTATGGTTGGGTTTTCTCCAAATACACCACCTCGAACATTTTTGCCAAATAAAAATAAAGGTGCAGCAGCACCATGATCGGTACCACCGCTCGCATTGGATTTAATTCTTCTTCCAAATTCCGAATAAGTCATCCCAATCACCCTGTCTTCTATTTCTTGATTTTTAATGTCATTCTGAAAAGCACCAATCGCTTCAGAGATGGCACCTAATAAATTAGCGTGTGTACCTGTAGTCGTATCCGTTGCAACCGCTTGATTGGCATGGGTATCAAATCCGCCGTAGTTCACTAAGTAAATTTTAGTTTTTAATCCCCCTTTAATTAATCTTGAAACAATTTTTAATTGATTGGCAAGACTCGTGTTGGGATAGACCCCTTGCTGCGTCACAGCATCAGATGCTGCCTTGATGCGTGTAGCGTATTTATTGGTTTGCTTTGAAATTCTTCTGATAAAACTTAATTCATAACCCGCATTGGTATTGGGAACCGCTTGCTCCGTAGCATCAAATAAATTATAAAAAGAATTAGGATCTGAAATACTCATCCCCATATTCACCATTGGTCCTTGGCAAGTCAATGAAGTGATAGAGCCAATTTGAATCGCTAAAGGATCTGTATCTACTTCGTTTGGATAATTGTCTGGATAGCCTGGATAATTGGCGTCTAGGAATCTTCCAGCCCATCCTGTATTCAAATATTCATTGCTATCAGATCCGCTCATCCAAATATCTGTAGCCCTGAAATGTGAAAAATTAGGTTGAGGATACCCTACTGCTTGTACAATGTCCAATTGACCCTCATTAAACAGTCTTTGCATAGCGGTCATGGAAGGATGTAAACCCGTTGCATTAAATCCATTTAGTCCAAGTATCTTTTTTTCGGGGATCGCTATATTGGTTCTTGCATTAAAATATTGTCCGTATTGACTGATGGGTAACACTGTATTTAATCCATCATTCCCTCCATTGAGTTGAATAATTACAAGTACCCTGTCGTTGTCTACCTTTGCCAATACTTCTGGTTCAACCATGCTATGGTTGTTTAACACATGTATTGGATTGCCACTGATTACTGTGGGCGTAAGTACTGCAAGACTGTTGCGTAAAAAAGTGCTTCTTTTCATTTAACTTAATTGATAGTCTGGCAGGTTCATAATATATTTTATCAAAGCCTTTAATCTGTTATTCACTAAATTAAAATTGATGGTATTTTGAACAGATTGGTAATTCACCCAGGCATCAGTCCAATAATGGTCTGAAGTTTGCCCGCTCAATAAAATCTGTTTTTTTAAATTATCTTTTATTGACTGATCAATTTCTGTTGAAATTAAAAGCTCAAATAGATCTTGTATTAATTGATTGGGGTCGGCCGGATTACTAGAAATAGATTTTGCCAATCCTATCGTATCTATGATTACCCTTCTACCATTTCTGGTATAGCCAGTTTCGAGCATCAAGTCCGTAAATTTATTTCTTTTAGGAAGGGTGTCGGCATTGATCCATAATTCGTAAAATTCTGGAGACTGATAATAAGCAGGCCAGCCCGCTACATTAGGAGGGTCGGCTAAGTTTTGACCTAGACTTGTTAATTGACCAACCATATTGTTAAAATGCACATACGCATCTGCATAATCAGTTACAGCATTTGGGAAAACCACATTTGTTTTACGCAATGTACCCACCACATGATCAATAGGACTTTTAATTTGACAGCCTGTATAAACAGGATCAAAAAAATGTGCGCTATTAAAAAGTGCAGTGAGTACAGGTTTGATTTCAAAATGATTGTCTTTAAAAATAACGGCTAAAGGAGTAATAATATTTTTTTCTACTGTTTCATCTATATGATAATAAACAAACCATCTGTACAATCTTCTGCAAATATATTTAGCCATGTCCTCTTTTTCAAAAAGCATGTCAATGAGCTCGTCTGTTTCTGTTGCGCCTGATTGTCCTGTTTTGCCAGCGATGACTTTATTATTATAGTAACTAGAAAATTGCTTACTGCCTGTGTCATGTCTTGCTGCGTCAAAATAACTAGCATAGCTCGCATTGATGCGCCATCCTGTTAATACTCTTGCTGCAGCTTTAACATCGGACTCGGTATATTGTATGGCATTGTCTTTGCCCACTGTAAAAAGTTCCTGTAATTCTCTACCATAATTTTCATCAGGCGCAGATGCGGTATTGAGGTAGCCGTTTAAGTACCTTAACATGCCTGGGTCAATGGTGATTGCTTTCACCATTGTTTTAAAATTTCCAATAGCGTTTTTTCTTAAAGTATCATGATGCTGGTACAACATATTGGCATTGGAGATCGTATCTGCTTCTGTTCCAAAATGATTGGCCCAAAATAAGGTTAACTTTTCCCTGATACTTATGTCTTGCTGAATCATGACCCCGGTAAGCCATTTTTTAAAACTATTCCTTCTTAAACTATTGATAGTGCCATCGCCGGTTGGCTGGTTGATCCATGTGCTTCCCGCAGGCACTGTCGGATCTGTGATATTAGCTGTATTGTATTCGTTCAATGGGGGCGCAGGGGTGGCGGCAGTTGGATTTAATAAAGTAGTCACCGAATCACTTAAACCCATTGCTAAAAAGGATTGAATTTCTGACTGCTTTGCGCCAAATAATACTCTGTTTAATAAATGGGAAGTAGTTTGCTTTGTCCAAGGACCTTGAAATGGCTCAAGTCCTAAACTGCTAGAAAGGGGGCTTAGCGGCATGCACAATATTTAATATCAATTTAGACAAATTATAGATTCAAAAGTTTAATTCATGGCAAATCATTCCATCCGTCAACCTTTTTTTTATTTGCATTCAAAATGAAATTATCTTTAAAGCAATTCTAAAAACAATAACATGAGAATGATTAAATTAATATGTATTGTATTGCTAATGCCTTATTTAGGTCAAAGTCAATCTATACATTCCATTATCACGAAGTCCGAAACCGAAAGAATAGAGCGTGTTTTAGCATCCGACGAAATGGAGGGAAGGAGAACTTTTAGTCCTGGCATTGAAAAAGCAGCTGCGTTTATTGCGAAAGAGTTTGCATCAGCAGGATTAAAATCATTGAAAGGAGATCATAATTACCTACAGTCATTCACTATCAATAGACCAAAGTTCATCAGTTTGTCTGCCAGCTTGAATGGTGCAGCGATTGATAATAAGCAAGTCATTGTCGTTACTGTTGAACCCGAAGTCAACATCAACGAACAAGCTGGTTACCTTGTTTCGAAAATTACAGCTACTGAAAATTTAAGTCAGGCAGCAGCAAAAATGATTGGGGCGAATCAAAAAACCATTGTGTTGGTAGATGAAGCACATGCGCAAAATTTTGGGAGACTCGTTCGTTTTAAAAACAATCTTGCGTCTAATCAGGCAACCATCGTTTTTGTATTAACCAATACACAGCCTACTAGCTATGCAATACAAGCTAGCCATCAAATTGAAGCGATGTCTTTAGCCAATGTCGTTGCGATGATTCCTGGTAAATCTTTACCGAATGAATATGTGATTTTTTCTGGGCACTACGATCACTTAGGTATCAATACAAAAAATATGGTGAATGGTGATTCTATTTACAATGGCGCGAATGATGATGCAGCGGGTACTACTGCCATGATCATGTTGTCAAAATATTATAAAGCATTAAACAACAATGCACGTACTATTTTATTTGCCGCATTCACTGCAGAGGAAGTAGGTGGATATGGTGCAAGTTATTTCTCAAAGCAATTGGATCCATCCAAAGTGGTTGCCATGTTCAATATCGAGATGATTGGAACAGAAAGCAAGTGGGGTAAAAACAGCGCGTATATCACCGGATTTGATAAAACCAATATGGGTGCAATTTTACAAAAGAATTTAGATGGATCTGATTTTAAATTTTATCCAGATCCTTATACAGAACAAAATTTATTTTATAGATCGGATAATGCAACCCTTGCAAGACTTGGTGTTGCTGCACATACCATCTCTACTTCTAAAATGGATACAGAACCTAATTACCATAAAGCTTCTGATCATATTGAAACCTTAGACTTAGACAATATGAATGAAATTATTAAAGCGATAGCAATTAGTGCGCAATCTATTGTTGCTGGAAAAGACACCCCAACAAGAGTAGACACCACACAGTTAAAATAATAAGCAGCCATTATTTCAATGTACCCACAACAAATCATAAGTCCTCAATCAATTTATATGAAGCAATATTTAACGGCGCTCTTATTGGTCATTTGTTTTTCAGCTACTGCCCAGGTAAAACCCTATTATCCTAAGGCAACAAACTGGGAGCGAAAAGCACCAAGTAGTTTTGGTATCGACAGCAACTTAATTCATCAAGCAATTACATACGCTATTGAACACGAAACCAAATATCCAAAAAATTTAATGCTTTCACAGGCAATGCAATTTGGAAAAGAACCTTTTTCAGATCCCATTGGACCAATGGCGAGTCGAGGTCCGGCATCGGGTGTGCTGATTTACAAAGGGTATATCATTGCAGAATGGGGAAATCCCAATGCAGTCGAAATGGTGAACAGTGTCACTAAAAGTATGTTGTCAACGGTGGTTGGCTTAGCAGTTGACAAGGGTTTAATCCATTCTATTGAAGACAAAGTTCATTCGTATTTACCTCCCATTGAATTGGTCAATGATGTGGCTGCAATTGATCAAAATCCACTAGCGAAAACTGCTTTCATTTATCCATTTGATACTGAACACAACCGTAAAATTAATTGGGAGCATCTCTTAAGACAGACCAGTGATTGGGAAGGTATTTTATGGGGCAAGCCCGATTGGGCAGATCGACCTTCTGACAAAAAAGAGGAGTGGACTACCAGAAAACGATTTGAACCAGGTGCAGTGTATAAATACAATGATACAAGGGTGAATGCTTTAGCCTTGGCGGCGACAACTGTTTGGAGAAAACCATTGCCCGAAGTATTTAGAGAGCAGGTAATGGATCCCATTGGCGCATCCAACACCTGGGCCTGGACTGGGTATAAAAATGCCTGGATTGTATTAGATGGAAAGATGATTCAGTCTGTTAGTGGCGGTGGGCATTTTGGCGGCGGACTATTTATCAATGCCTATGATATGGCAAGGTTTGGCTTACTTACTTTAAGAAAGGGCAATTGGAATGGGAAGCAAATTATTTCGGAAGGATGGATTAAAAAATCTACTACACCCACTGCTGTGCAAACGGGGTATGGTTTTATGAATTATTTTTTAAATACAGATCGTAAAATGTATCCATCGGCCCCTGCATCTGCTTTTACCCATATCGGCAATGGCACGAATGCAATTTATGTAGATACTGAAAATGATTTAGTGGCAGTCATCAAATGGATGGACGACAAGTCGATCGATGGATTTTTAAAAATTGTATTAAGCGCGCTCCCTCAATAATTTGTGAAAGCTAGTATAAGATACAAGTAACAATCCAAAAAACACAATCGCCATAATGGTATTGCTTAAAGGGTCATTTATGGCGATATGCGCTACGGCTGCGGAGATGTACAAAATTCCAAATCCAACATAGGCCCACTCTTTAATGCGCGCAGGAACAGCAGGTACAATTAATAATACGAGTCCAATTAATTGTCCAATACTAATTTCTAATCCTAACCAACGTGGGATGCCAACATGTTTGGTTCCTTCGATGGCCATTTCGGAATTCATAAAAATTGCGGATGATGCGAACAGGCAGATGATGCTGGTGGTAACCCAGTAAATTATTTTAGTTGTTTTCATTTTGTTCTATGTTTTAGTAGTGGTAAATATAATAGTTTGATTAAATTCACCATCAATTTACAAATTACAAACCATATTTTAAAATTTACACCCAATTCTATTTTTCAAACAAATCAAATGATGCGAAATTTTTACTTTTTTACTTTATTATTGATACTGGGGTACAATGCATCCATGGCCCAATCTTCAAATGCGCCCTATTCAACACTGCTTGATTCAGATACTAGTCAAACTGCAGTTAAAAAAGTGATATTGAATATGTTTCAGGCAATGAAGCAAGGAGACACTACTTTATTAAAAACCTGTTTTTCTGAGCAAACAATTTTTCAGACGATATTGAATAAACCAGAAGGCGCTGTGATAAAAACAGAGTCAGTGCAAGATTTTATCCAAAGCATAGGAAAGCAAATGCCCAATGTATTAGACGAAAGAATTGAATTCGGATCCATTAATGTAGACCCCATGATGGCCACGGTGTGGACGCCCTATACCTTTTATTATAAAGGCAACTATTCGCATAAAGGAGTGAATAGTTTTCAATTGGTCAAATTAAAAGAAGGATGGAAAATTCAATATTTAATTGACACCAGGTATAAGTAGCTATTGGTTTAAAGATTAAGTACATAAAACATGATTATTTAAACAGCTGTTCTTAAGATTTCATATTTAATTAACTTTGCGTTCTCAAAATCAAACAATGAATCCAGCTATTGAGCAACTTAAAAACGCAATAGAGCCAAGTAGAGCTAAGTTATTAGCACACCCGGTGTACCATCAAATTCAGACATTGTCTGAATTAAAAACATTTGCCGAAGTGCATGTGTTTGCGGTATGGGACTTCATGAGTCTACTGAAATCTTTACAGCAAAAATTAACCTGTGTGCAAACGCCATGGGTACCGATTGGCTCTGCCAATACAAGGTATTTGATCAATGAAATTGTATTAGGGGAAGAATCGGATGTAGATGAATTCGACAATCGTATTAGTCATTTTGAATTGTACCTACAAGCGATGCGTCAAATGGGTGCATCTACAATTGCTATAGATAAATTGATTCATTCAGTTCAAGCCGGTACTCCTATTGAAACAGCAATCGCATCAATGGATTGTGCAGATTCGATTAAAGCTTTCTTATCTTTTACATTTAAGATTGTGAATGATGCGCCAGCTCATGTGCAAGCTGCTGTATTTACATTTGGCAGAGAGGATCTGATTCCAGATATGTTCACTCGTTTACTAGAAAAACTAGTAGCGGAGACGCCAGAGAAAGTAGCCATTTTTAGATATTATATCGAAAGGCATATCGAAGTGGATGGTGGGCACCATAGCCATTTGGCTTTAGAAATGGTATCGGAGCTTTGCGGAGAAGATAAGTCAAAATGGAAGGAAGCCGAATTGGCTGCAATCAAAGCTTTGCAAATTCGTGCCCAACTTTGGGATGCGGTAATGGCTTAGAAGCGCTTGATTAAAATAGATTCCTTGAATCTGATTATATCGCTTCGAACTCGCCTTTCTCTGTATTCTTTCTTACTTTATCGGCTTCAAAATATTTCCCATTCATAGCAATATAAATGCCTGCCGGCAAGACTTGTGTAAAGGCAAGGGCACTACCCAAGTTAAAAAGTCCATCAGAGCTGCCAAATTTATATGGAATCATAGCGCCCGTTAATACGATTGTTTTGTTAGGGCATGTTTTTTGTAAATACACTGCGGTGTTCGTCATGGTATCTGTACCATGTGTAATTAATATTCGCTCATTTTTTGTAGCATTACAAGCAGCTGCGATTAAAGCGCGATCGGCATCCACAAAATCTAAACTATCCTTCATCATTAAAGATTCAATAGATAAATTTAACTTACTTCTACCAAGGTGGAGCATCTCGTGCAAATGGGTGTCTTTAAAATAAAGGTTACCATTTAACTCATTGTATTCTTTGTCAAAGGTTCCACCTGTTACAAATACCTGTATACTTAAATCCATAAAGTTATTATTTTGGGTCCATCCACATTTCTTTTCTGTCTAACCATTTGTTATCTGAAAAAGCTTCTTTACTAGCCAAAGTTCGGGTATATTTTTTACTTGTTTCAGTAGAACTTGCTTTATAAGCAACTCCTCCAATAATACTTAAGGCTTTGCTAAAATAGGTTTCACTTGGGTTTCCTAAGGTCTTGTAAGGTAAAACATTGTCAGCAAGAAGATGGTTAGGCGTAAATCCATCTATAGTTCCGTAGTTCGATTCCCCAATGGCATTGTTGGTTAGGAAGGTGATAGGTTGTAAACCAAAGTCCCATCTTTTGTTAGGGTCTGTTAACGTGAATGAGCCTACATTTTTTCCATAAGTGTTTTCGCCAATTAAAATCACATCCATGAATGGCTTCAAATTATTAATCACCAATTCGCTTGCAGAAGCTGTATTACCTGCAACTAAAACAAAGACCCTATTGAGCGTACCTAAATTATTGGGCTCAGATTTAAATAAAGTTTCAAAAGCACTTGATCCAGAAGTTCTATTTAAATATTCAGTGTAAGTGCCATTGTATACTTTTTTATTCATCAATTTTCCTACTCTAGAAGCAGCATCCTTAACAGTGAGGTTGGTAATCAAATCAGAAGAGACTACGTATCCCCCGCCATTGTACCTAAAATCCAACACCAATTCATTTACACCTGCTGCTTTAAAGCGACCAAAGATGGCCCTAATACTATCGTCAAAACTAGTTAGAAACTGACTATAAGCAAAGTAGCCTACTTTTTTCCCAGACCATTCAATCACCGTGTCTGCCAGGATTGGATTGGTTTGTAATTCTACCTTGGTTACGCTCACATTTCTACCATTAGATACAAATACACCATTGCTAAAATCACCTAGACCAAGTTTTAATGTTTGATTCGATAGGATGGTTGAATAGTTTGCACTTGTTATAGTTTGATCATCCACCTTTAAAATAATGTCTCCTCTTTTTAATCCTGCTTTTTCAGCTGGACTTCCTTTTAATACATAAGCGAGTACAAATGCAATACTTGTTTTTGTGTCATCAGTGAAAAAAGCATTGTTTTTAATGCCTAATACGGTGTTCACTCCATTGAGTTGGTTTTGCAAATTGGTATAGCTTTCGTCAATCCATGAAAATCGATCTGTTTTACCATAATCGTTTAATAAGGTATAAAAATAATCAGTTGGTTTTGCGGTTGTATTTGAACTTGCGAGGCTTGGCATATTGGTATTCCATAAATAATAATAACTCATCACTTCGTGTATCCATGTATTGGCTGCAATATTCGGATTTACTGGTGTTGTAGGTGTAGTGCCAGTTGCTGAAGGTTCAATCGCTTCTTTTTTACAAGCAAAAAATGCGATAGAAAGCAGTAGTAGAAATAGTATTTTTTTCATATTGTTCAATGATTCATCGTAAATTTAATCAAACAATTGTTAATAGGAATAAAAAATTAATCTCTACTAATTTTGTAGACAAATAAAATTGTCTAATTTTGAGCACTAATTTGACTTATGACAATTCAACAAATCCAATATATGATCGGTCCTGCCGATTTTAAAATACTTAAAATGAGAAAAATTTCTATAGCATTCATTTTTGCACTAATCGCATTATCGAGTATTGGACAATCCAATGCCTATCTTGCCGAAATTGAACAATGGCATGCTACAAGAATTGCAGCTTTGAAAAAACCAGATGGATGGTTAAATTTAGAGGGATTGTTTTGGCTTAAAGCAGGGGTGAATCGATTTGGATCGGCTACAAAAAACGATATCGTATTTGACAATCCAGCATTCCCATCGCATCTTGGAGATTTTGTTTTTGAAGGCGGCAAAGTGTATTGGAAAAATGCAACAGGAGAAAAGATAACCGTAAAAAAAAGTACAGGTGAAATAATACAAGACATTACATCCGTCAATTTATTGTCGGAAAAAGAAGGCGAATACACCAGTCAATGGAAAGATTTTGTTTGGGTAGTCATTAAAAGAGAAGACAAAATTGGGGTACGATTTAGAAATTTAAAAGCAAAAACTTTACTTGAATTCAAAGGCATTGAAAGATTTCCGGTAAATGCAAATTGGCGCATTCAAGCAAAAGTAATTCCGCAGGATCAGAATCCATTAATGATTATGAACGTGCTTGGACAAAACACGGCACAAAAACATGGAGGTCAATT
>JACCEA010465919.1_pt1 | contig 51067 bp, 44 predicted proteins | sample 7449851 | NCBI WGS metagenome assembly JACCEA01 (sample SAMN15323453, study PRJNA562643) | freshwater metagenome | isolation source: river surface water | place: USA:Blue River Watershed | collected 2017-08-18 | reverse complement strand
CGCTTCAGATCCATTGGATTCATGCCGGCCGCAACAGATTTCAGACCTTCGTTAACGATGGCTTGCGCCAATACGGTAGCAGTAGTAGTACCGTCACCTGCATCGTCAGACGCCTTGGACGCAACTTCTTTTACCATTTGCGCACCCATGTTTTCGAACTTGTCTTTCAGGGAGATTTCTTTAGCAACAGACACACCGTCTTTGGTGATGGTTGGAGCACCGAAAGACTTCTCCAGAACTACGTTACGACCTTTTGGGCCAAGGGTTGCTTTAACGGCATCGGCCAGGATATTTACACCGGCGAGCATGCGTTGACGGGCGCTATCACCAAACTTTACTTCTTTAGCTGACATGATTTGTACCTTTAAAAATTCGTTTTCGTAAGAAATTCAGGGAAATCGAGCGTATTAAATCGCTTTTCATTCAAACCAACTGGGCGATGGAATTATTCCAATACAGCCTTGATGTCTGATTCGCTCAGAATTACCAGCTCTTCGCCGTCGATGGTGATAGTGTCGCTGCCAGCGTATTTGCCGAACACCACTACATCACCCACTTTTACATCCAGTGGACGCAACTCACCGCTGGTCAATACGCGGCCATTACCTACAGCAACCACTTCACCTTGATTTGGCTTCTCTTTGGCAGAACCGGACAGAATGATGCCACCGGCAGTTTTGGTTTCTTCTTCTTTGCGGCGAACCACAACGCGATCATGCAATGGACGAATTTTCATGAAGCTATGTCTCCTAACAATCAATTTTTAACTAAACAGGGAGTCCGGCTCAGGCTGGCTGAACGAGGTGACTCCAGCGTGGTATTTATAAGGATGACTTTGAAAGTTTCAAGGTCATCAGGATGGCCGCCGATACTCCAGGGCTAACCGGAAACCGGAGGCCGAAAGCGGTGACAACCTATCTGGGGTTGGCTTTGGGGATTTCAACAGCGGGAGAGAAAAAATCCTGAATTAAGGCTTGTTAGCGTCAGATGGGCTGGAACTGTCCCGCGATTGGGACTTTTCCTGCTCAATTAACACCCCGCCACGCTGGCTATCGGCATCAGTGTGCGCAGATCCATCATGGTCGTACACGTTTCCCGCACCAAATCCCTGATTAAAAGGATCTCGACCAAAAGGGGATCGTTGGTTGGCAAAGCCGGCGGCGCGGACGGTCATTTTTGCCACCCAACGCTTGATCAACAGGCGACGGAACCAGGGGATAAAGCAAATCAACGCCAGCACATCAGAAATAAATCCGGGAATAATCAACAAGATCGCCCCGATGGCTTTAAATAAGCCTTCAGCGATAGCAACGCCAGGCAACTCACCGGTACGCGCACCTTGCGCGGCTTTCAGCATGCTCGCCGCCCCCAGGTAACGCAGCAGATTTACACCGATAACGATCATCGCCACCAGCCAGAAAATGACTGCCAACGCCCCTACTTCATCACCGACCTCAATCATCAGCCAAAGCTCAATGAAGGGAAACAATAGCAGAGGCAAAATACGCATCAGTTGCTTATCCAAATAACTAAAAGAGCCGCCAGTCTACCACTTGTAACTCACCCCCAGCGACATCCGCGTATCAGCCCCCTTGCGCGCCGGCTGGGGTTCGTTGTCAAGCCAGTAATCGATTTTAAATTCGGAATAGATGCGTTTGAGAATCATGGAACTCAAACCCGTCGTGGTCTTCACTCGCCAATTGGGTTTATCTTCCGCAGATTGCAGCAACTCATTATTGTGGAAAAAGCCTACCCCCCAAGGCATGGTGTAGCGAAAATCCGTTGCCACGCGCATTGCTATAAACTCATCGCCACTAGCAAATTCACCGATCAATTCTTGCGGAAAAATATAATTTTCATCCATATAGGCAGCGCCGGCTTTTAGCGATAGTGCGCTAGTGAGATTCTCAAAAAACTGATAGCCCGCCCCGGAACCCACACTGCGGTAGTTCGCCATACCGCGCTGCGGGTCCGCGCCCGCCAGCAGGCTGTTGTACCAAAACCATTGGTCAGCCACAAACCAATCCAGCGAATAGCGGCCATTCCAACGTTCTTGCGGCGCGGAATAATTCCAGGACGCGCGCGCAAAATCGCCGCCGATAACGTGGCGAAAATCAGCGCGACGCAATTCAATTTCGGTTTGTAAATTCCATTCATCGCGCACTTCGTTGCCGCGCGAATAAGCGCCCCACAAATTCAAACGCCCATGGTGTATCCAGGCCCCCTTTTTGTAATCTTCGTAGGGCATCAGCGTTTTAATGGTTAGCAGCGACGACCGGCGCACGCGAGACGAGTTTTCACATTGATAAACCAGCTCTGCCCCATCCATATTTTGCAACTGGCAGGCCGCTTTACTGCCGTTGATTTTTAGCGGGCGCTCCGATTGGATATTTTTGATTTTGGTTTTAGAAATCCACTGCTCACCAAAATTGCTGGATTTCCACACCAGATGGTCAGCTTCTATGCGGACCAATTCACCTTCCAAGCGATCGCCATTGTGCAATTCAATTACACCCGCGCTGGCAGCACCCGAAGAAACAATAAAGAGCAGTATCAATATGTATTTCACAGTGACAGAATCCGGTTTTACCTGAGAACAGATATTCATTAAAGTAACCGGCAACTCCCGCTGCAATGTCAGAAATGTTAATAGTGTTAATATTGGTTAGGTTTGGGTTTAGGCAAGTAAATACCGGTCAATTTCCCGCATTTTTGGTATCCCTATGAAAAAAACGGCAGCGACACCGCCAGCATTTCCCACTGAAGATTCCACTTTCGCGCGCAATAAGTCCGCCATTTATCTCGCACTGATGGCTGTTCCGGCCGGCAAAGTAATTGCTTATGGCCAATTGGCCAAGCTCGCAGGTTTACCCGGTGCAGCGCGCCTTGCTGGAAAAGTGCTGTGCGGATTACCGGAACACACCGAACTGCCCTGGCACAGGGTCATTAATTCACAGGGAAAAATTTCGCTGCCGGAAGATTCACCCGGCTACAAAGAACAAAAGCGCCGCCTGCAAGCAGAGGGGGTCGAATTTAAAAACAACAAAATCAATCTGCGCATTTACGGTTACAATAATTAATCCTTTATCAGCTGATCCCACCCATGACCTCATCTGACCAAAACGTAACCCAAACTCCCGACAAAAATAACAATCGCTACCAGGGCTGGGGCGGGATCAAACGCGCATTTGCCACACCTTCAGCACTAACACTATTTTGTTTGGGGATAGGTTCAGGCCTGCCATTTTTATTAGTCGGCGGCATGACGCTCTCCACCTGGCTGCGCGATGCAGGATTCGAATTGAGTGTGATTGGTTTGATCAGTTACGCCGGTTTTTTCTACGTGCTCAAATTTTTATGGGCGCCACTCATCGATAAATACAGCTTACCGTTTCTCGGAAGGCGCAAAGGTTGGCTGGTGGTGTCACAGCTGGTGCTGATTACTGCATTGGTTGCGGTGGCGTTGGTGGGACCGGAATCGTCACTCAGTATTTTTATAGCGCTGGTAGCCGTTGCTGCATTTGCCGGTGCAACGCTCGATACCGTAGTCGATGCCTATCGTATTGAAGTTGCGCCTATTGAATCGCAAGCCGCTTTGGCCGCAACTTATATTCTGGGTTATCGCATCGCGTTGATTGTGTCGGGCGCTATTGCACTCTATCTCGCTGAATTATTTGGTTGGACCAATGCCTATTTGATGATGGCGCTGTTCCTGCTTATCCCGTTAACAGCATCAGTCATTTGCAAAGAACCGACAGGCGAGCGCGCGCTGGCGGTGCGCGATGTGCATATCGTTGACGCGTTTATTAAACCATTTCAGGAATTTTTCTCGCGCAATGGCATATTGCTGGCATTAGCATTATTACTTTTTGTCGGCCTGTTTAAATTACCCGACCAAATGATTGGCGTAATGGCGGGCCCATTCTATCTGGATTCTGGCTATACCAAGGCCGATATAGCAACTGTCTCCAAGCTGTTTGGCGTTTGGGTGGGAATTGGCGGCGCGTTTTTAGGCGGAATTTGTATTGCCGCATTTAGCATGCGCAATATGTTAGTGGTGGCAACCCTTTTGGTTTCGCTCTCCAATATCGCGTATTTGTTGATGGCAAATAACCCCGGGCAGGCGTGGGCATTCTTTGCGACTATCAGCGCCGATAATATTTCGCAAGGCTTTGCGGGTGTGGTGCTAGTCGCGTTTATGTCGGGCCTGACTAACCAGAATTTCACGGCAACACAATATGCACTGCTCGCTTCATTGGCGAATTTACCGGGGAAATTTATTGGCGGCTTGTCCGGGTACATCGTTGAGGCGACCAGTTATTCCTGGTTTTATATTTTCAGCAGTTTGTCGGTAATTCCCACGCTACTCATTTTGGCCTGGTTGTGGAATCGGCTGCATAGAGACTGATTATTAGGGTAGCCCGTATGGAGCTTGCGTAATACGGGGTGTGATGAAAAATCAGCAGTGCAGAAATTTGATGACAATCCCGTAATACGTTTCACTTCTTACGGGCTACTGAATTTACCGATTAAAACAAAAAAGCCCTGCTCAATGAGCAGGGCTTTTTTCCAAACGCGAATTAACTATTAATCACGAAAGTTTTCAAACTGCATTGGCATGCCCAACTCCGCAGCGCGCAGTGCGGCAATACACTCCTGTAAATCATCGCGTTTCTTGCCGGTCACACGCACCTGCTCGCCTTGAATACTCGCTTGCACTTTCAGCTTTTTATCTTTCACCAGCGCCACAATCTTTTTCGCCAGATCCTTATCAATGCCCGTGCGGACTTTTACTTCACGCTTCACTTGCTTGCCGGCACTTTTAACCTGGCCAATTTCCAGACAACTCACATCAATGCCATTTTTCGCCATGGCAGGTCTGAGTATGTCCAGCATTTGATCCAGTTGCATTTCTGCGTCGGCAGTAATAGTGATTTCGTATTCTTTAAGCTCGAAACTGGCATTCACACCTTTAAAATCAAAACGATTGGTAATCAAACGCTGGGCCTGATCAACCGAATTAGTCAACGCGTGCTTATCAACTTCCGAAACCACATCAAACGATGGCATAACTAACCTCAAACTTTTTCAAATTAACAATTAAACAATCTTCCCGCCAACATTGGTCGGATCAAACGACCAAGGTGGCAAAGGCGATGGCGCAAACCCAGAATAGTAATGAACGGGTATAAAGCGGCAAGCTGGATTTAATTAACGCAAAAGAATAGGCAGGCTCGGAGTGAGTAGTAATCACATCGCCCGTCAAATCCTCAATAATATCCTGGGTTTCCTCTTCCATTTCTTCCTGCATTTCTGCTTTTTGTTCCGGGTTCATAGTCGCCATAGCTTCTGTAGAACACTCGGTGGGTGCGCCCAATGCTCCGCGCAAACACTCATTCAATACATGTTCGGAAGAGCTCTGCACATCCAATAAATTTTTGCGCAACGGGCAAGTTTCAAAATTGCCGACAAATGCCCAGGTCACGCCCATTAACCGCACAGAGGGTAACTCCAGTAACCAGAGCCATTTACTGGCAACCTGTGCCGCCTCACTACCCTGCTCGGAAAAATCGCGATAGAGAACACTCAAGCGATAGAGCAATGCACCAAAAGGACCTGCGATAAAAAACCAGAAAAGCACTGCGAAAGTCCGTTCAAAACCGCGATAAGCAATAATTTTTAGTGCTTCGCCGTGCAATAAACGCCAATCTGCTGATTCGGCAACCGGCTCAACGGCAGTGTTACCGCGCAATTTATCCAGCAGTTGCACAGCCGCGACAGAATCACCGCGCGTGGCTAGTGAAATATATTCCTGAACATCCGCTATCAAATTCCCACGCCCCAAGCTGTAGAGCAACACCAGCGAATACAATAAAAACATGCCGACCCACGGATTATCGAATGCCTGATTAATCACGACAAAAATGAGCACCAGAATCGCGAGCGGAATTAATAGCGCAACTGCCAATGGCACGCCGGCAACAGACGACAGGCCCGGGATTTTTTGCAAACGATTAATTATCCATTTAAACCAACCGTCGAAATGCAAAACACTGGCTGAACCCAACCAGTACACAATGCCAAGTACTACCACCAAACTGAGAAAAATCATGTTGTCTGACTCTTGCTAGACACGTGAAACAGGAACTCAGGTTCCCAGCGATGCAGAATAACGCGACCAACTAAACGCCGGCCCCGGATCTGTCTTGCGCCCAGGCGCAATATGTTCATGGCCAGTGATACGCGCAGGTGTAAGTGTAGGATAAGTCACCAGCAGCTGGCGAGTTACTTTCACCAATACAGCGTATTGCTCATCGGTATAGGGCAGCGTATCTGTGCCCTCTAACTCTATCCCGATGGAATAATCATTACAGTTAGCAACACCCTCAAAACTGGAAGTACCTGCATGCCAGGCACGCTGATCAAATGCAACAAACTGCGTCACTTTACCCGCGCGATCGATGAATAAATGGGCAGAAACCTGCAAGTTGGCAATACTCGCAAAATAAGGGTGCGCACTTGCATCCAATCGATTTTGAAAAAATTGCTGCACATAACCGCCACCAAACTCCCCCGGCGGCAAGCTGATATTGTGAATGACCAGCAAACTCACCGGAATATTTTCCGGGCGCCGGTTGAAATTCGGCGATGGCAATTTATGCGCAATGTTTAACCAATTATCAACAATAGCGATGGGTTGCTCGTCAGCAGCTGTCATTTGTCTGGCTCGCTTTGTGCCCCACAGCTGTGGGGCACATCACTCCGATTAGAAAAGATTATGCAGGAATTGTGCGGTCTTCCGCCCAAATACGCAATTGCGTGATCTGTTCTGCCATAACCACTGACAAGGGGCTGGTCGACGCAATTTCACGCAACAATATTTCGGTGGTTAAAGGCTTGGCTTCTGCCGCCGCCGAATAGAGAGCCGCAATAATGGCCTGCTCAATTTCAGAACCGGAAAAACCCTGGGTGGCTGCACTTAATTGTTCGAGATCGAAATTCGCCACTGCACAATCGCGTTTGCGCAAATGGATGGAGAAAATATCCTTGCGTACGGCAGGCTCAGGCAAATCGACAAAAAAGATTTCATCCAGACGCCCCTTGCGAATTAATTCGGGCGGCAACCGCGAAATGTCATTACTGGTCGCCACAATAAATACGCGCGTGCGTCGCTCTGCCATCCAGGTCAACAAGGAGCCCAGCAAGCGCTGCGATACGCCATTGTCATTGCCATCCTGCGCCATGCCTTTTTCAATTTCATCCAGCCATAACACGCAGGGCGACATAGCATCGGCCAACTTTAAGGCCTCGCGCAAATTGCGCTCGGTTTCGCCGTGAAATTTATTGTAGAGCGCACCCACATCCATACGCATCAAGGGCAAGCCCCACAATCCGGCAACCGCTTTGGCCGCAAGGCTTTTACCACCACCCTGCACGCCCAACAGCAAAATACCCTTGGGTCTATCCAATTTGGAATCATCATCGTTAAACGCATCACGACGAGTGAGCAGCCAGCGTTTTAAATTATGCAAACCACCGACATTGGAAAAATCTTCCGTCTGTTGTTCAAAACTGACTACACCTTCCATATCCAGCAATGCAAATTTTGCTTTGTTGATGCGCGGTAAATCATCCTCATTGAGCGAGCCATCGTTCCAGATAGCGCCGCGCACCAAACGACGCACATCGCTGGCATTCATACCCTGCAAATTATTGACGAGCTTTTTGAGCGTAATGTTGTCCGTTTTTACGCGCGTACTCGCATGGCGGTCCGACCAATCTTTCGCTTCCTCACGGATAATTTCCATGATTTTGTCATCATCCGGCAAGGTCAACGCGTAGCTGGCGCTGTAGCGCGATAACTCTGGCGGCAAACGCAGTTGATGACTCAGGAACACCAGAGTATGCGGGATCGCAAAATGATTGAGCGCAATATCTTTTAACAAGCGGACGATTTGCGGTTGATCAACAAGGAAGGGGTGAATATCGCAGAGCGCAAACATCGCCGGCTGCGATTGCTGCTTAACATGGCGGAGCATTTCCTCCGCCTCATTGAGTTCAGTCCCCTTGGGTACCAACTGCGGGCCAAAATTCAACCGCGACAAACCATCAGTTAGCGACCAGCGATGCAGATCCTTGCCATGCTTGTTGGCAACTTTCAGCAATACGTCCAGCGCTTTCTTTTCTTCGTAGGTTTCTATCACCAGCAGCGGGATGCGGGAATCCAGCAACAGCTTGATCTCATCAACGTCTTGCACGCTTGTCTCCTTTCAACCGAACCTAATTCTCAGGGAAGTTGTTCTGTGATTTTTGGAAAACAAGCATGCAGTGGCTAGTGCAGCCTTGCAACCAGTTTTTTAGGGTGCGGCCACCTCAATCACCTGCCGCAAACGAATATCACTACTGGATGCACCTATCTGAATTTCGTAACGACCAGGATCAACGGCATAGGTTTTTTTCTGGTCATCATAAATCAGCAAATCCCGGTCGGGCTGCAGGCTGAAGTACAGCGTGCGCGACTCACCCTTGCGCAGGTGCACTCGCTGGAACGCGCGAAGCTCTTTAACAGCGCGACTGCGTTGCGGTTGCACAGGTTTTACATACACCTGCACGACTTCATCGCCCGCGTATTTACCGGAATTTTTTACCTGCACTTGCAGGTTTACTTTCTGATTCGCAGCGATGCGCGACTGATCAAGTTTCAGTGCCGAATAATTGAAACGCGTGTAGGACAAACCGTACCCAAAGGGATAAAGCGCTTCACCGGTAAAATAGCGGTATGTGCGATTGACCATTGAGTAATCATCAAACGCGGGCAAGGTTTCATCGGCTTTATAAAAGGTAATTGGTAGACGGCCAGCGGGATTCGCATCACCAAACAATACATCCGCCACCGCATTACCGCCGCGCTGGCCGGGATACCAGCTCATCAATATCGCGGGCAAGTTTTTATCTGCCCAGTCAATCGCCATCGCTGAGCCACCAGTCAAGATCATTACAATGGGCTTGCCAGTTTTTTGCAGAGCCTCCAATAATTTTTGCTGAATAGCGGGTAAGCGAATATCGGTGCGATCACCGCCGGCAAAACCCGGATAATTCACCTTCATTTCCTCGCCTTCTACGTCGCCAGTTAATCCGCCGACAAACACCACCACATCCGCTTTTTGCGCGGCGACAATGGCTTCATCAAAAGGCGCTTTAGCGCCCGGCAATCGCCACCCCAGACGCACCTCGGCATCGCGAATATCTTCAAAATATTCCAAGGTGATGTCATAAGCCTTACCGGCTTGCAATTCAATTTGCACACTCTGACTACGCAACCGCTCAGCGAGCTGCCATGAGTCGATCAGTGTTTTGCCATCGATTTTTAACCGCACTCCGTCATTAGCACTTACATTAATTTCATAAGCCCCGGAAACCGGCGGAAGCAGCTGCCCAGTCCAGCGCACGCTGTAGCTATCGCTGGGCAACCCGGCATTGGCCGCAATTTCACCGCGCGCCACCAGTGAATCTGTCGGTGCACCGCGATCCCAGCGAAATGCAATACGCGAATCCACGCGAGTGATTATTGGCGTACCTGCCAGCGCTACGCCTTTGAAATATTCCCCACGCAACCCCTGTTCAGTAGAGCTTGCCGAAGGACGCAAATACGCTGGATCAATAATCGGTGCTGCGCGCGGATCTTCACGTCCTTCTACTAAATCTACACCGCGCGAGTAAACCACTTCTGTGGTTGGTGAAACGGCAGCGCGAATGCCCTGCAAAATTGTGACTGGCGCAGCGGGTGTACCGTAATAATTACCCAGCAGTGACATTACTTCATCGGCAGTAGGACCAATGACTGCGATATTTTTTAACGATTTTTTGAGCGGCAAAATGCCCCGGTTTTTAAGCAGCACGATTGATTGCTGTGCGACCTTGCGCGCGAGCTGATCGTGCTCAGCAGCTTGGTTTACGGAATAAGGAATTTGTGCCCAAGGTACAGTGGCGGCGGCATCAAACATACCCAAACGTATACGTGTTAAAAATAGCCTGCGCAGTGAATCATCCAATTCTGCTTCTTTAATCAATCCCTGCTTAACGGCATTAACCAGCCCGTGATAAGTTTTGCCACAATTTAATTCGGTGCCTTTTTTAACACCGAGAGCCGCTGCTTCTTCGGCAGTGTTAACAATTTTGTGGTGTAGGAAAATATCTTCAATAGAATCACAATCTGAAACCACATAACCGGTAAACCCCCAGTCCTTGCGCAAAATATCAATCAACAACCGCTGACTGGCCGATGCAGATTCGCCACCAACGCGATTGTAAGCGCCCATCACCGACGCTACTTTTCCCTCTTGCACCAGCGCTTTAAAGGCGGGCAAATAGGTTTCATATAAATCGCGCTCACTGGGAGTTACATCGAAATGATGACGATCCGCCTCCGGGCCCGAATGCACAGCAAAATGTTTGGCAGTGGCATCGGCTTTGCGATATTTCGTTGTTGGTGCACCGGCATAATCGCCCTGCAAACCTTTTACAAATTCCACCCCCATAAGACTGGTGAGATAGGGATCTTCACCGTAGGTTTCCTGACCCCGCCCCCAGCGAGGATCACGAAAAATATTGATATTAGGCGACCAGAACGTTAGCCCCTGGTAACGTATCCGTTGATCACGGCGGGCAAACTCATGGTGCTTTGCCCTGCCCTCATCGCTAATCACGCGCGCTACTTTACCAATTAATGCAGGATCAAAAGTCGCCGCCATCCCAATCGCCTGGGGAAAAACCGTTGCATCTCCCGCGCGCGCAACACCGTGCAAGGCTTCATTCCACCATTCGTATTTTGGGACACCCAAACGCGGAATTGCTGGAGCATCGTTTAGCATCTGCGCAACCTTCTCTTCCAGCGTCATGCGCGCCACCAAATCCGCTGCACGCATTTCAAAGCTGCGCGAGGAGTCCTGATAAATCGGCGTATCGCTCGCTGGTGAGCGTTGCTGTTGGGCAATAACGGGTAAAGATAAGCTGATCGTCACCAGGGACAACACGAGCTTGCGGTTGGAAAATAAAGAAAAAGACATGGGAAGAAATCTCGAGGGTCAAAATTTTATTATTTTTTGACTATAGTCATGCAGCAGCTTGTATACAAGTAAATTAGGGTTAAGCCAGTACAGGATTTCTGGTTTAATAACACATCTTTCGCGGAGAACCCATCATGTCCCGTCACCTAAGCCTAATCGACAATTTCATTATCAATGCCGACCGCGCCCTGCGCACCTTGGCAGCGGGCAGCGATATGACCTGCGAGCGCCCTTCACCCGCCCGCCCGCTTGATGAAGCTGAATTGAGTGATACTGAGCGCAAGCAAGCCGCCGCGTTGATGCGCGTGAACCACACGGGTGAAGTTTGCGCGCAAGCGCTCTATCAAGGTCAGGCGCTAACCGCGAAATTACCGCAAGTGCGCAGCGAAATGGAACACGCAGCCGAAGAAGAAATTGATCATCTGGTCTGGTGCCAGGAAAGAATCGACTCACTTGGCAGTCATACCAGCTATCTTAACCCCGTTTGGTACGGGCTCTCGTTCGCGATAGGCGCAGGTGCTGGCCTGGTTAGCGATAAAGTAAGCTTGGGTTTCGTGGCCGCAACCGAGGATCAGGTATGCAAACACCTGCAAAGTCATCTCGAACAACTGCCTGTTGCAGACTTACGCAGCCGTGCCGTCATTGAAAAAATGTTGGAAGATGAAGCACAGCATGCAGAGATGGCGTTAAATGCGGGAGGCTACAAATTTCCTGCGCCAGTGAAAGGTGTGATGACGCTAGTATCTAAAGTGATGACAACAACCAGTTACCGCATATAAATGAGGCCCCACAAAAATGCCCGCATCAAGCGGGCATTTTAACGTCAAACCCACATTGATCAGGCTTCACGAATTTCGTAAGAATGGGTAATTTCTACGCCACCCGCCTCCAGCATAATTGATGCCGAGCAGTATTTAGTTGCTGACAATTCCACGGCGCGCTTGACCTGAGCTTCCTTCAATTCCTTGCCAGTTACCAAAAACTTCATGTGGATTTTGGTGAACGGCGATGGCACACCATCAGCGCGCTCAGCGTCTAGCTCACAACGACAATCCGTCACTTGCTGGCGAGCTTTGGTCAGAATGCTCATCACATCAAACGAAGAACAGCCGCCCAACCCTAGCAGTAACATCTCCATCGGGCGCACACCGGTGTTGCGACCACCATGGTCCGGCGGGCCATCCATCAACACCGCGTGACCACTACCTGACTCGCCCAGAAATTGGGCCCCATCAACCCACTTCACAACTGCTTGCATAATTCATCCACCCGACATTAACGGCTCTATCAAGAAAGGGGCGTAGACTACCATATTAAAAGCGCAAAGCCGAAATGTCGCATTATTCAACATACACTGTTAAGAATTTCATTTTTTGTAGACAATTCAAATAACTAGGCTTATAACTGCATCACAAATTTTCAGCTTGTCATGGCCGGTGTCTAGCCGCGCGGCGGGCTTGTCGTCATAATAAATTTCATATGTAAATTAATCATATAAAAACCCCCTCAACCATTACAAAAATCAGGAGCCACACCTTGGTCGCTGTCTCGCTAACACCGCACATAAAGAATGTGGAAGAGTTTCTAATTCACTGTCACCGTCGCCGTTATCCCGCCAAAAGTACCATTATTTACGCGGGCGATAAGAGTGATTCTCTGTACTACATCGTCAAAGGTTCTGTAACCGTATTGATTGAAGATGACGAAGGCCACGAGATGATCGTCGCCTATTTGAACGATGGCGACTTCTTTGGCGAGATGGGCTTGTTCGACGAGAAAGATTCCCGCAGCGCTTGGGTAAGAGCTAAATCTGAGTGTGAAGTAGCAGAAATCAGTTACGCCAAGTTTCAGGAAATTTCTGAATCTCACCCCGAATTCCTGTTTGCGTTAGGCAGCCAAATGGCGCGCCGCCTGCGCGCTACCACCCGCAAGGTAGGCGACCTCGCCTTCCTCGATGTGACCGGTCGTGTTGCTCGTACGCTTCTCGAATTGTGCAAAGAGCCAGATGCAATGACTCACCCTGACGGCATGCAGATCAAAATTACCCGCCAGGAAATTGGTCGAATCGTTGGCTGTTCGCGAGAAATGGTGGGCCGTGTACTCAAGACTCTGGAAGATCAGGGCTTGGTATTGGTAAAAGGCAAAACCATGGTGGTCTACGGAACGCGTTAATCATCGATTTAGACAAACGCTTAACCGATAAAAAGAAAGCCCGCTATTGCGGGCTTTCTTTTTATCGACGCATCAATCAGGAGAAAAAATTTGCCAGTGCCTGGCCAGGATCTTCTGCCCGCATGAATGCTTCGCCAACCAAAAACGCATGCACGTTTTTATCGCGCATGGCTTTCACATCGGCAGGCGCGAGAATACCGCTCTCAGTCACAACAATACGATCACCACCGATTTTATCCAGCAACTTATAGGTTGTCTCCAAGGTTACATCGAAGGTATGTAAGTTGCGGTTGTTGATACCGATTAGCTTGTTTGGTAGTTCGAGCGCGATATCTAACTCACGCTCATCGTGAACCTCCACTAACACATCCAGACCCAAGTCGTGAGCTAATGCATTCAACTCTTTTAACTTGGCTGTTTCCAACGCCGAAACAATCAGCAATACACAATCCGCACCCAGTGCGCGCGCCTCATAAATGTGGTACTGGTCAACCAGAAAGTCCTTACGAATCACTGGCAGATTTACAGCGGCGCGTGCTTGCTGTAAATACGTATCAGCGCCCTGGAAAAAATCTACATCCGTCAATATCGACAAACACGCAGCTCCGCCCTGCTCGTATGAACGCGCAATTTCATCGGGTACAAAATGTTCGCGAATAACCCCCTTGCTTGGCGATGCTTTTTTTATTTCAGCAATTACGCCGGCCTTACCCTGCGCCAACTTATTTTCAATTGCGCTTACAAAGCCGCGCGCAGTTGCCTGTGCTGCTGCACGCTTTTTTAGTTCATCCAGTGAAACACGGGATTTGCGCTCGGCGATTTCTTCCCATTTGCGCGCAATTATTTTGCGCAATACGGTTGGTGTATCAGACATGGAGTTTCCCAAATAACCTAAATTAAGTTCAATGTTTTAACACTAATCATTCTAGATATTGTGTGAATGCCGCAAGCTCGCGAATTTTTTCACCCGCAAGACTACTACCGATTGCATCACGAGCCATTTCAACACCATCGGACAAGCTGGATGCTACACCACTTACGTAGATGGCAGCACCAGCGTTAAGCGCAATAATATCAGCGGCTTTTTCAGCATATTGTCCACGGCGATTACCCAATGCATCACGTATTAACAACAGCGAATCTTCCGCATTGCTAACACTTAAACCAATGAGACTTTTGGATTGCATACCAAAATCTTCTGGTTTGATAATGTACTCGCGAATTTCACCATGTTTTAACTCAGCAACTTTGGTTTCAGTGGCCAAGCTAATTTCATCCAAGCCATCTTTAGCATGAACAACCATTACATGTTCGCTGCCTAAACGACTTAGCACTTCCGCCATAGGCTTGCAGAGTTCCCCATTAAACACACCAATTACCTGGCGTTTTACGTTAGCAGGATTAGTCATAGGGCCAAGCATATTAAAAATGGTGCGCATACCCAGCTCTTTACGCGGGCCAATCGCATGACGCATGGCGCTGTGATGCGCCGGTGCAAACATAAAGCCGACACCGATTTCTTTTACACAGCGCGCAACCTGCTCCGCTGTAATATCCAGTTTGATGCCTGCCGCTTCCAACACGTCCGCGCTGCCAGTAGAACTGGAAACCGAACGGTTACCATGCTTGGCCACACGACCACCGGCCGCCGCAACCACAAACGCACTGGCAGTTGATACGTTAAATAAATTGGCGCCATCACCACCGGTTCCGCAAGTATCAACCAAATAGTCAACATCGATAGCTACCGGCGTCGCCAGTTCACGCATTACCATTGCTGCGCCGGTAATTTCATCCAGAGTCTCCCCTTTCATACGCAGCGCCACCAAAAAACCACCAATTTGTGCCGGCGTCGCACCGCCCGTCATCACAACACGCATGACAGAAATCATTTCTTCGGTACTCAAATCAATTCGAGCCACCAGTTTTGTAAGCGCTTGTTTAATGTCCATTGCCTGTTACCTTTTTTGTTAGTTTTGTCCGGTCCAGGAACCGGTCTCTAGAGTTTTATGTCAGGTTGATTCTAAAGTTTATAGGCTGTTTCTTTTTTACAAGATGGAACTAGTAAGCCGTTAAGAAGTTGCGCAACATGTCATGACCGTGTTCAGTCAAAATAGATTCAGGGTGAAACTGCACTCCCTCTACGGCGAGGGTTTTGTGCTTTACGCCCATAATCTCCCCCATGCTGCCATCTTCATTTTGTGTCCAGGCAGTAATTTCCAAACAATCGGGGATGGATTCCTTTTCAATCACCAACGAGTGATAGCGTGTTGCTTGAAACGGATTTTTTAACCCTTTAAAAACACCGGTATTGTTGTGATACACAGGCGATGTTTTGCCATGCATCACAAACGGGGCACGAATAACTTTGCCGCCAAACGCCTGGCCAATGCTTTGATGCCCAAGGCACACACCGAGCAAAGGAATTTTACCGGCAAAGGTCTTAAGCGTTTCAATAGATACGCCCGCTTCGTTCGGTGTGCATGGCCCGGGGGAAATTACGATTTTTTCCGGTGCGAGCGCCGCAATTTCCTCAACGGTAATTTCATCGTTGCGCACCACTTTCATGTCCGCGCCCAACTCGCCAAAATATTGCACCAGGTTGTAGGTAAAGGAGTCGTAGTTATCAATCATTAAAATCATTTTGCACCACCTTTAACAGCTGCTTCACCAACCATATCAACCGCTTTAAAAATCGCACGCGCTTTGTTCATGGTTTCTTTCCACTCCAATGCAGGAATAGAGTCTGCCACTACACCAGCACCCGCTTGCACATAAAGCTTGCCGTTTTTGATCACCGCCGTGCGAATGGCAATTGCGGTATCCATATTGCCATTCCAGGAAATGTAGCCCACAGCACCGCCATAAATGCCGCGCTTTTCACTTTCCAATTCGTCGATAATTTCCATGGCGCGAATTTTCGGAGCGCCACTCAAAGTTCCTGCCGGCAATGCAGCTCGCAATACGTCCATTGCCCGCAAGCCATCATTTAATTTTCCCGTAACATTTGAGGTGATATGCATCACGTGAGAGTAGCGCTCTACCACCATTTTATCGGTGAGTTTTACACTGCCCACTTTGGCAACGCGACCTACATCATTGCGCCCCAAGTCAATCAGCATTAAATGCTCGGCAATTTCCTTGGGATCATTCACCAATTCAATTTCCAACGCTTTATCTTCTTCTGGTGTGCGGCCACGGCGACGAGTTCCGGCAATAGGACGTACAGTAACTTCACCATCTTCCAGTCGCGCAAGAATTTCCGGGCTGGAGCCAACCACATGATGATCGTCCAGATCCATAAAATACATATAAGGCGATGGGTTCAAATTGCGCAGCGCGCGATACAGATTAATAGGTTCGCCGCTAAAATCTATCGACATCCGCTGCGCAACGACTACTTGCATAGTATCGCCCGCGAGAATGTACTCTTTGATTTTATCCACATAGCGATGAAAATTTTCTTCACCACAATTGGACGTAAATAAAGGTTCGCTGTTGGCGTTATTGCCCAGGGAAAGACTCGGTGTGGCAGGCGTTTCGCCACGCAGCTTTTTCTCCAGCTCGTCCAGGCGCGCAGTGGCCTTGGCAAAAGCATTTTCAATTTCCGGATTGGCGTGAATCACAAAAATTAATTTTCCGGCAAGATTGTCGAACACCAGTACTTCATCGGAAACACTCAGCAATATGTCCGGTGTGCCAATTACATCTTTGGGTGTACTGGCTTTTAAATGTGGCTCAACATAACGCACGCAATCGTAACCAAAATACCCGACGAGACCACCCGTAAAACGCGGCAATCCGGGCAACTCTGGTGCGCGGTAGCGATCTTTAAACTCCTCGACAAATGCCAAGGCATCAGCACACTGGTGAGTTTCTACCACTTCACCATCGCGCTCGACAGTCACGGTTTCACCAACGGCTTTTAACACCGTGCGCGCTGGTAAACCGATCATGGAGTAACGCCCCCACTTTTCACCTCCTTGCACAGATTCAAACAAATACGAGTAAGGGCCTGCAGCCAGCTTCAAGTAGGAGGATAAAGGAGTATCCAGATCGGCCAACACTTCACGCATGACCGGAATACGGTTGTAGCCTTGTGCGGCTAACTCGACAAATTGTTCGGAATTCATGGCATTACCTTTGAGCTCGCCCGTCATGCTTATGAACGGTGGCAAGCTGTTTCATATTTATTGAAATGGGTTCAGGCTCTCGTTGCTTACACGGCTAACTAAAAATCCATAGCGCAACAGAGAAAGGGCGGACTTTGCACAGCCGCCATGCGGCGCTTGCAAAGCAATAGGAACTAGCGACGCCATCGGGCGACGAGGAGGGTAGCGCACTCTGTAGTGGTGAAAGTTGCGTGTATCACGAGGAGTTTTCCTGTTTGAACTGAGGGCCAGTGTACTGAATTATTCAGCCACTGCCTACCCTCAATTCGGCCTATAACGCGGCTTATTCGACCAGTGCTAATTGCGCTCTCATCTCGGTAATTACTGCCTGATAATCCGGGGCGTTGAAGATAGCAGAGCCCGCCACGAAGGTGTCCGCTCCTGCTTCAGCGACCGCACGAATATTCCCTACACCAACACCACCATCTACCTCCAGTCGAATTGGCAAGCCACTGGTATCAATCAGTGCGCGTGTCTCGCGCAATTTGTCCAGCACATAAGGAATAAACTTTTGCCCGCCGAAGCCCGGATTTACCGACATCAACAGGATCATATCCAGCTTATCCATGACATATTTAATCTGTTCAAGCGACGCGGCCGGATTAAGGACTAGTCCCGCCTTACAGCCTTTATCTTTGATGAGTTGTAGCGATCGATCCAGATGGCGAGTGGCCTCAGGATGGAAGGTAATATAGGTCGCCCCCGCATCGGCAAACTGGACAATCAGGTCATCGACTGGCTCAACCATCAGGTGCACGTCCATAGGAGCAGTAACGCCATAATTGCGCAGCGCCTTGCACACCATAGGCCCGAGCGTTAAATTGGGCACATAGTGGTTGTCCATTACATCGAAGTGGATGATATCCGCCCCCGCCGCCAACACCGCATCAACCTCCGCCCCCAGTCGTGCAAAATCGGCCGAGAGAATGGAGGGTGCAATTTTGTAATCGCGCTTAAATGTCTGCATAGTTAAAGTTCTTTGTGAATGTCCCGATATTTGTAGTAGCTGGCGCTGGTTGATTGTGCTGTAGCGTCATTTATCTGATCATTTTACGTGATACGGCTTATAACCAAAACCCGATAAGATACGAGAATGCACTCAATCCTGCCCCACACACCGACAAAACGCCTTAATGACTGCGCAAGCTATTGCCTTTGCTTGTGCTTGGGTCTTCTATTGCACTCAGTGACAAACGCGCAGCCACCAGAAATTGAAGCTCAATCCAGCACCGCCAGTGCAAGCGCACAATCCAGCGCGGCCTCATCGGAAGCCCCCCTTTACGAATCACGCGCCCTACGCGACAAAAGCCTGATCGCTAAAGCAGCAGGCGAGCAGGCACAGTGGCTAGATACGGAATATGGCAAGTTATTGGTATTCTATCGCCCCACCGAAGCCAAAAGGACACGCGGAGTTTTAGTGCTGTTTCATGCCGCAGAAGACCCTCAACGCTGGCCACCGATACTGGAAAACCTGCGCGCCAACCTACCCCGCTACGGCTGGGAAACACTCGCCGTAACCCTACCTGGTCAGTATCCAGCTTCGGTACCACAACGCCCGAGCTCATCCAGCATCAGTTCAACAGCGGCAACTGTCCCGCCCAACGCCGAAGCTGTCAGCGCCGAGGCGACTTCAGCCTCATCCGTCACAACGAGTGAACCCTCAACACAGTCGTCTTCCACAGCGTCATCCATAGTTCCTCGCGACACATTAATTCAGGCCTATGTCGCGGCAACCTTTGAGTTTCTGCAAAAAAAAGGGCAATTCAATGCGGTATTGCTGGTTGATAACAGCTCGGCCAATCCAGTACTAACTCAATTGCTGTCACAGATAAAAGAAAATACCCGGGACCCTGCTACCATCGATGGTCCAATTCAGGCATTGGTAATCACCAATTTGCAAAGTCAGGAGCCGCTAACAACCAGCGAGTTGGCGGCTATTTTCAGCAATAAACAGTTACCGGTATTGGATGTTTTTTTTAACCCTGATGACCTGGAGCAAATCAAAGCTCGCGATTTACACAAAGCAATTGCGATGCGACTGAAATTGAACAGTTACCTGCAAGCTTCTCTGGATAATCAACCAAAGATAGTAGAAACAGACCCACGTAGCTTTCTCGCCGCGCGGGTGCGCGGATTTATGCAACGACACGCGAGTGGCACCGAAGTAAAAGGTAGCGGTGAGGCCAACGACAATACCGTATCTCCTTGACCCATCTGCCGACGAAACTCCAACCGCAAAAGAAAAACGGGATCAACCTCGCGGTTAATCCCGTTTTATTGATATGCCCTCGGTGCATCCTACACCAACCGGGCAGTCTCCCTCTTGCATGACTTTCAACTCAGAGTGAAGCAAAGAAATTAGGCGCTTCCCTTGACCCTACGTGGTCAACCTACCTTCCCTGACGACCTCCTTGTTAGAAGCCATTTTCTAGGAAAGCCCACTGCGACGATAGTCGCAAAATTCGGTTAATTTTGTAGGAAATTGGCCACTAGCTCCCGCGGTGATCCGCTTATAACTTGCAGACCCAAACCATAATCCTCGAAGCGATTGCTGACACCTTAGAGCAATTGCGCAAGTCGGGCATGAACCTCGCCCTTCTGCGGCGGTACACAGGCGCGAGTGGCAAGGTAGTGTAAGTTAAACACCTCAAAATAATCCCCAAGCGCCTCAGCAATGATTTGCTCATTAGCTAATTGCAAACACAACGCAGCAGCCTCAGCAGTGGAAAGATAATTATCTTGATGAGACTTGCGCACCGCGTAACCGCGACCATCTGCCTCAGGTAATACCACGCAGGGGAAATCATCTAACCAACGGCTTAGATGAAACATACGGCCACTCTGCTTCCAGGTTCCATCCAGTAAGACAAACGTATTAATTTTGCCATCGTCTGGCAGCTCAACTACCAGCTGGCGTGATTTTGCCGCTGCTTCATTGGCTTCTTCCGGAAAAACAATTAAGCAACGCCGCTGTGGGTCGCTTAACAAACCCAATAGTGCAGGATCCGGTTCAGTACGACTCCAACAAAAAACGTGAGTATGCGCCGGCAAAAGATCGGCAATTAATCGCCCGGTATTAGTAGGCTTTAATACTTCATCGCGATGCATTAGCAAAATAAATTCACTACGTGACTCAAGCGTTGGTCGCCAGGAACAAATACAGGCGTGTGCGGCTAAGGCGCAGTCTTTACACCGAACAACTGATTTACCGCGCGCAAGAAATTCACGCGTCGCTTCCGCCAGACGCTTATCGCGCAAGATTAGGAACTGATTAAGAGGGCGAGCAGGCAACATAAGACGAGGAACTATTTTCACCAAGGAGAAAGCCCAGCATCTTAACACAAGGCTTTAAACGACTTTCAGCGCAGAATCCACGCAAACCGAATCGATCAACAAAAATCACCACCCATATGGGTGGGGATATTACAAAATATGATCAAGGATACTGCGATGTCGTCCTTCATTTGACAAATATCGGGTTCAGGAAGAGCCCAAGCATCATTATTAATTTAATAACAACACTCACCCGTGTATCTGTAGCAGTTTTTAAGGAGCGAACCTCATGAAATCAATCGCTATTTGGGCCGTGCCAATTATCAGCGCCCTACTTCTCACCTCCTGTTCTGACCATCCCTGTGGCAAAGGTTCCGGCAACGTGCTCGACGAGGCAAAATGTGTCGGTAGAACACCTGAATCACTTAAAGCTGCCGACGAAGATTATTACGCCGATATGGATTACGGCATCACTAAGAACCCTGCTGAACTTGTCCGCCGCCTGACCCCATATGTACCCGGAATCACCGAAGCCCAGGCAGTTAAAGCCGCCGCTGAAGGGCGCAACAATTGGATAGTGTGGACCGCGGGTAACGATACCTTGTGGGACGAAATCGGTCGCGCCAGCGTCGGCAACTCCGACCTACTCAAGACAGTGTCCAACCACCCCGCACTCGGCTATTCACGCGATAACCGCTGGCAGTATCTTGGCGTGGTCAACGAACCCTGCTTCAAAAAAGGGGACAAGCCCAATCCTGATCGGTTCGGCCTGTATCTGGATACGCGCGACCCGAGTTGCGCCGCAGATCCGTTTGAAAATGAACAAAAGTATCCCGGTATAGAAATCGGTGCGCGCGGTAAAACCGTACCGGTTGGCTCTTATTATGGTTATGCAACTGGCATCGTAGGCCTCCGCCTCTTCCCCAACCCGGATTTCGATGAAGCAGCTAAAGCCAAGTGGGATCCGGAGCGCTACTACACTGACCCGTCTTATTACCAGGATAAAAAACTGATTCGCCCTTATCGCGTAGGTATGTCGTGCGGATTCTGCCACGTTGGACCAAACCCCACTAACCCACCGTTAGATCCAGAGAACCCGACCTGGGCGAACCTTAACTCGAATCCCGGCGCACAGTATTTTTGGGTTGATCGTATTCTGATGTTTGCACCCGATAAAACCAGCTTCCCATCACAACTCTTCCACACTTCCCGCCCAGGCGCGCTGGACACTTCGCTTATTTCGAGCGACTACATCAACAACCCGCGCACCATGAATGCTATTTACAATTTGGGAGCGCGTGTTCAGCTGGCGACTAAATTCGGTAAAGAAACGCTCGGTGGTGGAAGCCTGAACAACAAGCAGTTCAACCAACTGCCGGAAGTACCTAAAGAAAGCCCGCTGAATAATTTCTACAAAGAGCCGGACACGGTATTCACTCCGCGCGTTCTAAAAGATGGTGCCGATTCAGTAGGCGCTTTAGGTGCGCTTAATCGTGTGTACATCAATATCGGTTTGTTCAGTGATGAATGGGTCACCCATTTCCGCCCACTACTCGGTGGCAAGAAAATTACTCCGTTTGAAATTGAAGTCGCACGCAAAAACTCCAGCTTCTGGGTTGCTAACGAACATCAAACACCCAACCTGGCATTGTTCTTCCTCGCTGCATCGACACCCGATCATCTGAAAGATGCCGCCCAGGGCCAAACTTACCTGACCAGCGACACCGCCGTGCTGCAGAAAGGTAAAGAAGTTTTTGCCAAAACTTGCGCACGCTGCCACTCCAGCAAATTACCGGAGAAAGCCTTTAGCCACTTCCCGGATCAAGGCTGTGTGAATGCTACCGGCGACAAGAATTATCTGACCTGCTGGAACGATTACTGGAAATGGACCAAGACCGACGAGTTTAAAACGGCGATGACTGAAATTGTGTTGAAGGATGACTTCCTCGACAACAATTTCCTCTCCACTGATTTACGCGTACCTGTCACGCTGCTTGAAACTAACGCGTGTAGTCCATTAGCCAGCAACGCAATTCGCGGCAACATTTGGGATAACTTCTCGTCAGAGTCTTACAAAAACTTGCCATCCGTGGGCACCATCAATATTCAAGACCCCTACGATTTTAGCGTTAAACAATTCACAGTCCCCGGTGGTGGTCGCGGCTTCACGCGCCCAGCGTCCTTAACCAGCGTCTGGTCAACCGCCCCCTTCTTTGTGAACAACGCATTGGGCGATTTTTATTGGACAGGCACAGTGGAAGATCGCATGAAGTCGTTTGACGATTCCATTGAAAAATTGCTCTGGCCAGAAAAGCGTAGCGGCAACATGACCGTGGTCACCAAAAATGGCCTAACGCATCCCGGCACCATCGATCGCACTACTGCGCCGAGTTATTTACGCGTACCTTCTGGTTTCCTGCCTGAGTTCTTGCAACCGCTCGAAGGCTGGCTTAGCCGTATTGCGCCCTGGGCATTTGGAGATGATGGTGTACAGATTGGTCCAATCCCCGCAGGTACACCGGTAAACCTCCTGTCCAACATTGATATGGAGCAACACGACAAGGTATTACCACTACTGTTGAAGGTTAAAAAGGCACTGAAAAATATTCCTGAAAACCCCACGAACGAACAAGCAGAAAAAGCTTTCTCTGATGCAAAAGTTGTAGGCCCATTACTGGAAGTCAGCAAATGCCCGGATTTCGTCGTTGATAAAGGTCACTACTTCGGCACGCAGTATTTGCAAGATGATGAAACGCCACTCACGGATGAGGAAAAACGCGCGCTGATTGAATTTGTGAAAACTTTCTAAGGAGCGACGAAGATGCAATCAGCCTTTGAATACATTGTTGTAGGCTCAGGCGCGGGGGGCGGCACGCTTGCCGCCCGTCTCGCCGAAAATGGTAAAAAAGTATTGGTTCTGGAAGCCGGTGGAGATCCCACCCAGCTTAAGGGAAGCGATCCACGAGCACCGGGAGAAAATCGGTTGCCAGAGCAATACCAAGTACCAGTATTTCATGCACTATCCACCGAAAACTCGGCAATGCGCTGGGATTATTTTGTACGTCACTACTCGGACCAAGCGCAACAATTGCGCGATAGCAAATACACCGAAACCTTTGAAGGCGAAAAGGTGGATGGCGTGCTCTATCCCCGCGCGGGCTGTTTGGGTGGCTGTACTGCCCACAATGCGATGATTACTGTGTATCCACATAATGCCGACTGGGACTATATTGCCAACTTAACCGGCGATACTTCCTGGAATGCCGATACCATGCGCGGCCATTTCCAGGCGTTGGAAAACTGCAAGCATCGCCCGATCTATCGCTTCCTAAGCAAATTAGGTTACAACCCAACCCGCCACGGTTTTAATGGCTGGCTAAGCACTGAAGCTGCACTTCCCTTGGGGGATATTGCCCGCGATGAGCAATTAATTAAAACCGTACTCGAATCAACCGAAGAAGCATTTAAGCATCTCGGTGAACCTGCTGAGCGCGTACGCTGGCAAAAATTGGGCTTGGCCGACCCCAATGATTGGCGATTAGTAGAAGACAATGCCTTCGGTTTGCGCTACCCACCACTGGCAACCAACAATCACAGCCGTAACGGTACTCGTGAACGACTGCTGGATGTTGCCACACGTTTTCCTGGCAATCTTTCCATTGAGTTGAATGCGACGGTTACGCGCGTATTGTTTGACGATAATAATCGCGCAATCGGTGTGGAGTATTTAAAAGGTGAGCGTCTTTATAAAGCACACTGCTTACCTCGCAACACCCAGGGTGAAGTCAAAACCGTTTACGCCACCAAAGAAATCATCCTGTCAGGTGGCGCGTTTAACACACCACAATTGCTGATGCTTTCCGGCATCGGCGATTCCGCTGAATTGCAACAACACGGTATACCGGTTCGCGCGCACTTACCCGGCGTCGGTAAAAACCTGCAAGACAGATACGAAGTGGGTGTTGTAAACCGTATGAAATTTAACAACTGGGAAGTACTTGAAGGTGCGCGCTACGAAAAAGGCGACCCGCAATATGAAAAATGGGAGAAAGAACGCAAAGGCGTTTACACCACTAATGGTGCAGTGCTTGCGGTAATTAAACGCTCGGTGAAAGAGCGTCCCTTGCCAGATCTATTCTGCTTTTCATTGCTCGCGCTCTTCAAAGGTTATTTTCCGGGTTACTCCAAGGTCATTACCGAGCACCTGAATTATTTCACCTGGGCAGTGTTAAAAGCCCACACCAATAATTCCGCCGGCTATGTTGCGTTGAAATCCGCAGACCCGCTGGATACCCCACACATCAACTTCCGTTATTTTGACGAAGGTAACGACACCAGCGGCCAAGATTTGCAATCGGTGGTTGAGGGCGTGAAATTTGTGCGCGAACTCACCAAGGATTTAATCGCCTCGGGCTTGATCGCTGAAGAGGAGCTACCCGGCAAGCAAGTACAAAGCGACGCTGAAATTGCGCAATTCGTGAAGGATAACGCTTGGGGCCATCACGCCTCCTGCACCTGTCCCATTGGGCCGGATAACGACCCAATGGCCGTACTGGACAGCAATTTCAAAGTCCGCGGTGTACAGGGTTTGCGCGTGGTGGATGCATCGGTTTTCCCGAAAATTCCAGGCTTCTTTATAGTGAGTGCGGTCTACATGATCGGAGAAAAAGCGGCTGATGCAATACTCAAGGGCAAATAAGCCCACTGGAGAGTGTCCGACAAGGAAATTACATAGTCGCTTCTGAAACTTTCTTGGGAAGGTAACTATGTCATTCCTTGCTCGACTCTTCAGCCAGATTAAAAACTGCTGCTGTAACTATCCAACAATCAATAGTCACACATTGGTTGACCAGGAAAAAAAATCTGTGGAAACTGAGTTTTCCACAGATTTTGATAAAAATTTTAAAGATTATTTAGCCAATTCCTATCGCCCTCATATCGATAGTGATTACAAAAACTACGTCAGTAACTTTTACACCTACATCGATAAAGATAAACACCCGGCCAAAGAGCGTCCTAACTATGGGTTAGCGCTATCCGGCGGTGGTATCCGTTCTGCAGCGTTCGGTACCGGTGTTATGCAAGCGCTCCACAATAAAGGCTTCGCCAAAGAAGGTCATCCTACCGTTTTTGAAAAGTTGCAATACCTTTCCAGTGTTTCCGGTGGCGGTTACGCCGGCGCAGCTCTTTCCTGGTTTATGAAACGCTGGGGCGCATTCCCATTTGGCAACCTGGAAAACTTCTGCGGCAGCAAAGCCAACACCGCGGTACTCAATACCCATGAACTAAAAACCTTTGCAGCCAAAGCACAACAACGCGCCCCGGAATCAACCGCAACACAGGAAAAAGAGGCGGCAAAAACAAGCGCTCACAATGATTACCCACAGCAATCAAGTGAAGATGATGCGCATGCCGCCAACAAAGTACTTAGTTATATTCGATTGCATGGCAACTACCTGACTCCGCCACAATTGCCATTGGTCTCGCTAATTGGTTTTTCATTGGGTAGCGCCATACATTCTTTCTTTGCATATCTATTTTTGTTTAGCTTGATATTTATGTCGCTGATCACAGTTGTTTACTCGGAGTTCTTGCAATCACTGGTGCAAGACCTTCCTGCACACGACTACATCTACAACTTATTGGATAGCCTCGTTAATTTCGCCATCAACTATGATCAAAAATACCACTACACCTATACCGATGAGCGGATTAATTTCTTTCTTTACTTCACCGGTTTCGCCGGTTTATTAGGCGTGGCATTTCTGCTACTACAAACGTTTTACGCGCTAAGTAGTATATTCACCCGCCCTTTCTCAAAATTTTACAAATACCGAATCGAAATACAGTCAGCACTGGGGTGGTTGTTAACCATGGGTATCTGTAGTTTGATTCTCGCACTAGTTCCTTTGCAATCGCTGTTTTTTTCGCGGCTTGAAATAGGTAATCCGGCCTTTTGGGGTTCGGGCGGTGCAAGTTTAGTGGCAATTTTTATGGCGATCAGTGAGTTTCGCAAACGCTTGAAGCCCGCGCTGGATTCCAACTCACTTTATGCCGACTTGTTCAGAAACGTTGTCATTATTGGCTTTATATTTATCATTATCAGCGTGGCCTACTGGATGGGCGAAGGCCTCTATCACTTGAGCTTGCAGGCAACCATTAACCGCCCCTTTGAGTTGAGCGTTAATGTTTATATCCTGTTAATGATTATTTTTTTGCTGGTCGTCAACATCAACTACATCTCGCCGCATAAAATGTATCGCGATCGGTTGATGGATACATTCCTGCGCGACCCCAGTGTATCGCCCTATTCAAGCCTCGCGAAGAAAGGTGAGAAAGCCAACGAATTTCGCCTGTCGGAATTGAAAAATAAAAGTATCTGGTCACCCTACCACCTGATCAACACCAATATCATTTTGAACAAATCCAATAACCCACAGTATAAAAGCCGGTTGGGCGATAACTTTATTTTGTCACCCGATTATTGCGGCAGCGATGCCACGGGATATGTGGAAACTCGCCACTTCTCACTCAACTCGATGACCCTGGCTACCGCGACGGCGATTTCCGGCGCTGCCGCAAATCCACACGCCGGCGTAGGTGGTGAGGGCAATTCTACCAGCCCGTTAGTTTCGTTCCTGATGACGTTTTTTGGTTTGCGTCTGGGATTTTGGGCGAACAATCCCACACACTTTCTCACCCGTTTTAAATTTATTTTTAAACCAAACTACGTTTTTCCCGGTGCCAACAGTTTATTTAACCTTGGCCACAAGGAAAATTCACCGCACATAGAATTATCGGACGGCGGTCACTTTGATAACACAGGCATTTATGAGCTGATTCGCCGCCGCCTGCCTTGGATTATTCTCTCCGACGGCTCTGCGGATTTGGCAACCACCTTTGAAGATCTGGGCAATGCCATTTCCAGAATCCGTGTCGATTTTGGTGTGACTATTCGTTTTCGCGATGAACGATTTAACCTGTGTGGGCTTATTCCACGCAGTCAGGACATTACCATTGCCGATAAAAAATTTGAGCTGTCCGAACGCGGCTATGCGATTGGCGACATTGTTTATCCCGACACAGAGACAGAAAAAGGTTTCGTCGGTACCTTTGTTTATATTAAAGCCTGTATAACACGTGACCTACCAGCGGACATATACGCGTACAAGGCACTGAATGCTCAATTTCCCAATCAACCCACCGCTGATCAATTTTTTGATGAACGGCAATTTGAATCTTATCGAGAACTAGGTTACCAGCTCACCAAACAGCTATTAATCAACAAAGACGCCATGGCACGTTTACCATAATTTTTTACGTTGCAGTTATTATTTACTTAAAAACTCTAAGGATTTGATCATGAAAAAACATAAATCAATTAATCGCTCTGCGTTGGCTTCAGCGCTTGCGCTTGGGTTGTTGTGGGGCTCACTCCCTACACTGGCCGCCGACCACAATGACCCAAATGCAGTAAACTCTATTTACGATGACGTACCACTAAGCCCCGCCGACCTCTACGATATTTTTGGTTACCCGAGTAGTGATACCAGCAATGGGGAAGCGTTGGTTGCCCAATTAACCTTTTCCCCCCTACCGGCTACCGGAAAATTTGACCCGGACATGATGTACAAAATTCACCTGGCGGGTGCCAAGCGCGCATCGGATTACAAAGGTGAAGAAACACTGGAAGGCATGTTGACCTATGTGGAAACACTCAAAAAAGGTTTGCTGGATTTTGACAACGGCGAAATAAAAGTAACGTTTAATGGTAAAGATCAAGCGCGCGTGGATTTTCTAAATTTCCCCGAGGGCGATTTCCACCAAATTATCGACACCAACAAAGTGGTGATCATTACCAGTCCCAAGGGCCAAAAAATAAAAGCCTTTATCGGCGGCCGCGATGATGCCTTCTTTAATAACTTGCCGGGCTTTTTCCGCTCTATTAACTATGCGCCACAATTTTATAAAGTCCCAGTCGAAAAATATAAATCCCTGGCGGAATTACCAATTCCAAAAACCCTATTGGAATTAGAGGGCAATGACTTATTTAATTTCAACCCACAAAAACCAGACTTGGGGTGGGGTTTAAAAGAGCAATTACCAGCTGGCCCCTATGAATGGAAAGGCAATGCCTACAAAAAAGATGCTAAAGGCAATTACCGCTTTGTCTACAATGGTGTGGATGCGCAAGCGGGCCGCAATATCAACACCGTTGGCTTTGAAATTCCGCTCGCCTTTATCAGCAAAGATCCTGCAACAGATCGCATAGTACGTATGTGGGGTGGGAGCTATGTGCGCAAGGCTTCCAGCCTTGTTCCAGCCCATGCGCCCAGTGCCTGGGATAAAACCTGGATAGGCTTTAAAGGCATGTTCAAGAAAGATATGGAGTTCAATACGCGCGATAGCGATTACAATCAAGTCGACCACGACGGCGTCCCCTTCTCTGATGCCGCACTCAGTATGCGTTACGACAGCCACGTGGGTGTTGCCAACCTGAAATACTTGCGCGAATTTACTACGCGCTTTGCGCATTTAGGCTGGGGCTTTGGCCCCTCGGTTTCCACACTGGGGCTACCCACTTGTTTTGACCACGACAACTCACCAATTCCTGTGCATAAAACTTACAAGTTGGCCACCGAAGCTTTCCCGCGCGTAAAGCACTGTTTCTTCCAAAAATTGCGCATGCCGGATAACAGCTGGAACACATCTGGAAAAGATATTCCTTTGCGCCGCACCTTTGAAATTTTTGTTCCCAACTTAACAGCGGTAGATATGGATACCAACGGTACTTGGCCATTTGGTCGCCGTCCGGAAGATCAGGTAGCCACCCGCTTCCTCGCCACCTTTTTGGATATGGATAAAAACTGCGGCGCCGCGCCTTGCAATGTAGAAACACTCAACCAACCAGCACTTTGGGAAAACGCCCCCATTGAACCCAAAACCGTACCAAACCCACTCAAAAATGATAAGGAATTTTTAACGGAATTCCCGTATTTAGCCGAGCCATGGCCAGAAAAGCCGCATTACACCAAACACTAAAATTGAAGCGCCCCACACGGGCGCTTTTTAATTTTTACGGAACGAATCAAGATGAACGAATTAACCTATTCCACCTATTCTGAAAGCCCCCCACCCAAGCACCCTCGGCTTTTAGTCGCTGGCGCGCTGCTACTGCTTATGGCGGTGTTGCTGTTGGCGGCAATTAGCTATTGGCGCGGTGCGCAATTACCGCAAGGACCAAACTATCAGCAAGATTTGCAACAACTGGAAGAAAAACATCGCAACCTCACACAGGCAGATCCACAATCTGCATTTGTGTTTTATCAACTCGCGAAGCACACCGGCAATTTCGCAACGGCTCACGACGCAGAACAGGCACTGGAAGTCTTTGCACAGGATCGCGAATTAAACTTGATTCGCGCAAAACTATTACTCTCCATGCACGAGGTTGTACGTGGAAAAGCATTACTGGAAACACTGGGCGATTCTCGTCATGACTCGCGCTTGCAGGACCTGCAGTTGGATTTATACCTGCAGCAAGGCGAGTACCAAAACGCATTGGCAATGCTGGATGAGCGCCTTGCGGAAGCGCCGCAATGGAGCGACATAGCACTCTACGCGCATCTACTGCACAAATTCGGCGACTCTGCACTTGCAGATCAATTTTATCAGGCCGCACAAACGCGCTTGTCAGTCAAACAAATTAAAGATTATGCCTGGCTCGAATTGCAGCGCGGCATCATGGATTTGGAAAATAAACAGTATCCCGCTGCGCGAATTCATTTTTCGCTGGCCAATCAAATTTATCCGGGCCACTGGCTGATTGAAGAGCATTTGGCCGAGACGCTCGCGTTACTGGGCGAAACAGCAGAGGCCATCAAACTCTACGAAGGAGTAATACAAAAATCCGACAACCCGTTGTATTTTTATGCCTTGGGTAGTTTGCTGGAAACAACTGACACCCTACGCGCACGACAGTTAAAACAGGATGCCGAAGCGCATTTTTTGCAACGCTACAAGCACTATCCACTGGCGGCAGCAGGCCATTTGCTCGATGTGTGGATTGAACAGCAACACGCTCATCCAACTGCCGAGAATCGCGCGCGCTTGCTGGAATTATCGCAAGCCAATGTTCAGGCTCGTCCCAATGCTGAAGCGCTGATTCAGCGCATCCAGGTATTGCAGTTGGACCAGCAAAATGATGCAGCGCAACAGCTCGCCCAACAACTCGCTGCAACACCCTGGCGCACAGCGGATGTGATTCAAATTGCCAAAACCTATGGAATACCACTGGCGCAACCGGATGTTTTAGCCACTGCGCCAACATTGTTACAAGCGTTATCCCTGAGGGATTGATCATGCGCAGCTACAGCCTTCCGAGTCTCGCGTTTTGTGCACTGCTGTTTTGTTTTGGCTGCACGCCCAACACGCTCTACCGTCAACATTTTTCGCTTTGCCATGCAGACAAGGAAGATTGCAGCAATAATTCGGTTATCCAATACGCGCAGGGTTCTGCGCGTGAATTTTATTTGGGCTTTACTGAATTTGATGATCAGGGACAAGTCTACACACGCGATCAATTGGACGGTCTTATTCAAACCTACACCGAGCTTGCCGGTGAAGAGGATATTATTCTCTCGGTGTTTGTTCACGGCTGGCACCACACTGCTAAAGCCGGAGACACCAATATTGAATCCTATCAAAAACTGCTCGGCGATATTGCGGCCAATGAAAATGCCATGGCGCCCTTGCTGAACCGAAAACCACGCAAAGTGCTGGGTGTTTATCTCGGTTGGCGTGGAGAATCCCTCACAACACCGGTGATCCACCACCTCACATTTTGGGATAGAAAAAAAGTCGCGCATGAAGTTGGGTTGCAAGGCGTCACCGAAGTACTGGTAAAACTTGAACAAATCGTTAATGTGCAAAACACGCGCACACCGATGCACGATAGCCGAATGGTGAGTATTGGTCACAGTTTTGGTGGGGCAGTATTGTTTACCTCATTGCAACAATTAATGGTGGATCGCTTTTTCGATAGCCAACCAGGCAGGAGTTATCAAGGCGATGCACGTGGCTTCGGCGATTTGGTACTGTTAATTAATCCCGCATTTGAGGCCATGCGCTATTCGACATTGTTCGATGTCGCACAAGACCATTGTCGGCGCTATTTTTCCAGCCAGATGCCGCGCTTGCTAATACTCACCTCCGAAGGGGACGACGCAACTGGAACGGCGTTTCCTGCCGGGCGATTTTTTAGCACGCTCTTTGAATCGCACAAATCGTTAGCGCGTCATGAATGCGTAAACGGCAGCCCACGTGTGCGTAACATTCGCGAAAGCAGTGCAGACCGAATTGCTGTTGGCCACTTTACACCGTTTCACTCTCACGTGATGAAACCGCAGGATAAAATCTTCGGCGGTGACACCATGGCTCAGCTACTGAATTTGCAGTTGCAGTGGCAGGCGCAGGAGGATAAAAGCACGCTGGATTTTTCCCGCGTAAAATTAACGCATCTCGGTATAACTACACCGTTCAATCCTTACCTGAATGTGTACGTGGATAAAAAAATAATTCCCGATCACAACGACATTTGGGGAGAAGCGCTCACCCGATTTATTCAGGAGATGGTATTGGTCACCACCAACAATGAGGCAACGATGCGCGCCGGGCTTGCGCCCTCCGCGGCACAGCCGGAAGTAACTACGCCGTAGAAAGGCCAGCTTAAGTAACCCACCTACCCCGCAATCACGTCCTCCTTTTTTGCGCGCTTCGAAAAAGGGGGATTTGCTCGCAATAGCAACAAAATCGCGTAGAATTGGCGCCGAATTTTTTGAGCCGGATTACACCATGACTTCTGCGTTAACCCCCACTTTGCAACTTGCTACTGATTTGATTCGCTGCCGTTCGGTGACCCCGGAGGATGATGGCTGCCAGGAACTGATGATCCAACGCCTGGAGGCAATAGGCTTTAAAACCGAGCGCCTGCGCTTTGGTGAGGTCGATAACTTCTGGGCAATCCGTACTGGCGCCGACGGAGAGGCCGGGCCGATTCTCGCATTTGCCGGGCATACCGATGTAGTGCCAACCGGCCCCGAAGCCAACTGGAATAACCCACCGTTTGAACCGCAAATTATCGACGGTATGCTCCATGGTCGCGGTGCTGCCGATATGAAGGGCTCACTCGCCAGTATGGTAATCGCCTGCGAAAATTTTATTGCCCAACACCCGAACCACAAGGGGCGTATCGCCTTTTTGATCACCAGCGATGAAGAAGGCCCATCCGTAAACGGCACTGTAAAAGTGGTGGAGTGGCTGGAAGCGCGCAACACCAAAATGACCTGGTGCATTGTGGGCGAGCCGTCCAGCACCAAGGTAGTTGGTGATGTGATTAAAAATGGCCGCCGCGGCTCATTGGGCGCAGTACTTACCGTCAAAGGCATTCAAGGCCATGTGGCCTACCCCCATTTGGCCGATAACCCCATTCATAAATTAGCACCCGCCTTAGCGGAATTGGCAGCCGAACATTGGGATAATGGTAACGAGTTTTTCCCCGCGACCAGTTTCCAGGTTTCCAATATTAACGGCGGCACCGGAGCAACTAACGTGATTCCCGGCGAGGTTACGGTGGTATTTAACTTCCGCTTTTCCACCGAGCTGACGGAGCAAATTCTGCGCGAGCGCACCCACGCCATTCTGGATAAACACGGATTGAAATACGATTTGCAATGGACTCTGAGTGGCCAACCCTTTTTAACGCCGCGCGGCGATTTGGTAAATGCGGTAGTTCATGCAATTAAAACTGAAACTGGTTTGGATACTGAATTATCAACATCAGGCGGAACATCCGACGGCCGATTTATTGCACCCACCGGCGCACAAGTGGTTGAGTTGGGCCCCATCAACGCAACCATTCATAAAGTAAATGAATGTATTAGTGCAGAGGATTTAAATAAGCTCACAGCGATTTACGAACGCACACTGGAAGCATTGCTCGCTCCATAAAAAAATAAAAGCGCGCAAAGTCGGCATGCGAAAATTTAAAAAGCCCCAATTGCGGGGCTTTTTATTTTGCGTTGCAAAGCTCGATCAAAACAATAGACCTTCATATCCTTGCTTATCAAACAAATCAAACAAATAGGCTTTTGTAGTCGCATCCAGTGGATTATTGGAAAAATTCAACTCTGCCTCCTTACTGAGCTTATCCACTCCGGTTACGTTGGTTAACCTATTATCGGACATCAACACCCATTTCAATTGGGTGTTTTTGGATAAATCAATACTGGCAATTTGATTATACGTCGCCAATAGGGACTTCAATTCCAATAACTGCGCTATCGCTAAACTGGTGACTTTATTATCGATCAAATTCAATTCAGAGAGTTTGGTATTGTTGAGCAAATCCAGTGCGGACAGTTGATTTTTATATACATCTAAACGAACAAGTTGATTTAACATGGATACATCAAGCAGAGCGATGTTATTTTCCATCACGCGCAGATCCGCCAGCTTTATATTTTTATCCAAATTAATTGTATTCAAACCCAAACCTGCCGCATTCAGGTAGGCCAAATCGGGCAACATGCTGGTATCTACGGCAGTGATTTTGTTCCACCCCAGAGTTAAATCCGTCAGTAAAATATTGTGGCTGTAATCCACCGCGGCAAGCTGATTGCGCGACAGATACAATTGTCGCAGATTTTGCAGATGACTAACCGTTACTTGCGTAAGCAAATTGGACTCAAGATTGACGCTTGCCAAGTGAATATTTGTGAGCAAGCTGATATCAGCAATGCGGTTATCAGAAAGATTCAGTGATTCGAGCTTGGTTAAGTTGCTCAGATCAATTTTTTGCAAATGGTTTTTAGCAATATTCAACTGGGTCAATTGAGTATTGCGCGAAACATCCACTGCATCCAGCTCATTATCGTACAGATTCAAGCTTTCCAACGCCTGAAAAAAACTAAAGTCCCAAGTGCCTTTTAAACGCGTGCTGGTGAGCGCTAACGAGGTCAGGTTCGGAAATAACTTCAGTTCTTCCAGCGACGCAACCGGATCGAACAAGCTACCGCAATTCAATGAGGTTATCGTTTCAGCAGCCAAGGGGGTTTTGCTATCGTCTTCCAATGCGGTGACGCAACGAATGAGGCCGCGATCCGTCAGCTTTAGTTGATCCGCCAACGAGCCTATACGCACAAAACTCACATTCATAATGCAGCTGGCGCTAATGGGGCCTGCAACCACCTGATTGCCCTCTACTCGACCGTTGCAACCATTTACTCCAGCAAGTTTGTAACCACTTTCTACTTGCACAGAAAAATTTTTTATCGCCCCCTGCGCTATATCGACAAATCCAAACGGACTGATCGTACCGCCTTTATTGTACAGAGCATTAATAAAAAGCTCGGTCGAACTGGATGAGGACGCTTGCGCACTGGATACGGATAAAGAGGAATTCAATTGGCTACTGCTAGCATCACTCGAACTGCTAAGGCTTGCTATCGTACTCTGCACTGAGCTACTTTCACTCGATACTAGCGCACTGGAGCTGGCAGAACTGGCGACAGAGGAGTTCATCGACGTGCTGTTACCTGAACCACCACCGCAGGCAGCGAGACTCAACATGAGTATCAGCACACAACATTCCCGCGAACTCGATAACATTTTTGCTCCGCTCATTAAAAAATCTCCAACAATTACCTGATTACAATTCACCAAAGTTTATCACCTGGCATCTTCAGTCGGCGCCATTTCATCTGCATTCAATTGTAAAATAATGTTTTCGACGACACACAAAGTCAAATAGCAATTTATTCATTTAACAAGTGGATAAATTTCTAAAACTTATTGCGGGTTTTGCTAAACGCCAAAATCATGGCTTCAATTTTACAATCCCGTTCCCTTTTTCAGTAAAGTCGTTGAAATCATTAGCAAATCCAGACTTGTCATAATTCTTGCTCATGCTTGCTTGACTGCATCAAGTGTCGATTTTTTGGACATTTTTCACGTGCAGTATTAAGCCGACCTTTTGCTCTTCAAGCAATTTTTGTCATTCAGCATTTGAAAGGAAAATGAATATGACCAGCTCTTTTTTCAGCGAAGTATTACGCATCCCCGGAACCAAAGTCTTGAGTCGTGAAGAAGCGGCTTTTCAATATGGAGCAGACACCGGCGCCAGCCAACGTCTACCCGCCGGTGCCATCGTCATTAAAGAAGTCGATGCGATTGAAACAGTACTTGCACTCGCCAATGAATTTAAAGTGCCCCTCTGGCCCATTAGCGGTGGACGCAATTTTGGTTACGGCACTTCGCTGCCGGTCGATACGCGCAGTTTTATTCTGGACTTATCCCACCTGCGTCGAGTGCATATTGACGTTCACTCATCAACCGCGTTAATCGAACCGGGCGTGACCCAAAGTGATTTGCATGCAGCGATTAAAAAGTCCGGCGCAAATTTACTGGTACCTACGACCGGCGTTGGACCCAATGGCAATATCCTTGGCAACGCACTCGATGGTGGTTACGGCTTAACACCTATCGCCGATCACTTTAATGCGATTTGTGAACTAGAAGGATATTGGGGCAACGGCACTGAATTTCGTCACACCTATCAAGATATGGGCTGCGCCGAAATGGCTAAGCGCTGGAATGCAGGCACCGGATATTCCTGGGCAGGTTTATTGCGGCAGGGAAATTTCGGCATAGTGACTAAAGCACGTGTTCAACTTGCGCGCGCTCCCGAGGCCACACGCATTTTGGTGTTTGAATGGAAATCCAACGAGGCGTTCATTGCCAGTCAAACCGAATTAAATAAATTAACCGAAGATATTCCAGGCATAGGCGGCATCATTATGATGAATGACTGCCGCATCCTTTCCACCCAGGTTGATACCCCGCTAGCCTCAGCGCTCAAAGGCGACGCGCGAGAAAATTATTTACGCGCTCTGGCAACCCAACGCAAAATTTCCGCCTGGACCGGTTTAGGTACACTCTACGGCTCACGCGCGGCAGTCGCAGGTTCAGTAAAAGATATTCGCCGCCGCTTAAACAATTGCCGGGTGTGGAGCTTTAGCCCGGAACAAATTAAACAGTTACAAAAAATTCAAGATTATTTACCCAAGTGGGGCTTTTCTGCCTTGCGTCGTCACTTTGGTGCACTGGTAAACACATTGGGAACTGTCGAGGGCTACCCGATTGTTGCCTTCCTGAAAATTGCTTACGCGCTAGACCCCACCGCCAAAAAACTCGATGTGAATTCACACCCAGCAAAAGATGGCGCCGGTATTTTATGGTATGCCCCGCTCGTGCCTTTTATGGCCGACGAAGTGGAGCGCTATCGCAGGGTAATGAGTAAATGCTTAAGTGATCACGGCTTTGATCCACTACTTGCCGTTACTTCACGCTCATCGCGCACTTTATCCGGCACCATTCCATTGTTATTTGATCGCAAAAATCCTGACGATGTGGCACGCGCAAAAAATTGTTATCGCGCCCTGGTAAAAACCGGGCTGGAAAATGGTTGGCCACCCTATCGTTTGGGTGTGGACTACATGGACCTGATCGCCTGCCCTGCGGACTCACCCAGTGCGCAAGTGCAACAGCTACTGAAAAAAGCCCTGGATGAAAACGAAGTGATTGCGTCCGGCCGCTATGAGCACGCAAAACCGGTCGCGCCGTTTATTCCTGCCGCACAACCTTTACCGGAAGAAGCGGAACACAACCTGCTGAGCAAGGTATTGGAAAGCAGTTTTGACGCCACCAGCTACACCAGAATGTTTGCCAGAAACAACAGTGGAGAATCAGTCGATATTTAATCGCACACTGACCTAGCTTACTCACAATAAATGACGTGAGAAGGATTTTTTATGAAAAAAATAATTGCTGCTTTGCATCAGGGACGATGCCTGGTTTTCTCCGATACTTATGCGATAAAAGCTCACCCACTTGTATTAGCTATTCAACTCTACCAGCAGCAAACTACCGGTAAACCGTTTGGGCTCCAGGCAATACCAGGTCAGCAACTCATTATCCCAGCGCTCACATTTATCCACTAAATCCAAAAAGGGTTGGCGGCCCGGGTCTGCCAATACCAGCTTTTTAACGCCGGCGTTAGCCGCTCGCTTTAATAGCGAAAACCATTCGTCAGTCAGCTCCGGCCAAAAACAAATATCGCCGCCGACTATGACATCGAATTTGGTTAAATCCGTTTTTTTCAGCGAGTCCATCGCCCCCTGACGGGTTTTCACTTCGACATTATTCAGGTCGGCTTGCAACTGCAAAAACCCAAAAACCTGGTCATCAATATCCAGGCCAGTTACCTTGTGCCCCTGGTTGGCCAGGTAAATCGAGGTCGGCCCCCAGCCGCAACCAACATCCAGCACGCGACTTTTTTTCTTGAGCGGATTGTGGGTGAAATAATCCATTAACAAATAACTGGAATCCCAGTGACGATCACCATGAGCGCTGGGTGCCGATTCTTTTTTTACCCGTTTAATGGCGGGACTTTTTTCCTTGTACAACCAGATGCCGTAAGCGGGAAAAGTATTTTTTGCAGGAGGGATAAATAACTCAGGCACAGTGAATCCTCGCTTGTTCCAGTTAGTGTTAACAATCAGTGACCGTTGAAGAACGGTTAGTAATGAAAATAGTTAATGGTAATGAAGAATAGTTGCTGACCGATTCTATGACAGAATTGAGACACTAATGTGACTATCCATCACAAAGATCCTTAGCGATTAGAAAGATCCTTGTCCATCAAAACGTTCCCTGCCCACCACAAAGATCCCGGCACAAATAGGCGCGCGCATTACCAGCACATCGTGCGCTACCGCGAACGCCGCGCACTAAAAGGTAACCAGATTTATCCAGATGCTGATTGGTGTGCACTGTCTTCATGCACACTGGAGAACCAGCAATCAAACCACGAGCCCCGTTTAGCAATCCATTTATAAATTTCGTTGACAGGCGAAAAAATCAGCGTATTATCGCGCCCAATTTTCACGGCCCCGATCTGGTATCGATGACACCGATCAGAGGCTCAGGCCCAACCCGAAAGTTTTTCTCGCATTAACTTTTAATGATAAACAACAGGAGTACTCACAATGACTTACGCAGGTTACACCAACGCATAACACCTTCTGAGTACTCAGACTTGGAAGGTTTTAATTACCTTCCAGGTCAGGCGCAAAAGCCCTGATCGGGAAACTGATCAGGGCTTTTTGTTTTTACCGTTTGTTTGCGTAGCTTTTATCGTAAAAGCAAAGCAACAATCTTGCCTACTGATCAATTCCCCGATCGTTTCATCCGGAAGGTTCACTCGAATTTTTCGCGCCTGAATAAAGGCGTGCAAGGGATTTTTATGCCTGTAAAAATTGAATTGAACAAAAATGCCACCAATGGTTTGAAGCCGGTAAAAATTTACACCAGCGACATTGAAAACCAGGCATTAACGCAATTAAAACAAATTGCACAACTCCCAATTGTCCATTCGCATATTGCGGCAATGCCCGATGTGCATGCGGGAATTGGAGCAACCGTAGGTTCGGTTATTCCCACTCTTAACGCCATTATTCCGGCGGCAGTTGGTGTGGACCTTGGCTGTGGTATGAGTGCCGTGCGCTTGTCGGTGAAGTCATCGCAATTACCCGACAATCTTGCCGCGATGCGCAGCGCTATCGAGCGCGCAGTGCCAGTAGGTTTGGCCGCGCATAAAACGATTAACGTGCGCACCAGCAGCTGCAACAAACTGGCTTACGGTGTGGAGTGGCTGTTTGAAAAGCACCCGGCAGTGATGAAGATGTTAAAGCAACCGCAAACCATCTGGACCAAGCAGTTGGGCACACTGGGAAGCGGCAACCACTTTATCGAAATCTGTGTAGATGACAGCAAGGACGTTTGGGTGATGCTGCATTCGGGCAGCCGCGGGATTGGCAATGCCATCGGCCAATACTTTATCCAGCTGGCAAAAAAAGATATGGGTAAACATATCCATAATTTGCCCGACAAAGACCTCGCCTACTTCACCGAAGGTAGCGAGCACTTTGTGGATTACGTAACGGCAGTCAATTGGGCACAGGAATATGCGCGCATTAATCGCGAAGAAATGATGGGCTTGGTGTTGCGCGCAATCGCTCCCTTTCTGCCCAAATTCCGCGCCGATCGCCACGCGATTAATTGCCACCACAATTACATCAGCCGCGAACAACATTTTGGCGCGGATGTAATCGTGACCCGCAAGGGGGCGATAAGTGCACGCGATGGGGAATTGGGAATTATCCCCGGCAGTATGGGCGCCAAATCCTTCATTGTGCGCGGTAAAGGCAACGCAGATTCGTTCTGCTCCTGTTCCCACGGAGCGGGCAGACGTATGAGCCGCACCGCCGCGCGCAACCTGTTTAGCAAAGAGGATTTAATCGCACAAACCAAAGGCGTGGAATGCCGTAAAGACAAACAGGTGATCGATGAAATTCCTGCTGCCTACAAAGATATTGATGAGGTCATGGAAAACCAATCTGATTTGATCGAGGTGGTTCATACACTCAAACAAGTCGTGTGCATTAAAGGATAAGGAGGAAACGATGGACGCAGCATTAGTGGATGAAGTAGTGGCTTGCTTGCCAAGTAATAGAACAGTATTTCGCTACAGTAAAGATCAATATGCAACCTATTTACTACAACGAATACTGAGTAAAAATGGCCCCTTGAGCAAACAGCAATTAAAGCAATCCTGTTTCCGGCAATTACTGGAAAAACCCTTTGTTCAGGAAATACTACACATTGCCGGAAAACAAAAAATTGAAGCATGGCATTTGGAAACGGCTGTGCGAAATGACTTGAATCACTACGTACTGACCTTGGGAAAGTGGGGTAATCGTCACGGCGGCTTACAGACCTCACGACCGGGGTGCAACCTGGTATTACAGTTAAACCTGCCCGAGAATCTGGATGCCGAATTCAAGCGAATCACCGGGAGCGCGTTAAATGAGTTTACCGCGCACAACCATCCGCAAAGTATTAAGCGGACGGCTACACTAGCATGGGCAAGATTGGATATTGATTTCAACTCCGATGAGGTGTTGATTGAAGAAATCCAGTCAGATTTAATTCGCGTGCTGGAGCGAATCAAAATCCGGGCACTGACGAGCAAAACCGGCGATGCCAATCATTTTATTTACGGCGGCTCTAGCATTAACCGGCAACGACTGGTGGCCTACTGCGATAAATTGATCGCCACGCAAAAGAAAGTCTGGGCTGAAGCCATGCTGACAGCCTGTCTGTGGTTTATCCACAACGAATTAGGAATGAGCAAGGTATTTTACAATCGGTTTGAGACGGGCAACCACATGAAGGAAATTCATTGGGGGTTACCACCGCGCTCGCTTTATACCGACTTGCCGGAAAAATTTTGTTTTAGCCTGACGCAGGAAGCACCGGGGTTTATTCGTACCAATAAAAAAGTCCAAAAACGGCTGAACAAAATTCACAACCCACAATGGTACTTAATGACAATCTAAGAGGAAACTTGCTATGAAAAAAGAAAGTCGCAATGGGCACGCCTTCCACCCGATTATGCGCAAAGGTGGCGTGCATGAGAAAACCCACAAAGCCAAACGCAAAACTGATCGTCAACAAACGGCAAAAAAGGTGAATGATTATTTGGCTAGAGGCAAAAAAGCCGCGGAGGATTCCGCGGCTTTTTACTTTTACACCCTAACCTTTAACTGAGCTACTACGACGAGCGAAGAAAATCGAGAACAAGCCAATCATAAGTAGCAAACTTACATTAGGTTCAAGCAGTTTTACATCCGGGGTTCCTGAACCAAACAAGAACATATTGGATAACCCACCCCCTTTACCGGCAACACGCTCATAAGAAAAGTAACCCGATGTTTCACCGGGTGTAATCACCCAGGCAAATGCATCAGGATTCCCCCCTCCTTGACCTACATGCATGGTAATGATGGCGCGGCCATAGGTATTCCAAAAAGACTCATCGATACTCCAGGTTCCCGTCACATCGATTCCCCAGGAGTCTGTATCCACCGAGAAAAGGTCATTAAGGCCTTCGGCCGTTAATTCACCTTCCTTCACCCAATCGTAATCAGTGCCAAATAAGGCATTAAGATCATCGGAATCATTGAGGTTGATTGAGTTTTGCGTTCTGCACTCAATCGCATCGCTCAGCGTCGCTACGCGCTGATCATCAGGTTCACAAGTAATTACTCCCGCTTCTACAAAAGAGGCGCAGCAAGCGGCAAAAACACCAACGAGATTGATTTTCCATGAGTTAGTCATGACGTTTCTCCTGCGATTATTTGTGATGTCAATCACACATTTAATACGCATATTTGATGCCGTCGCTGAAATCATCATTAAAAACAATGCAATAGGTGCCACAGAAGATATTTAGGCGTCATGTGGCGCGAAAAATTGTTAAATCTGTCGACTTTTTGACCAACCAAAAACGTCAATTTTTTGCCATCGGTAACACTTTTGAAGCGCGTTTAATGGCTAGCCGGATGCGCGAGCGGCGCCTACGTGGTAATTTGCCGATCAATTTTCCCCGAAATTCAGATTCTTGATAGCTATGAAAACCCTGCTCAACCTTGTGTTTTGGCCAGTATTTTTTGTTTGCCAACTGCTAGCTCTTACCCTCCTCAGTTGGCACATCGCCGCCCAGGTACATTTTGCTTATCCGCTTGGCTATAGACTGCTTGGGCTTGAGGCACATATTGCGGAATTTGCTCCGCTCAATCGCCACAAAGCGGAATTTGAATTCATTTCAGCCAAAGAGCACTGGCGCCTCTTCGGGGAGATTAGCGACGCAGTACAAGATAGCGGACGCGGTTTGCAGAACATCAGCTATTTATTACGTGATGGCAAAAGCACTGCGCTGATGCACGAGGCAGAAATTATCCATTTGCAGGATGTCGCCAACCTGATTGATGTGTTTTATCGCGTCGGACTCAGCGGATTAGCACTCTGGTTTCTGCTGGCCGCCCTGGCGATTTGGCAGAAGTGGCTACCACCGACTAATAAAAAAATCCTGCTGGGGTTCCTCGCCGGTATCGCCCTGAGCGCGCTGGCTGTGATCGCCGCGGGCTCCACTCGAGTGTTTTATTGGTTACATGAGCAAGTGTTTCCCGATGGTCACCAGTGGTTTTTTTATTATCAGGATTCGTTAATGACCACGCTAATGAAAGCACCCGATATTTTTGCGTTTATCAGCCTCTTTTTATTAGTGATATTGATCGCCTGCTGGTGCCTTGCCGTTGTACTGTTTAAGCTGGTAATTAATCATCGTTTAAAAAAATAATTACTGATTTTTAACTAGTAAAATTAACGCAATTCTTTTGGCCTTCGCAAAAAAAATACCACCGCCGCACAGGTTTCCAGCCCCCCCACTGTTTTGATAGAGTCCTGCCCCAGCGGGATTCTGCCCAAAGAATTTCCTCCTCGCGTTACCCACTTCCTAATAAAAGAGCTAACACCATGAAGATGTACCTGAAACTCTTCGCTGCATTTTTGTTATGCGGCCAATTAATTGCCTGTAGTAGCACTGTGAAAACGGCAACCACGCCGGCCCAAGCGCCCGGTCAAAATCACGGCTTTACTGGCGCACAGCAATCCGCGGATGAGTGGTGGAATATTCCTTACCCACAATCTTTCGATGCAAAAAAACTTGAGCGCCAACAAAGCCTGATTAAGGTACAAGGCAAGGGTTTTGTGACTGAAGACGGCAAAGCCTTTATTTTTCGCGGCGTAAACATTGCGGACCCAGGCAAACTGCAACAGCAGGGCCAATGGAACAAAGCCCTGTTTGAAGAAGTACAACGCTGGGGCGGCAACACCATTCGTATTCCGATCCACCCGCTGTCCTGGCGCAAACACGGTAAAGATTGGTTCTTTGAACGACTGGATGAAGCGGTACTTTGGGCCAACAGCCTGAATATGTATTTAATTATCGATTGGCACTCTATCGGCAACCTTGAAGCTGAAATGTACCAACACGTAATGTACGAGACCACTCAAAAAGAAACTGCTGATTTCTGGCGTAAAATTGCGCTGCGCTATCGCACAGTACCGACCGTGGCGGTGTACGAAATCTTTAACGAGCCCACACATAATTACATCGGCACTGGCGACTTTTCACTGGGCAAAGCGAGCTGGGAAAGCTGGCGCAACTTGTTAGAGGATTACATCGACTTAATTCGCCTCTATAACAAAAATGCGATTCCACTAGTAGCCGGTTACAACTGGGCATACGATTTATCGCCCATCGCCACAGCACCCGTGCGCCGCGACAACATCGCCTACGCAATTCATCCTTATCCCCAAAAAGCGAAGCCACAAGATCCAACCAAGGCGAATTTTTTCGCGATGTGGGATAAAACCTGGGGTTACGTAGCCGATAAATATCCGATGATCGCCACTGAATTGGGTTGGGCGAAAGAGACCGATTACGGCGCCCACGTTCCAGTGATAAATAACGACGGCACCTACGGCCCCAATATTGTTGAATACATGGCGAAAAAAGGTGTGTCTTACACGGTTTGGGTGTTTGACCCGGATTGGTCGCCAGTCATGATTAAAGACTGGAAATTCACGCCTTCAGAACAAGGTGAATTTTTCAAACAAGAAATGCTGAAAGCGAACAAAAAATAAACACGTCTGGCGGGTGCCCGACTGGTACCCGCCCTTTTCCAGTTTAAACCCCGCCTGAATCACGTATTTTCCCCGTTAAATCCGCAACTACCTCCCGCATTTTACGTATCGGCAATTCCCTGTTGCTCAAAAGTTGATAACAATCAATATCAAATGCAATTATAATGCGTAAGATTCAAGCTACTAGCTGCATATTTATTACATTCAAGATTTATTCAAGGATTTACCATGCGTACCAAGTTAATTCCCCTGGCATTGGCCGGATTGTTTGCGATTCCCGCCCAGGCAGACGAAAACCTGTTTGGCTACATCAAAGGCTCGGAAGTATTACCCGCTGGCGCCTGGGAGTTTTACCAGGTAGTGACCCAACGCTCCGACAAGAGTGTGGGCGAGTACACCGCCTATAACACCGAAACCGAACTGGAATACGGTGTGACTGACAAGTTCACCGTGAAAGGCGAGATCAAGGGGCAATCGATTGATACTTCCGGCTTGGTTATTGATGGCTATATGCCCGGCGATGAAAAGTACGGATTAAAATTTCAGGGCGGCGAAGTTTCCGGTAAATACAATTTCCTGAGCCCGGCGTTGGATGATTTCGGTTTGTCGATGAGCTTTGGCGTGGACTACCTGGTACTCGACCCACACTCAGGCCGCGACAAAGACACCTTCAGTCTCGATCTTGAACTGCAGCTGCAAAAATATTTTATGGAAGGCCAACTGATTTGGGCCGCCAACTTTGGTACTGAAGGTACTCGCGCCACGCGCAAGCCTATCGACAATCTGCCTGAAGATTACGAGTGGCCGACCGAAATGGAAGTAGAGATCGAATTCTGGGCAGGCACTGCACTCAGCTACCGTTTTGTTCCCAATTGGTTCATAGGTGTGGAAACCCTGTACGAGACTGAATACGAAACCGAAGTGGCAATGGAGCGCAATTCTGTATTTGCTGGCCCAAGCCTGCACTACGGCGGTCAGGATTACTGGTTCACTCTGACCTACTTTGATCAAGTACGCGGTGGTGGCGAAACCTTTGAAGGACAAAAAGACGGTTTGCATTTAATTGAAAAAACCGAGCAAGAAGTTCGCTTGAAAATTGGTTTGAATTTCTAATCCATTCACAGTCGTTGTTGTAATTGTCGCCCGGTATAACCCGGGCGCGATTAAGAGAAATTTCCATGCGTAATATCCCCGGTTTTATCGCCCTGCCGCTCGCGGTAATCGCTCCTGCAGCGATAGTTAGTCATGCCCACGCCGAAGACTATTTAACGGTTGCCCAAGCGCAACAGGTGTTATTCCCGGAGGCAAAAGTATTTCTGGAATCGGCGATAAATCTCACTGACGACCAACGCGATCAGATTAAAAAAATCGCCGGTGTGCGCCAGCGCACCCAGGTGCAACAAAATTGGCGCGCGGAGCAAGATGGAAAATTGCTGGGTTATTTTTTAGTGGATGAAGTTATCGGCAAGCACGAATTTATTACTTATGCGGCGGCGATTTCTCCCGAGGGAAAAGTACTGGGAATAGAAATACTAAGCTATCGCGAAACTCACGGCGGGCAAATCCGAAAACCAGAATGGCGCACGCACTTCCAGGGCAAAACCCTGAACGATCAATTCAAACTCAATAAAGATATTCCCAATATCAGCGGTGCAACCTTGTCCTGCCGCAACGTCACTGACGGGGTAAAACGCCTGCTCGCCATTCACAAAATTGCGCTCAGCCAGTAATTTCTATGTTGAAACGCTTGCGTCCACTGCTCGGTACTTTTGTAGAAATTGCGATTGCCGAACCAGGGTCGCTAAGTGCGACACAAGCCGAAGCCGCCATTAGTGCGGCTTTTTCTTGCATCGAAAAAATTCAACAGCAACTCAGTTTTCATGACCCCGCAAGTGAATTGTCGCGTTTGAATAGCGCGCCTTATGAATGGCACCCGCTGACCAAATCCAGCATTCAATGTTTGAAACTGGCGCGCGCGCTCACGCGTATCAGCGCTGGAAAATTTAACTGCACACTCGGCAAACAGGTGGTGGATAAAGGCGCGCTACCGCCACTAAAAACCAACCATCCAACACTGGCTTCCGGCGACTGGCAGGATTTGGAATTAAGTGGCAAGTACGCGCGCTTGCAGCGCCCGGTATGGATCACGCTCGATGGAATCGCCAAAGGCTTTGCCGTCGATAGCGCCATCAAAACACTGCAGCTGTTGGGCGTTGCCTCGGCCTGGGTGAATGCCGGCGGAGATATTCGCGTATATGGATCAGCGATTTTGCCGATTAGCGTTCGCGATCATCGTGGCTTTGATCACGCTATGGGCGGGTTACAAAACGCGGCTATAGCAACCTCCACCAGTACATACACAGAGGAAACACCGGGCATTTTATTAACCGCCGAGGGAAACGCGATAAAGCCAGCGACCTGGACAGTAATCGCTCACAGTGCCTGGCGCGCGGATGCCTTGACCAAAGTTGCAGCCAACACGCCGCCAGCAATACGCAGCGAATATATTCGCCAGTTAGGTGGCCGCTGGGTTCAACTTGCCGGTGATAGTCACACCAACACGGCTACATTTTCCACGCAACAGCTGTCAGAATAGCGCCCGCTAAAGACTCCCCCAATTAAAACTACCATGAAGAAATCACGCATCAGTTTATGGCTTATCCTGCTCGCAACCGCAGTGACCGGTATCGCGCTCTATTTGCTGGCTCCGGCGAGTGCTGATGATTTCCCTCACCCCTTGAATGGTCTCTTCCGCGAATTGCACGGCCTGAGCGCTATGCTCGGTGTTTTTATATTTGGCTACTTATTTGCCGATCACATCCAAAAAAAACTGCACAAGAAAAAGCACCATTTGGATGGCTATTTACACCTTGGCCTTTGGTGCGCGTTGGTTGTCAGTGGCCTGTTGCTTTACTACCCGCAAGACACATTGGAATTCCTGAATGTCAGCAGTATTCATTGGTACGCTGGCATTTTTCTGTGCGGATTGTTTCCTCTGCATTATTGGCGCAAAGCAATCAGCAGAAAATTTCGCCCCAAGCGCGCTTCAACCGCTGAAATGAATATCCCCGATTAAGGTTTTAACAAGTTCTCTCATGGAGTTCGTCAACGACTAATCTCTCTTGCTCGTCAAAAACCCAAACTTCTTCGTAATCCACTTCAAACAAATATCCATCGGGATCTTTAAAATAACCCGCAATTCCCCAAGGGGTTCGCGTTGCCGGCTTCACCAGTGTTCCCCCCGCTTCCACCGCTTTAGCCAGAATGGCTGGTACCTCTTCCGGTGACTTTGCCAGATACACAAATGCGACTCCGTTAAAACCGGACGGCGAGGCAGGCTCCGCCAAAGCATCCGCCGCGAGCGCCGCGCGGGATATTAAACAAAGCGCGTATCCACCTAAATTAAATTTAACAAATTCATCGTGACCGGTGGGGGATTTCGACCACCCCAGCGCTTCATAAAACGCGCGTGATTTGGCGATGTTTTCGACACCCAGCAATATCAAATGCATACGTTGACTAGGCGCGATTGACTCGATGTTTTGTGAGGAAAATATATGACCGGGATTCTTTGTTAACATTTTTTTCCTTAACTTATTTTATAAATAATTTACTATCAACCAGCCAATCGTTGGCCTACCAGTATTTTTTGGGTTATCTAGTCAACGACCTTAATGGATTCTGCCAATAGGCTATTGCCAACAATAAAGCCATCGCATTGCACCTGTTTGCCCAGGAATTGTAATAACGCGTCATCACTCATGGCGGGGCCGGTTTTGCGCCGCAATAATAGCCGCCCTGCTGCCGTTTGAATAAACAGGGCAGAATGGGCACTCTTGCTGCCACTACCATAATCGTCCTGCACGACATGCCCGCTTAAACCAGTGACTTTTTGTGGAGCGGAAGAATTGCTGTAGCTCATAGATAAATTGCGCAACACCAAAAAAATGAATTAACGCTGCTCATAAATACGATAGCCAACAATTCTGCCATTCAATTCTTTGGCTACCACAGCAACCGCCCGGTTAACTTTATCACTCTTTCCAACCTCAGGAACCCCCAAAGCAACATGATATTTACTGGGCGCGGCCGCCACCTTGACGCCGAGGCCTTTTGCCGCCGCAGGGATTTTAACCGCGAAGGAGTCAAACTCCTGTGTCGAATTCAGCCCTGCTAATCGCGCCAGGTTTTGCAGCGATTTTTTTGCATCTGCCGATAATTTACTGACAGACGCTTTTGCGACTACTGGCTTGGTTTTTTCCAGAAATGCGGCTACATCTTGCATTTTGGTGCGCCGTTCCGCACGTGCGAATTGATCGGCATTTTTAGCAAGAACACTGGCAGATTTTTCAGGTTCAGCTTTTAGCACCGGATGAATGCTGGGGTCCCCCAGAAGATAAAATTGTGCGAGTGTTTTTAAGTCGACCGGGTCCATCTGCCCCACTTCGGCAACATATTGTTGCCGAGCCATTAGCGCCGCGCGGCCAAGCGACGCACCACCCATAATATGCAATAGAAAATACTGGCAAATTAAATCCGCCGAGCCATTAATATCCGCTGGTCCATAAGCAATCGTTGTACTACCCAAGTAACCATAGGCTCCCTGGGCCAGATAAGTTTGGCAAATAGGCAAATCTACGCCAAGTGTTATTGCCTCATACAGTTCTGCGCCGTAACAGCACTCTACCGCTGCAACAGTGCCTTCTTTAATTTTTCCACTAATCGCTTTTGTGGTTAAAGCAATCGGATACGACTTGCCCTTTTGCCCCTGAAATTCTGGTGATGCCTGGCCTCCATGGCAATTAATAAAATGCATGCGTGATGCCAGTAATCCCGCAGGGTGGCTTGGGCCATCTGTCGGCGATACACGCAATTTGGCGATATTGCCGAAAATATTGCTCAAACTCAGTTGAGTAGATTTTTTCCAACTGAACGTAGACAACCCAAAATAACTTTCATATTCATCCAGAGAACGACTTTGGTAATTGGCCGCCGTTGCCAACAAACCAATTAAATAGGCAGGGTCAGTGGCTGCAGGCAAGTCAGGTAGCCGCCCCACTACCCGAGCAGGCGCAATAAACTTACGCGGATTGCGCGAGTAAGTCGCATTGCAAGCATAAGGCAAATCACTCCAGGCGATAGGATCATCATCCGCCCCGGGCTTAAACATGGTGTTATCCAGGTTTTGCTGCGGCACCACATCGCTCGCTCCTAAAATCATTAAGTAGGATGGCGACAGCATTTTAAAAATGGCATCAATCGCCAGTTTATTTTCCTTAGGGTTGGCGGCACTGGTCACAGCGACGCCTTTCATCTTTTTCAGCGCGACCTTGTCATCCAAAAAAATTACTTGCGTATTAAGTCCGCGTTTTTTATCGGCAGCCTTCAGTTTATCCAGCGCTTTATTGATTTTGAGTAAACCTTTGGAACCGTACTTGGCAACCAATACACTGCGATTGGAAACAATGACTTTACTATCCATACAACCTCCCGGTTTTACTGAACTGGTGTATTACAGTTACAGCTTTGAAGCTATGAGGCGAATATAGTTTTTCATCAGGTGATCTTCGATGTTGTCCGGTAGAATCGTTAAGAACTCATCGAAAGTTCCCTTCACAGTTTCCAAAAATTCTTGCCAATAACTTACATCATCATGCAGATCGCCTTTAGCATCAAAAAACCGTAACGCGCCCACATGGCTGTAAGACATCACGCGAGTAGGAATTCTGGTAACTATATCGCTGTTGTTCACGAACCGGAAAAAACGTCCTTTTAAATCAGCATCGAAATTCCGGCTAAATTCACGATTTCCAACCCGTGGCTGACCAAATGTATAAATTCCTCGCACAGGCTTATCCAACACTAACGCAAAATGCGCAGCGGCGAGCGTTGCCAGAGCACCACCTAAACTGTGCCCGGTTATCCACAGGGCTTGCGCTTTGGTTTGCACACGCGCAAGTATTTGAGTAATGTCATTCCAGACCAAATACAAAGCGTCAGAAAAGCCGCGATGGACCTTCCCTATTCCTCCGGCAAAGCTAGTAAGATCAAACGCCGCATTAGTCATCCAATCTTCAATACTGGATGTACCACGAAACGATAAAACGATGTCACTGTCGTTGTAAGCAATAAATGCCTGTATGTCGCGTCGCTGGATAAACTCTGCCGCAAACCCCTGTGTAACCATACGCGTTTTTATCGTATCTACAGATTCATAGGCCAAATTCGCACATATCGCGAGCGAATGAGCATTTTTCAGGGAAAATTTAATACTGTTAGATTCAAAATAAATGCTCATATAACTCCTCCACGAAAGACTCACCTGAGCTCAAACTTTTACGCTTGATGCTAAAAAGTAAATCCGTTGAAAAATAGGGTTTTATTTTCAAGTGCTATCGCAGCGACCGTACGCCAGTGTGGCTGATAACCACAACTTCACAATGATTGGATAGAAAGTCATTTGCAGCATCCCCCAATCGGGGGGCGTTTTTTTAAACATCGGCAAAGAGCGGATTGGAGAGGGAAAAAAAGCAATGCAGGCATTACCTGCATTGCTTTTTGTAAGGAAGAAATTATTTTTTAATTACAACTGGTTTTAATATCGTTTAACGGACCGCGATTCATTCCCGAACGCGAGGTTAATTCCGCAGGACATGCGACCTCTTTGTATTTCAATGCCGGGTTATCGGCTGCTTCAAACCAATTTGCGTACCAGGT
>JACCEA011074055.1_pt1 | contig 51476 bp, 41 predicted proteins | sample 7449851 | NCBI WGS metagenome assembly JACCEA01 (sample SAMN15323453, study PRJNA562643) | freshwater metagenome | isolation source: river surface water | place: USA:Blue River Watershed | collected 2017-08-18 | reverse complement strand
GATTCTCATTTCTATAAAAAAAGGTTTTACTTGGAAGTAAAACCTTAAATTTTTTATTGTTGAAGCATTCTTAATAAGCTTGCCAATTTATCCTTCAAATCTTTTCTATCTACTATAAAATCCAAGAAACCATGTTCCAACACAAATTCGGCAGTTTGAAAGCCTTTAGGCAATTCTTTTCCGATGGTTTCTTTAATCACTCTAGGCCCAGCAAAACCAATCAATGCCTCTGGCTCCGATATATTAAAATCTCCCAACATGGCGTAAGATGCCGTGACTCCACCAGTAGTAGGGTCTGTAAGTAATGAAATATAAGGCAATTTAGCTTCTGATAATTGTGCTAATCGGGCCGAAGTTTTTGCCATTTGCATCAGAGAAAAACCCGCTTCCATCATTCTTGCTCCTCCCGATTTTGAAATCATTAGAAAAGGCATTCTTTTTTCGATTGCAAATGATATTCCTCTGGCAATTTTCTCTCCAACAACCGACCCCATTGAGCCTCCAATAAAACCAAAGTCCATACAAGTTATGACCAAATCCAACTCATCAATTTTGCCATAAGCTGTTCTAGCTGCATCTTTCAGCCCTGATTTTTTTTCAGTTAATCGTACCCTCTCTTTATATGATTTCGTATCAGTGAATTTTAGTGGGTCTCCTGATTTCAAATTCTCATCTAATTCTGTATAATTACCATTATCAAACAATAATTGAAAATAAGCCTCTGAGCCAATTTTTTCGTGGTAATTGCAACTTATACAAGTAAACGAGTTGATTTTATGCTCTCTTGTATGCATTGCTTTTTTACAATTTGGACACTGATACCAAAGCCCGTCCGGGGCTTCCCGTTTCATTTCCGTAGGAGTTTGTATCCCCTTATCTGTTCTTTTAAACCAAGACATAATTAGGTATTGTATATTTGAGCCACAAAGATATAAATTTTTGTTTTCAAATTTTCAAATATGCTTAATTTTGGCTTTGGTAAGTTTATTTTTAATCTTTCAAACGAACTATTTGACTTCTGAATTATCCACAAAATGAACCTCCTCTCTTCTTCCATCTGGATAAATTCTCATCCCTTTTCCATTTTTTATATTGTTCTGAATATTGACTACCAATCTGGTATTATTATTGAAAATAAAGTATCCTTTGGGGTCATTCATCATTCCATTTTTAAACCTACCTACATATTTATCGCCATTTTCGTAATAAAATGTCCCATTTCCTTCGTATTTACTATTTTTAAACGCTCCAAGATATTTCTTTTCCCCATTTTTATAATATTCTACTCCTCTTCCTTCTCTCTTGCCGTTTTTCCACTCTCCCTCATACTTTTCTTCGGTTTTTACATTTATCATTTTTCCATATCCATTTTGACAATCTCCTTCAAAACATGGATTTTTCTTACTGATATTCTCCGAATTGGTTTTGGATTCTGGAATGTTTATCGTTACTTTTTCAATAGGTTTAGCCTCCGTATTTTCGGTTTTATTTTCTAAGTCAATCACATTAGGTTTATTTTCATTTGATTTGACAATACTGCCATCATTTTTTTTGATGTTTGGATATAATTCTTGAGCATTATCATATCCTTTTTTGATTGCGGCTAACCTTTTGCTTCTTGGAGGGTGAGTTCCTCCATCATAATCGGTTGTTAGTTTATAAATTGCAGCTTGAGCATCTTTGAGTGATGCCCCCATTTGATACATTACAAAACCCGAAAACTCATCTGCTTCAAGCTCTTTTACAGGGTCACTTCCTCCCTCAATAATCGTATGCCCTTGCAAATGATGTCCGATTTCATGTGCCAATATACTCAAGGCTCCCCAGTCGGATTTCGACAAATCATTGGCTTTTTTCATAAATGCTCCATCATAGACAATGATTCTTGTTTGCCCTTGTACGGCAGCAAAACAATTGTCTGTGTTTGGGCATTCCATCACGTAGAAATTTCTTTTTAGCCCACTTCTTCGTACAATTTCATCTACGGCTTTTTCTGCAACTTCTTTTGAACGAAAACTAAATTGGCTGCAAAATGCTTTTTCATTGATTTTTTTTCCAGAATAATTCAATCCCAATGTTTGAATTTTTTCTTGAGCTAAAACGGTATTTTTTAATAAAACAAGTAGTATCAATGCAATAAGGTTAGATTTCATAGTCGTTTTTTTATTTGAATTTAAAACGATTTTTTTATTTATAAATTATTGCATTAACATTTTATTAATAAACAACATCTCCTCTTAGTTGCCTGAATTTTTTTCTTGCCTCTGCCCCATAAATACTGCCTGGAAAGTTTTTTAGAATTTCTTTATACAATTCCATAGCTTTGGTTTTATCACCCAATTTTTGTTCGTATAATTCGGCTTCTAAATAGGTGGCATCATCTGCTAAAATGTCGGTTGCAAAGTTTTTTCTGATTGTTTCTAAGGCAAGCAAGGCTTCTTCTGTTTTATTTAATTTTAATAGAGCATTTGCCCTCAACCAAAGCATTTCATCTGCCAGCGAATGATACATATTGGACTGATACAATTGATTTAGTTTGTCTAATGCACGGTTGTATTCATTCTGAAAAAATAAGAGTTCTATGGAGGCATACTCTTTCATGACAGTTTCAGTCGTATCCAAACCTGTATTATCTTGAATTAATAATCCCAATTGCAAAGCATCATTAGCTATTTCTCTAGTGGTGGCTTTTTTTAATATGTCTAAAATTTCTTTTGCCAACTCAAAATTTCCCTGAAAATACTGAAGTTTTGCATTTTTTAGTTTTGCTTCTTGTCCTAATATGTCTTCTTTTTGTGTTTTTTCAACTTGAGAGTATAGCAATGTAGCCTCCCATGGTTCGTTTTTTAATAAATAGATATCCCCCAAATCGAGCTTACAATTGTCTTTGAAATAACTATCAGGTCCAGCTATTATGATGGCTGTTTCAAGGATTGCTACGGCGGTGTCTTTTTCATTCAAATAAAAGGCATACAAATGAGCTGTATTTCGCAAAGCCTCCATTGTCTTTGGATTTTTACCTAATTCAATAAATAAGTTTTGATAATCATTAATTAGCCCTATAATATCTGTTTTATTAATGGGGAAAGTGCTTTTTACCAATTCTTCTCTGCAATAAATACTTAATCGTCTGACCGTGCTGTAATATTGTCCATGTGGATATTCTTTTAAAATATATTCATACATTGTCACAGCACTTTTAAAATCTTTATTGCTTAAAGCAATCTGAGCCAAATCAAAGACTTTTGAGCCTTCTAACTTCAATCTTCTATCCAATGCCCTTGCCTGAATAAAAGCTTTATAAAAATCCTTCTGTTGAACCAAATACCATACCAATAGGTCAACGTAGTATGCTTCTCCAGGAAATCGCTGTACGGCACTATAAAGCCCCTTCTCAAGCACTTTGATTTCTTCATCTGTTTTGAAGTTATCCTGAATCGTTGCTTTGACATAGTCTATATTACCATCTGTATTTCCAAAAATTAATAATTCTTCCAGCATTTTATCTTTTTGCCCATTCATCAAATAAGCCCTAGCCATCAGAATAGAAAATTTATGATTGTCTTTTGTCTGAACTCTTGCTTTTTGTAGTAGTTCTATGGTTTGTTCATATTTAGATTTTTTCAATAATAACTCTTGTAATTCATACGTTGTATTTTCTTGCTTTGCTGCTATATCAATCAACTCATTCATTTCTGTTGTGGCTGTTTTTGTTTCATTGCTAATTTCTAATAAAAAAACATACTCAGCACGGTATTTAATTATTTCAGGCTCTGATTTAATTTGTTTTTTTAAATATTTAGACGCTTCTTCCCAATTTTTCAGTTTGAGTAAACATTCCATGTAATTATCATGGACAAACCTCGCCCCTGATTTATCTTTTATAATTTTTTGATAAAGCCCTTTTGCTTTTTCATATTCTCCCTGCTTGAGATATTGGTTGGCAACGTCAATATCTTGAGCCATTCCTAAAAATTGAAAAAATACCAATGTTAATACAATCAATGTCCGACACATAAAAAAGAAGATAAAATATATTTTAAATTTTTACTATTTTATTTACTAAGGATGTGGAAATGTGTATAAATAAATTGTGTGGATATTGTTTCGACTATTTTCATTTGTTATCAAAACGTTATCAACAGATTTTTTTAATTCGTCCACATATAAATACTTGATAATTAGACTACTCAAAGTTATTCACATTATTTTTGGAAGTAGGCATGTTGAAATATATTTCTTTATCCACACTACTTATCCACGTTGATTCACACGATGTGGATTGAGGATAAGTGGGTACTTTCCGCTCTTATCCACATTCCCACATAGTTATGCACCGATTGTAAATTTTAATCATCACTCTTTCAACGTATTTATACACGTAATTCATATTTAATCCACATAAATATCCACAATTTTTATTGTACATTTTTGATTTTGAATTGACCTTTATTGATAATTGTTATTTTATCAACAAATTTCGTATTTCAAAATTACTTTTTACCTTAATGGGTTCATTAAAAAACGTAATTTTTTCTGCTTCTATTTCTTTTTCAACATTGCCACAATCCCAAAAACCATTCTCATTGATGTCATCAATGACTCTAATTAAATACATGCCTGGTTTCACGTTTTTAAACAAGAATTTTTCTTTCGTGATTTGTTCTAGCACTACTTCATATTTTTCGTTTATTAATTGTATAATTTTATTATTATTGGCTTTTGATAGGCTCCCTTCTATTAATCCGTAATTTTCTGGTTTTAATATTGGATTTCTTTGTGTATAATTTTTACTGGAATCGCCCTTGAAATTTATAAATGCCCCAGTTTGTAGCTTAATCGTAAGCTCTTTTTTTGCATTGATTTGTTTTCTAAACGATAGTTTTGTTTTTGATTTATTCCAAAGGAGATCTTGTTCTTGAATATCAATTTGATTGACAGTGTCTTCTTTAATTATTATTTTTTGTGGATTTAGTTGAGTAATCGGAAATTTGAATTCAAAATCCAACAGTATATTTTTTTCAATGTCTTGTCCATTTCTGACAGAAATATCGAAATCGAAATTTTCTTGCTTTCCTTTCTTTTTGATGTTGTTTTCTCTAAATTTTATTTTCTGTCCAAACATCAACTGATTTCCATTGGAATCGGCTACCATGATTCGAACGGGGATGGTATCGTTTGTGTTGATGGTATTGAAGAATTTCAGTTCTTTTTTTGACATTAAATACGGTAGGCTATCATTTGGATTTTCAAAGCCAATTTGGTAATCTTTGATGCTTTTATCAAATAAAATACTAAAATCCTCTACCCTTTGTATTGTTTTGATATTTTTAGGTTTTTCATTATTTGCCTCATAAATGGCTATTATGATATTTTGTAGATGCTTGTTTAGTTGAATGGTATCTTTCAAAAAACCTATTGACTCAGATTTGGGGTCGTATCTTAGGTTATTATTTTTATCTACAAAAGAGTACACCCTATATGAGCCAGATTTGATGTTTTCAAAAGAAAAGTTTCCACTTGAATCTGTTTTTATAAAATAATCAGGCTTATTCTTTTTAATATTAATGCTATCTTTTGTCGAATATAGTCCTACCAGTGCATCCAATATGGGTAAATTATTTTTCAAACTTTTGATATTACCAGCTATTTTAAGAGAATCTATGATATTTCCGGTACTGAAAACTAGCATTAGATTTCTTGTTTCATTTCTTTCGTTCAGGTCTTTGATACCCTTACGGAAATTGAGGGTATAGGTAGTGCTGTCTTTGAATTGATTAGAAAACTTTATCTGAACCCTATTTGATTTTGTTTTAATTTCAAATCCTCCTTCGGTTTCGGGTGTAATTAATAATTCTTGACGCAAGCTTGAGGCATCTACTAATTCATCAAATTCCAAAACCATTGTATTTTCTTTGTACAATTTTTGCCCATTTTTAGGAATTGAATTGATTAGTTTGGGCGGCATCTCATCTCTTTTCCCTCCAGTAGGAGCAACAAACTGAGCACAAGCTGTCAGTAAAATGGATATTGAAAATAAGCTTAAATATATATTTTTCATAGTTGTATAAAATAAAACCCTCAAGATTTCGAGGGTTCTTTAAGAATGACTGATTTATTTTATCTACCCAAATGAATCATGATTACTGAGATGTCAGATGGTGAAACACCACTAATTCTGGATGCTTGTCCGAGTGTTTGGGGTTTTATTTTCTTAAGTTTTTGTCTAGCCTCAATCGAGATGGAGCTTAATTTTTCATAATCAAAATTAGGATTGATATGTAAATCTTCAAGTCTCGACATTTTTTCGGCCATTAGAAGTTCTTTTTCTATATAGCTTTCATATTTTACCTGAATAACAGCTTGCTCAATTATTTCATCATCGAATTGAGTAAGATAATTATTTATATTTTCGCTCAACTCTTTTATGTGATGAATATCGATTTCAGGGCGTTTCAGAATATTGTAGAAAGACGATTTTTCTCTTAAAGCGGACGAATGAATGCTTTCTAAGTAATTATTGGCTTCGTCTGGGCTAATTTTCTGTGTTTTTATTTCTTGAACGATAGACTCTGCTTTATTTTTCTTTTGCATCATTCTTTCCATTCTTGCTTCCTTTGCTAATCCAATTTTGTATGCTTTTTCCGTTAATCGAATATCGGCATTATCTTGTCGGAGCAATGTTCGGAATTCTGCTCTGGAAGTAAACATTCGATAAGGTTCATCTGTCCCCTTATTTACCAAATCATCAATGAGAACCCCAATATAGGCTTCATTTCTTTTCAATATAAACGCTTCTTTTTCATGTACTTTATTGTGGGCATTTATTCCAGCCATGAGCCCCTGAGAGGCGGCTTCTTCGTACCCAGTGGTGCCATTTATTTGTCCAGCAAAATATAGATTTTCTATCAGATGTGTTTCTAATGTCAATTTTAATTGAGTTGGAGGGAAAAAGTCGTATTCAATGGCATAACCCGGACGAAACATTTTTACGTTTTCAAATCCTCTAATTTTTGTCAGTGCTTCATATTGAATTTCTTCTGGCAAAGACGTTGAAAACCCATTGATATACATTTCTACGGTATCCCAACCTTCGGGTTCCACAAATATTTGGTGAGAATCTTTATCTGCAAATCGGTTTATTTTATCTTCCACGGATGGGCAATATCTTGGTCCAAGACCCTTTATTCTTCCACTAAACATGGGGGACTTGTCAAATCCTTTTCTTAAAACTTGATGAACCTCTTCATTGGTATAGGTAATATAGCAGCTTCTTTGTTTGTTGAGCTTTGGGGTATCAGTGTAGGAGAATTTTTCAGGAAATTCATCCCCTTTCTGCTCTTCCATTAAATCCCAATTTAAGGACCTTCCGTCAATTCTTGGAGGAGTTCCGGTCTTCATTCGTCCTGATTCAAAGCCTAATTCGATTAATTGTTCTGTAATTCCATGGGCCGCCTTCTCCCCTGTCCTACCGCCTCCGAAACTTTTTTCGCCTATATGAATTTTTCCATTCAAAAAAGTCCCATTTGTTAACACTACTGATTTTCCATAAATTTGAACACCGAGAGATGTTTTGACGCCGATGACTCTTTTGTTTTTAATAATCAATCCCTCGACCATTTCTTGCCAAAAGTCTAAATTTCGAGTTTGTTCCATCGTATTTCTCCACTCTAGAGCAAACAACATGCGATCACTCTGGCATCTAGGGCTCCACATAGCGGGTCCTTTAGAACGATTAAGCATTCTAAACTGAATCATTGTTTTGTCACTGATGATTCCCGATTGCCCTCCTAATGCGTCGATTTCCCGTACAATTTGTCCCTTGGCAACGCCACCCATGGCAGGATTGCACGACATTTGGGCGATGGTGTGCATATTCATCGTGATTAACAATACCGAAGAACCCATGTTGGCCGCTGCAGTAGCCGCTTCACAGCCAGCATGCCCCCCCCCTACTACTATCACATCATATTCTTTAAACATATTTTTTATAATTTATATTTTCACGTGAAACATATTTGATGATTTTTTACGAGTAAATACACTTGTTTCACGTGGAACTGTTAATTGATTTATTTGATTAATGACTTAAATAATCCCAAAGTGTTTGATTTGTGCCTTGTTGAAAGATGTTGATATCATTGTTGATATATAAACAAGAATAAAACAAAAAGATTTCTTTTCAATAAATAAAAAAAGGACGTTAGAAACGTCCTTGCAAAATTAAACAATAAAATGTTTTATTTGATTTTTCTAAAATAATTATCAGTTTGTTTTTTATAAAATGGCGAATAGCTAGGCGGAACGGTGCGTATCAATTCTACTTGCTTTTGTTTATCATTCAGAAATTTTTCTAATTCTGGTGGAGAATTTCTATTGAATTGTTGAGCAGTCTTCGCCTTTCGAGTGGGGTCTTCTTCTTGTTGTTGGATAGCTTTTTCTGCCTCCAGTAGCCTTGTTTGTATTTCTCTTGAGCGATTGATGAGGTTTGGATTGATACGTTTGTTTACCAAGTCTGTCTCATTATCATCCATGCGTTTTTCTAATTCCTTTAACTCCCCTCCTAGTTTTTTTCCTAATTCTGTTCCTTTTAATTCTTCTTGTAGCTCTTGAATACGTTTTCTTAACATGGCTTGTTCTTGTGCCAATTTTGCTGCAGCTTCCGACAATCCTTTTCCACTTTGTCCTGATTTAGATGCTTTTTCCATGGATTGATTGAGCTTTTCTTGTGCTTGTCCGATGGACATTGGACTTTTGTTTTTTCCTTTATTTTGCTTTTTCCCCATACCTGGCATTGCATTTGCCATCATGTCCTGCATTTGTGAGAATGTTCCATTGAGCATTAATGCCAAATTATTTATCGATGTCATGGCAAATTGCTGTTTAGAAGCCGCAACATTAAGCTTACGTTCTTTGATTATTTTTACACTTTCATCAATATAATTTCGCATAGAGGTTAATTCTCGAGTCACAAATGATTGGATTTGAAGCACTCTTTTGGATAGTGCATACAAACTATCTTCGATGACTTTTGAATCATCTTGCAATTTTAGTTGGTCTTGCGAAAGTTTTACAAATCTAGGGTCTGATAAATTGGTTGTTCTAATGTCCTTCATAATTCTTTCTTGGTCAAAAGAAAGCTTAACTAAGTTTTCTAAAATTGCACGCAAAGCCTCTAAATCCTCATTCATTTCGATTGATTGCTGGTTTTTCATGGCTTGCTTCATCTCACTTGCCATGTCTTTCATTTTTTTAGCTGCTTTTTTCTGATTTTTGGCAGCAGACTTTGCATCATTGTTTTCTAAATTCTTTTCGGCTTGTTTTTGTTCTTCCGAAATACTTTTTTGTTCCTCCTCTTTGGTATCGATTTCTTTTTTAATTTCTTTTGCCATTTTTTCAAGGTCTTTCAAATCATCTTTTTTATTTTCAAATTCCTTTGAAAGTTTTTCTTGTTCTTGTTTAAGGTCATCTGTCTGGTTTTTTTCGCTTTGATTGCTTAAATTTTCTTGTTTTTCAGCAAGCTTTTCTAAGTCATTTGCCACTTTTTCTGTCTTTTGTTGCAATTGTAATTGTTTGAACAGCTTTAATGTTCTATCAATATCTTTATCTAAATTTCGTTCTTGATTTTTAAGTTTTTCTAGTTGTTCGATGGTTTTTTCATTGGTATCTTTATCCAACATTTGCTTCAACTCCTCATAAAGTTTTTGAGTTTCTTCGTTCATGACCTCTTTCATCAATTTATCTAACATCTCCATCTTCTTTTGTAGTTCTGGAGACTGCTGCTGAAAACGATTAGATTTTTCTTGTAGTTGCTGAAATTGTTTCTGAAGATTCTTCATTTCATCCGACAATTCCTCTCTTTTCTTAATCAATTCTTCTAATTGCTTTTTTTCCTGAAAATCTAACTCCTTTTTCGATTTCAATTTATTTTCTAAAGAAGCTAATTCGGCTTTGAGTCTCTTGGATTTTTCGTTCAATTTTTCCAACATTTTTTCTGTTGTTTCAGAACTTTTTTCAACTTCTGCCTCAAATTTCTGAATAGATGGCAATGAAAAGGATAGAACGGGGGTTTTGGTGCTTTTGGAGCCATTTACGCCATCATTATCCCATAGCTGAAGAAAGTATTCAACTTTGTCTCCAGGGCTTAATAGGAGCGAATTTAAAGATAGTTGATAATAGAAACTCTGAGAAACCTGAGATTGATTAAAAGGAATAGAAGCTTCTGTAAAATTAGACGAATTTGTTCCATTGGCAATACGATAAAAAAGCTTGAATTTTTGTAACCCATAATCATCTGAAATATTTCCCCCAAGGGCAATAAAATTGAATAAAGTAGTATCTTTCAATTGTTCTACTTGAATTTGAGGGTATCGGTCGGGTATTACATTTATATAAAATTCAATATTTTCACTGTTTCTAATTGCTTGATTTTTTAATAAAATTTTATAATTCCCTGATTTTTTTAACATTCTCTGAAACGAAAAATTATCCCCAAATCCATCTTTTGCCAATAAACCTTTTTCTCCATCAAATTGGACAATCAAAGAATCAGTATTGGCAGATTTAAAATTCCACAACACCTGTGTACCCTCGGGAATTAGCAAATTTCCTACATTTTCAAGCTTTTCGGAGGGTTTGTTCAAATAAGAAGGATACTCTAATTCAACATCGAAAGAGAGTAAATTAGGTTTATTGACAAGCTCCAATTCAAATGAATTAGATTGAAAACCAGAAGCAATGAAATGAAAGTCAATGGATTCTTGAACTTTTGAGAAAGTAAAACTATAATTTTTCGAATCGCTTGTTTGCATTTTGTATTTTCTGTCATATGCAACCAGATAAACAGACTCTGGAATGGTATTGCCAATCAAAGCAAGTCGAATCGTAAAATCTTCATTTTTGATAGCTACTAATTCTTTATTTAATATCTGAAATTTGAAAGGAGCTTCTTCTGCAAAACTTTTTTGAAAATAGACAATTCTCTCTGAATTTTTTTTAAAAAAACCAGGCGATAAAATTAGAATAATGAAGAAGATTATTGCGAGGGGCAACAGGTATTTTAAATATTTTCTATTTTCTTCAATTTTGATGGCATCTGTGAATTTTATAAATTTCAGTTCATTTGTTTTTTGGTTGATACTTGCTTGAAGTAAAGAATTTTCTTCTTCGCTCAATTGTGCCAGTTGCAATGTGTTTAATAATCTATCCCCTACTTCTGGAAAGAACCGCCCGATTTCGATCGCAGCTTGCGTATCGGTAAGTGGTTCTCCAATTTTGAATAAAAAAAGAATAGGCTTTAGTACCCAAAAAATAATTGAATATGCAAGCATCACAATAAAACTAATGAGAAAAATCGCCCTCATAAATGACCCAAATCTTCCGACATATTCAAGAACATTGAACAATAAAAAGGCTGTTAGTAATAAAAGCACTGAAGAAAAGATACCCTTTATCAAAAGATTTTTATAATATTTTCTTTTGAAATCATGTATTTTTGAGAGGATATATTGAAGTGAATTTGACATAGTATAACAATAATTTTAAGGTTCTAGTTAGAAATGAAGACAAAGCTCTATCGGACAATGATCTGACATCACTTGGTCAGGATGAATAGAGGCACTATGAATGAGAGATTGAAGGCTACAATCAGCAAAGTGGTAATCAATTCGCCAACCTAAATTTTTTTGTTTAGCTCCAGCACGATAAGACCACCAAGTATATTGATGTGGGTCTTGGTGAAAAAATCTAAATGTATCAATAAATCCTAAATCTAAAAAAGAACCGAGCCATTCTCGTTCTTCTGGCAAAAAACCAGATGAATTGGCATTAGATTTGGGGTTGTGAATATCAATCGCTTGGTGACAAATATTCACATCTCCGCTGATAATCAAATGAGGGAATTGTGGTTTGAGTTCAGCAACATAATTAGCAAAAACAGATAAAAAATCCATTTTTATCTGTTGTCTTTCATCACCCGAAGAACCAGAAGGGAAATAAGCACTTATCAATGAAAAATTTTGGAAATCAGCCCTGATAACCCTCCCCTCTGCATCAAAAAGCTCGTGTCCGATACCATATTCTACATATTGAGGCTTCTCTTTGCTAAGTATTGCCACTCCACTATACCCTTTTTTTTGTGCGGGATACCAATAACAATGATAGCCCAAATCTTCAAAATAAGGAGCGACAAGACTGGTTTCGTGTAATTTGATTTCTTGAAGACATAAATAGTCAGGATTGCTTGTTTTCAACCAAGTGAGCAATCCCTTATTTATAGCGGCACGAATCCCGTTTACATTGTAAGAAATTATTTTCATTTTATAATTATCTGATAGTCAATGTTTTATATATGTAATCCTATTTCTTCAACAAAGTATTTAATGATAAATTCTTTCAATAATTCTTCTTGTAATACCAAATCAAAATTTGGGAGTGGCTGAATCAAATTCCAATGAGGCCACCCATCCTTATCGAGTCCATTGAGTTCGTAGTATCCACCCAAACTAAGTACCTTACAAACAGCAATATGCAATAAATCTTGTTTTTGTTCTTTTGTAAAATTTTTCTTACCTTGTCCCAATTCTTGCACACCAATGATGAAAAGAACCGCATTCAAATCTTTTGGTTTTTTTCCAAAACTTTGGTGCAGAAAGTGTAATAAACTATTCCATTTTTCTTGCAGAATCAAATTGTTGCCCATAAATATTGATTTTTTTACAAACATACTACAAACAAAATGAAATGGTTCTCTCATTTATTGGATATTATCTATCCAAGGCCATGCGAAGCATGTGGTCAAGCAATGCTTTCCAATGAAAATATTATTTGTGTTCATTGTTTGCTCGATTTACCTAAGTCAGATTCTGTCAATTTTAAAGATAAAAATTTGGCAAGTAAATTTTTTGGTAAAGTAGCAATCAAAAATACAATAACCTTTTTGAAATTTACAAAAAAAGGAAAAGTTCAAAAGCTTTTACATCAATTAAAGTATCAAAATAAACCAGAAATTGGCATTTTACTTGGTAAGCTTTTTGGAAATGAACTTAAATTTTTATTTAACGAAAATCAAATAGAATTATTGATTCCCGTGCCATTGCATTCTGGGAAAAAAGAGCAGAGAGGCTATAATCAAGCCGCATGTATTGCCACCGGTTTGTCGATGGTTCTGAATGTCCCATACAGCGACGATTTGGTGATAAGAAATACAATCACTTCGACCCAAACAAAAAAAAGCCGTATGGAGCGTTTTTTAAATGTTGAGCATATATTTGAAGTGAAAGCAAAAGACAAAATTATGGGGAAGAGAGTTGCCATTGTGGATGACGTATTGACTACCGGAGCAACAATTGAGTCTTTGGCAATTACATTGTTGGAAAACGGAGCGTTGGAAGTTAATGTATTGACGTTGGCAGCTGCATAAAAAAAAAGAGTTATCAAAAATGATAACCCTTTTTCATAATCATTCTAAAGATTAAAGTTTTCTCTTTCCTTTTGGCCCAATGGCAATCATTGCACAACGGAAGCCGATGGTCGAAGTAGATGAATCTTGGTCTAAATATCTACGTGTACCTGGCGACAACCAATAAGCAACATCGTTCCACGAACCACCTTTGTAAACACGCAACTTATTATCAATCAATGAGTTATATCCAGTCTTGTCATACAGCTTTTCTTCATCCATATAATCATTTCTACGAATTGGATTTAAGTCATTGACATCTTGATAAGAATTTGGACGATATAAATCATAAACCCACTCGTTTACATTTCCTGCCATATTATATAAGCCAAAATCATTTGGTGGGAATTCATATACTTCAACAGTAATTGTTCCTTTGTCGTTTTGGTGACCCGCAATACCCGCATAGTCTCCTCGTCCACGTTTGAAATTCGCCAACATCGTTCCTTTGGTTCTACCTTTGCTATTTCTCATAGACGAGCCATCCCAAGGATAAATTCTTTGATTACCTTGATTTTCGTCCATATATTGTGTGCCAATCATGGCTTTAGCAGCATATTCCCATTCAGCTTCCGTAGGAAGTCGGTAAGCTGGTAACACATTTCCGGTTTCAATAGCCAATCTACCAGTTGATTTAGGAGCAGGAGCTTCTGGTTTTTTGTCTTTTTTCTTTCCAAATGCCAACCCACCCGACTTTGATTTCGGATTATCTCCGAAGCGTTTTGCCATTTCATTATTTACGGCACCAGTCCTCCATTTACAGTAATCAGAGGCCTGAACCCAAGAGACACCAACAACAGGATACATTCGGAAGCCAGGGTATCTAAGATATTGCTCAGTAAATTGGTCATTGAAAGATAGCTTACTCATCCATACAGTAGTATCTGGCAGAGCAGATTCATAGAATTCTTGAGAAGAATCTTTTTGAATCGCATGGAGATACTCCATCCAATGCAGATTGCTAATTTCTGTTTCATCCATGTAGAAAGAAGAAACAGTGACAGTTCTTTCCAAGTTATCACGAGCGAAAGTAACATCTTCCTCTACCGTTCCCATCGTAAATCGCCCCCCTTCAATAAAAACCATATTAGGACCTGCCGGTTGACCTTTGAAATCTCGAACTTCAAGACCCTCTGGTTTTTTACCTTTCTTAGTTTTTGTGGCATAAGCAATTCCCGTGGCTGTACTTTTATTACCGGGATTAATGCTTGAGGCTTTCTTTTTGCTCGAACAACCGCTCAGCGTCAGCGATAAAGCTATGGCAACCGCAGTCGAACTAAAAAGTAGTTTTTTCATCTTCGGAATTATTTTTGTTAAAATTTCACAAAATTAAGTAATTCAAACCCCCGAACAAAAAATATCATTTATTGATAATTTTATTCAACAAATTATCTAAGCCATCAATTGAATTAACTTTCTCGACAGTTAAAACCAATTTTGATTTAATTTCTTTGATAGAACAAGTTTTGGGGTTTGTTTTTATATAATCAAGAATTTTGCCAAACTTGTCGGTTTGAAAATATTCTGTTCGCTCTTGAGAAACGAAATATGCTTTTAGTATATTGTTTTTCAAAGTCAGTTTTTCAAACCCAATGATTTCGGCTTTCCATCTGACTTTCACGATTTTAAATAAATTTTCAACTTCATTTGGAAGAGGTCCAAATCTATCAATTATCCCTGTTTTAAATTGTATAAGCTCTTCCTCTTTTTCAATATTATCTAATTGATTATATAGAGAAAGCCTTTCGGATATATTAGAAACATAATAATCAGGAATGATTAATTGTAAATCTGTTTCAATTTGGCAATCAGGTAATTTCAACTCAAGCGTGTCGCTGATATCTGTCGTAAATAAATCCTTAAATTCATTTTCTTTTAATTCTTGAACCGCTTCGTCTAAAATTTTATGATACGTTTCATACCCTAAATCATTGATAAATCCACTCTGTTCAGCTCCTAATAGATTTCCTGCCCCCCTGATATCTAAGTCTCTCATGGCAACTTTAAAACCATCTCCTAAATCCGAAAACTCTTCCAAGGTTTGTAATCGTTTTCGGGAATCTTTGGAAAGAAGAGAAATGGGAGGGGTCAATAAATAACAAAAAGCTTTTCGATTTGAACGCCCTACCCTTCCCCTCATTTGATGTAAGTCAGACATTCCCATGTTTTGAGCTTGGTTGATAATAATCGTATTGGCATTTGAGATGTCTAGTCCAGATTCTATGATATTCGTAGAACAAAGAATATCATATTCCCCTTCGATAAATTTCAACATGACTTTTTCCAACTTATCCCCATCCATTTGTCCGTGGGCAATCCCTATCTTTGCATCTGGAACTAATCGAAGAATGATATTGGCGATAGATTCGATGTCATTGACCCTATTATGAACAAAAAAAACTTGTCCACCTCTCTTCAATTCATAGCTAATGGCATCACGAATCAGTTCCTCCTTGAAAATATGTACTTCTGTCGTAACTGGCTGACGATTGGGAGGAGGTGTTGAAATGATTGATAAGTCCCTAGCCCCGAGAAGTGAAAAATGTAATGTTCTAGGTATTGGGGTTGCCGATAATGTCAAAACATCTACATTTGCTTTAATTTCTTTGAGTCTATCCTTAGCCTTAACGCCAAACTTTTGTTCTTCATCGATAATCAATAAGCCAAGGTCTTTAAAAACAATGTCTTTGTTTAAGATTCGATGCGTACCAATGAGAATATCAGTTTTTCCTTCTTTAAGATTTTTTAGCGTTTGGTTAATTTCTTTTGTACTTCTGAAACGACTAATTTCTTCAATATTAACTGGGAATTTGGATAATCTTTCAGAAAAAGTTTTAAAATGTTGCATGGCTAATATCGTTGTCGGAACAAGAATAGCCACCTGTTTGCTGTCCGCTACAGCTTTGAAGGCAGCCCGAATAGCAACCTCTGTTTTTCCGAAACCCACATCTCCACAAACCAATCTATCCATTGGGTATGGTTTTTCCATATCCTCTTTTACATCGGATGTTGCCTTCGCTTGGTCAGGGGTATCTTCATAAAGAAAAGAGGACTCAAGTTCTGCTTGCATAAAACCATCAGGAGAAAAAGCAAAACCTGGAGAAAGCCTTCGTTTGGCATAAAGACCGATTAATTCTTTTGCAATGTCTTTGACTTGCTTTTTAACCTTGGATTTTTTGTTTTCCCAATCTCCTGTTCCAAGCTTGTTCATGCTCGGAGGGACACCCTCTTTGCCAGAATATTTGGCAATTTTATGAAGAGAATGAATGTTTACTAATAAAATATCATTATCCCTATAAACCAGTCTGACGGCTTCTTGTTCTTTGTCGCCCACCACTATTTTTTCAAGACCTACAAATCGACCAATTCCATAGTCGATATGCGTAACAAAATCACCAGTTTGAAGTGATTTTAATTCTTTTAGTGTCAGTGCTTTTGTTTTGCTAAACTTATCTCGAACCTTGAATCGGTGGTATCGCTCAAAAATCTCATGGTCTGTATAGCATGCGACTTTGGTCAATTCATCTACAAATCCTGCACGTAACGAGATTTCGAGGGCATTGAAATGGATGTTGGGATTTATTTCTTCAAAAATACGTTCAAGGCGATTTAGTTGTTTCAGTGAATCCGAAACAATAAAAGTTTGGTAATCGCCTGATTGATTTTGAGCGACATTCTCTGTAAGAAGATTAAAGTCTTTTCCAAAAGAGGGTTGTTTTTTAGATGGATAAACTAGTTTTTCTGCCTCTTTGAAATATGTTTTCGTGCCAAATTCTATGATTTTATATTTTTTCAAATCATTCAAAAAAGTACGCCGTGTTTCAAATAATTGTTCGGGTTCTAGAATGACTTGAATATTGCCACTATTTTTAATAATATTCTGAAATTGTTCAACTACTTTTTCGAAACATGATTCGATGACTTCGAGTGAAAAAGTTACGTCTTTTATCCAAATATAACTTGAATCACGTAGAAAATTCAAAAAAGGCTCTCTAGTTTCTTGAATTAATTTGTTTTGAACATCTGGAATAATATTGATTGATTGAACAGACAGAACGGATAGTTGTGTTTCGGGGTTAAACAAACGAATACTTTCGACTTCATCGCCAAAAAAATCTATGCGACAAGGAAATTCGGAAGCGTAAGAAAAAATATCAACAATTCCTCCCCTTACCGAATATTGACCCGGTTCGTACACAAAATCAGTACTTTCAAATTCATAAGAACTTAATAACTCTCGAATAAAATTTACATCTATTTTTTCGCCAACTTTTATCTGAAGTGTATTTGCCAACAAAGATTTTTTATTGATAACTTTCTCTGATAAAGCTTCGGGATACGTTACAATCAATAGATTCGATTTATCATTATTCAGCTGATTCAGTACTTCGGAGCGTTGAAGTACATTGGCATTATCGATAGACTCATACTGATATGCCTTTTTGTAACTCATCGGAAAAAGAAATACATTTTCTTCTCCTAATAAATTTTGTAAATCATTATAAAAATAGGCAGCGTCTTCTTTGTCATTCAGAATAAATAAATGATGTTTTGGAGAATTGAGATAATTGACAGCGGCAATAAGGGCATCTAAACTTCCTGATAATCCTTTTAAAGATATATTATTATTGCTATTAAGTTGGTTTTGCAAATGTTGAACAAAACTATCTTCTCCATAAATTTTAATGATATCCTGAGCCTTCACTTGATAGATTTTATAATTGATTTTGACTAATGAGCTGTAAAATTAGGAAATATTTTAGCGAAAACGATGAAGAAATTTATTCATTGTTTTGCTTATCAATTTCATTCAATAGCATTTCAATCTCTTTGTCATCAAATCGTGGCTTTGGTTTTGAGGTTTTCAACATTTCCTCTATAATTTCGATGAGAATTGAAATCACTATTAATCGCATATTTTTTTTATCATCGGCAGGAATTATAAACCAAGGGGCAATTTTGGTATGTGTATGTTTCAAGACACTAAAATATGCTTTTTGATAATTTGACCAATAGTTTCTCTCAACAACATCATTTTTGTCGAATTTCCAGTGTTTTTCAGGATTGGTTAATCTTTCACGAAGTCGCTCTGCTTGTTCAGATTTTGATAGATGAAGGTAAAATTTTACAAGCCTAATGCCGTTATTGTGTAAATATTGTTCATAATTATTGATATCTACTAATCGATTGTCCATTAATTGAGAAATATCTTTTTTGAAAAAATCAGGCAATTGAGAATTATCGACAATGATTTCTGGATGCACCTGCGGCACAAGTACATCTTCGTAGTAAGAACGATTGAAAACAGCCCAATTACCCATACGAGGCAAAACCTGATTGAATCTTCTGAGAAAATCATGGCTTTGTTCGGTTGAATCAGGTTTTTTAAAGGCGTAAAAAGAAATACCAAATGGATTAATGTCTGAGAATATTGCCTTAATAGTACCATCTTTACCTGCGGCATCGAGGGCTTGAAAAATCACCAAAAGTGAGGTGTTTTGCCCACTGGCAAATAGCTTTTCTTGTAGTTCGGAAAGTGATTGTTTCGCTTTTTGAAGTTGTTTTTCATAATCTGATTTATCCACATATATGTCTTCTATTTTTGTGGATAAACTTAGAAAGTCTGTCAATGATTCTGCATTAAAAGTAAAAGATTGGAGTACTTTATTTGACATATCGAATAGAATTTTAATTCTTTCAAGGTATCAACAAAAAACGATTTTATGAAATAAATTGTTGTTTTTAGTAATAATTGTTAAACTAAAAAATATAAAAATGGAATCAAACAATAAAATGAGTCTCGCAACATTCGGGGCAGGATGTTTTTGGTGTGTAGAAGCCGTGTATAAAGAGCTTCAAGGTGTCGCAAAGGTTGAGTCTGGATACATGGGTGGCGAAAAAGAAAACCCCACTTATAAGGAGGTCTGTACCGGAACTACCGGGCATGTGGAGGTTTGTCAAATAACCTTCGATGAGTCGATTGTTTCTTATGTAGAACTATTGGAAGTGTTTTGGAAAATACATGATCCTACCACACTGAATCGGCAAGGAGAAGATATTGGCACTCAATATCGGTCGGTTGTGTTTTTCCAGGATGAGATACAAAAAGAATCGGCTACAACGATAAAAAATACATTAGAAAACTTGAAAGTATTTGAGAATCCAATTGTAACAACAATTGAGCCAGCATCAATCTTTTATAGGGCAGAAAATTATCACCAAGATTATTTTGAGTTGAACGGTGACACAAATCCCTATTGTAGATTGGTAGTCAAACCAAAAGTGGAAAAATTTAGAAAGGCATTCGCTACTAAATTAAAATAAGATATTTCTGCAACCAAATAGACCGTAATTTCATCTAATCTTAATGAAAAATAAACAATAAAAATATGAAAAAAATAACCATACTTTTCCTGATTGTATCTCTGCTGATTGTTTCATGCCAGAAGAAACAATATGCCTATTTTCAGTCTTCTCCCAATGCTGTATTAGTAAAAGAAAAAAAATCTATTGCTCTTGCCGTAGAACCTAAAACGGAAAGCATTCTCTTGGGAGAAATGGAGGTAGAAAAACCCATCAATGTTACTGCTTCAATCAATGAAGAAATAAATATTTCTTTTAAAAAATCTGATAATGTCATCGAAGCAGAAGATAAAATGGAAAATAAAGATTTTCAAAAAAGCTATAAAAAGTCTTTGGTAGAAAAGAATGTGGAGCGAGTTGTTGCACGAAAAATAACAAAACTTGCCAAAATGAACCATACCGGAAATGGAAGTGGCTGGAATGGCTTGAATTCAACTTTGAAATTAGGAATTTTGCTTATATTAGCTTCAATATTGATAGGTCTAATTCCATTTTTAGGCTGGCTTTTGGGCGGAATTGTTGGATTAATAGGTGTAGTTTTGTTGTTATGGGGAATATTGATACAAATATCATAAAAAAAGAGGCTGTCTGAACAATTCAGACAGCCTCTTTTTTATAATTCTTTAATTTTTATATTTTTGAAAGAAACCATATCTCCATGGTCTTGCAAAGCTATTTTTCCTTTGTGATGTGGCTTTGCAAATTCCCAATTCGCAAATTTACTTTTGGCAACCATCACTATCCAATCTGTACTACCATATTCGTACTCAACAACTTTTATGCCATTTAACCAATGCTCAACATGGTTGTCTTTTACTAAAATTCTCCCCTTGTTCCACTCACCCGCCGGCTTTACTACATTTAGATTTGAAGGGGCTTGCATGTCGTAATTAGCACCTGTTTTTTGAGAATCCTTAATTTTTGAAGGATAGTTTTGGTCATCGATAATTTGATATTCTGGTCCCGACATATACGAACTTTTAGCATCTTGCGTTTCCAAAACCTTATAAATTAAGCCTGAATTACCCTTAGGAGCAACTTTAAATTCAAAAGTTAATTCAAAATCACCATATTCATTGTCCGAAATTAGGTCACCGTTTCCACCGTGTGTCATTAATTCGCCATGCATCACGTGCCAGCCCTTTACCTCTTTTTGTTGCCAAGTATGCCAACCATTAGTAGATTTACCGTCGAAAAGCTTCACAGTCTTTCCTGTCTGAGCGAATAAAGTAAGGCTTGAAAAAATCAAAAAGCCAAAGAAATAATGCTTCATGGGTTGAATAGTTTATGGTTTGAAAAAATTATTTAGATGCTTCCGTAATCCAATGGGTCATTTCGTTGATAATGGCATCGTTTGAGCCAAGATAACCAGTGCTTTTAAATTTAATTTTACCATCTTTTCCTATACAAAATTTTGCGGGAATTCCGTTTACCCCAAAATTGGTAGCAACCGTACTTCCCATGTCTAATACCACCGGAAATGTCGAAAATCCTCTTTGTTTTACAAAATTATCGACAGTGCTTTTCCAGTCATTAGCACTGACACGCTCGAAGGTATTGATGAATAAAAATTGTACATTTGGATTGTCTTTAAATTTGTCCATCGATAATTTCATGCCCGGAAAAGACATAATACAAGGGCCGCACCAAGTTGCCCAAAAGTCTAAAATCACTACTTTTCCCCTAAGGTCAGAGAGTTTAATATTTTTTCCACTCAAATCGACCAAGTCAAAATCAGGAGCTTCCGAGCCTACGGAGCCAGCATTCCTTCTTTTTACATCTTGTAAGAAAAGATTTGCAAAAAAATGTTTTTTGCCTTCTTTTTCAAGTTTTTGAGCTAATTCTGCAAAAAAATCATAATCTTTTTCAGGATTCAAAAAATTATTCATGGCAATAATTGCCGACAAAGAAGTTCCCATTTGAGCAATCAAAGGTTTAATTGTCGATGAATAAGTCGTTTCTTGTTTTTGGTAAGTTTGCTGTATTTCTAATTTTTTCTTTTCATCTTTCTTCTGTGAAGCCACATCAAACTGATTTTGCAAGTCTAACTGAATTTTATTGAATTTCTGAGCTTCTTGCATCACCTGATTGAATTTTGCCATCATGGCAGAGCCCTCAACCTGAAATGCCCCAGGTTTTTCGGGAGTTCCTTGTCCATCTGCAATAATCGAAATATTTTCACCACCATCTAAAAGTAAACCGATTACTTGTTGGTCGGCAATATTTACTTGATAGATACCTGGTTCTTCCATTTTTCCGTTGAATTTAAAACTTAAATTTGGAGAAATATCAACAGAATCTACCCTTAATGGAATATTTCTATCATTCATTCTTTCGAGATAAACCTTACCCGAAATTTTGTTGTTAAGTTTTCCATTAATGGTAAAAGTCAATAAATCTTTTTGGGAAGTACTTTGGCTTTGGCAAGCTAAGCTGCTAATCACCAAACATAAAGCAACAATGATATTTTTCATAGTATTCATTTAAGGAAATAATGTAATGTCTTTAAATTATTGTAAAGATTTTAGTAATAATTCATTGGTGAGTTTTGGGTCGGCAGCTCCCTTTGATTTTTTCATAATTTCGCCCACAAACATACCCAAAAGTCCTTTTTTGCCATTTTTATACTCTTGAACTTTGGCTGGGTTGGCAAGTAATACCTCATCGATTAACGATTGAAGGGTATCGGAATTACTATCTTGAACCAAATTATTTTGTTGAGCCAACGCAATAGCCGAGAGGTCGGGGTTTGCCAATATCAATGGGAATAGCTTTTGCGTAGCAGTCGAGTTACTGATTTTTCCATTTTCAATCAATTCGATAATTTCAGCTAACTTTTTAGGTTTTAAGCTAAAGTCTGAAAAATCAATGTCATGCTCGTTGAGGTACCCTTTCAAAGTAGAAGTAATCCAATTGGAAATAGCTTTATAATTCGAGCTAAACTGACAAGTAGAGAGGTAATAATCAGAAATATCTTTCGACTCGCTCAATATCACAGCATGTTCTTCCAATAATCCATATTTATTTACGAAATCATGGAATAATTGATTGGGAAGTATAGGCATGGTACTTGAAACTTCCGCAAGCCATTCATCAGAAATACGTAAAGGAGCCAAATCTGGTTCAGGGAAATAGCGGTAATCATTCATGGTCTCTTTCACACGCATTCCGTAAGTTTTGCCCGAATCGGCATCAAACATCCTGGTTTCTTGTATAATTGTTTCGCCTGAATCGAGCATTTGTGATTGCCTTGAATATTCGAATTCTACTGCTCGCTGAAGGTTTCTGATAGAATTCATATTCTTGATTTCAACTTTTGTTCCAAAAGTATCAGAGCCAAATGGTCGTAAAGAAATATTCAAGTCGGCCCGCATAGAACCCTCTTCCATGTTTCCATCGCAAATATCTAAAAACCGAACAATTTTTCTGATTTCATTTAGATAAGCACCCGCCTCATCAGCACTATGCATGCAAGGGTCTGAAACGATTTCGATTAATGGTGTGCCAGCACGATTATAATCCAATTGTGTAAAGCTGTCATCTCCTTCATGAACAGATTTTCCAGCATCTTCCTCCAAATGAATGTGATGAAGTTGGAGTTCGTGTTCACGATATTTTTTACCTTCTTTTAAAAGAATTTTTACAGTTCCTCCTTTGCAAATGGGAAACTTATCTTGGGAAATTTGATAACCCTTTGGCAAATCAGGATAAAAATAGTTTTTTCTATCGAAATAATTATTTTTAGAAATTTCGCAACCGCAAGCTAAACCCATTTTAATGGCATATTCAACTGCTTTTTTATTCAGTTTGGGTAAAACCCCTGGATGCCCCAATGTAATGACACTGATGTTTGAATTAGGCTCGCTGCCAAATTTATTTTTATCTGATGCAAAAATTTTACTAGAGGTAGAAAGTTGACAATGTACTTCTAAGCCAATGACGATTTCGTATTTCATGAAGGATTTATAAAAATCTGGATATTGGTATATCCGATTGGAAAATTCGTTAATAAATTACAAATTTATAATTTTTATGTGAAAGATTTTACTTTTGATACAATTAAGGTCTTTTCTGATTTTCTTGTAATTGTTCGTCGATGGCTTTTTCCACTTTTTTACGTATAAAAAGAAGAATCTCATTTTTCTGATAAATACAAATAGCCAATAAAGAAGCATAAATGAGAATAAGAATGATATAGCCCCAATATAAACTGCCCGTTAGATGATTGATGGAATGGACGAGCAATAAGTTTAATAATATAAATACCAAAAAAGATAAAATAAATAAAAAGAGAGCATACAGTATTTGTACTGCAATACTCTCTAATTTTTCTTGAATCGATATTTTCCCTAATTCAAATTTAGCTTCAATTAATCTCACCAAATTTTCTTTTAACTCCCCTATTCTCAAAAAGTCAGACATAATTTATTGAATTGATAATAAATATGCTAAAGTAGAAAAAAGGACATTATCTACAAAATTTGTAGGCACAATTTACTCATCTTCTCCAAACCTACCCCCTCCAATGATTGAGCCAAAAAACAATGAATTTAGGAAAAGTTTATTCGTCCCATACCAAAAAGCCCTGAAATTTGGGTTTTCTGAAAGTGCGATTACTCGGCCATTGCCAACATTCAAAGCAACTACTGCAGGTGAATTTTTGATTAGAGCTTCATTTTTAGGATGAACATATCCTGCAATTAGAGGATTTGCAGTAAAAACCAATGGAGTATTATAAGGATTTTTTGTGTCTTCTATAAACACGTTATTATCTTTAAATAAAGCGATTTTTTCTTGCTGATAACCATAGCAGAGGGGATGGGTTTGGTCGATTTTTGCCTCAAAAATAGTTCCTGCTGTTTCCATAGCTCCATCGAATAATTCCTGACTGGCATAAGGTCGTTTGCTCCCATTTCCATCGTTGTTAGGTTCTGGTTTGATTTGAATTTCAGCAATTTTTTTCTGAGAAACCCATTCCAAAGCATTGGTCATGGCAACTAACACGCCGCCATTTTGTACAAATTTTTTGATTTTATCTTCCGAAAGCTTTGAATAAGCTCCCCCTACCATCACTATATGGGTATATTTATCAAGATTGACACGATTTACGGTCTCGATATCGCTGATTGTTAAAGGAATATTGATTCGTTGGTCAAGGAGATGCCAAACTTCTCCAGCGTCCGTTGAGCGAACCCCCTGCCCGCCAATCATGAGTACTTTGGGTAAGCGAATTTTTTTAAACTTTTCGCTACCTAAATCAATACCTTCTGGAGTTAAGCCTGTGTTAGTGGCATAAAAATCAATGCCATCTCTTTGAGAGAGTTTTTTAAGTAGCTCTGACAATTCTTGGTTTGTTCCTGTAATTTGGACTGTTCCGATAGGAAATAATCGTTCTTTGCCATCAATAATCGCTTTAAACGAAGATTGAGCTACTTTGAGAGAATATCCTTTTTTTAGTAATTCGTAAGCAGCTCTGGGAGCAAAATATCCTCCCCATTCAAAAAAGTAGGCATAATTTCCGTTTCCAATCAGATTGCCATTTGGGAAATCATTTTTAGTAAGCTTCTCTCCAAGATTAATGGCTTGTTTTGATTCGGCACTTGGAACATTCATACATAACTGAATTGACCATGCGGAAATATCGTAGAAGAGGCTATCTTCAAATTTAGTTCTTTTTTCGAATAAAGATTTAATTAAGCGATGTTGAGCTTGGTTAGTCGGAACAGCAAAAGCCTTCTCTTTTTCAAACGAAACCCCGTCCATAAGCTCATTTTTCGATAACTTGTAAACATCTATCTGATTTCGTTGAAGCATATTTACCATTTCCCAAGTTTTTACAGGGTCATTTCCTCCTCCAAAAATATAAGCTTTAATAGGGTCTGTGGGTGTTTCCTTGTAAAAATTTCGCATGTGTTCGAGTAGCTCGATTCGCATAGATTTGGCAGCACGAAGGGAGGAAAAGGTTGCCGTGACTTGATTTTTGATTGTAAAAGGAAAACTCAAAAGTCCATTTGGAGTTTCTTGAAGATGCCCTCTTGAAGAGGCTTGTTCAAAAAGAATACCGACAGCCCCATTGACATCGGGTAGGGTCGAGCCTTTTCCATAGTAAAAATCATCATAATTTTCTTGGGTATAATAGGCAGATGAAATTTTGTCTAGACCCGCTGCTTGAAACTTTCCAAACTTCACAGTAAGGTCGATATTACTTTTGGGAGTTAGGGGATGTGTCCGGGCAGGGATGCCTGGTTGAAAAAAGAAAGAAGAGGCGGAACCCATCTCGTGGTGGTCGGTTAGAATATTGGGTCTCCATTCGTAAAATTTTACCAATCGCCCTTTGCTTTCAGGCAATTGTTGATATAACCAATCTCTATTCAAATCAAACCAATAGTGATTGGAGCGACCGCCAGGCCAAGTTTCACTAAATTCTCTGCTATTAACATCACTGACCAAATGAGAGCTTTTATTGATATTTACCCATGTAGCGAAGCGATTGCCTCCGTCAGGATTAATGGTTGGGTCAATTAGAATGATAGTTTCATTAAGTAAAGAGTCTATTTCTGTTCCTTGGGCGGCTGCCAAATAATAAGCGGTTATCAAATTAGAGTTGGTTCCGCTTGCCTCATTGCCATGTACCGAGTAGCCCATCCACACAACCAAAGGCATTTTTTGAATATCCAGCGTAGAAGATAAGGTAGGATTGACAAGTTTTTGGTGTTCGTTTTTGATTTCTTGTAGTTTTGAATGATTTTTGGGCGAAGTGACTGTAATAAGAATTAATTCACGATTTTCGTATGTTTTAGCATAAGTTTCAATTTTAAATCTATCTGAAAGCTTGGCAAGTTCTTTCATATAAATTAAAGTTTCATAGGGTGTCACGTGTTGTTCTCCTACTTGATAACCCAAAAATTGGGCGGGTGTTGGAATACGAGAGTCATAAGAAACCCCTTGAGGTAAATAATAACTATCGGAAACCTGAGCGTAAGCTCGACAAAAGAATAATAGAAGGACTAGAATTTTTTTCATGTTGAAGAAGGTTTTTATGTTTTTAGGCTAAATTAATAAATAGAATTGATATTCTGCGAAATGTAAACGATAAAAGAATGAATTTTACAGACACAAGCCTTGATTCGGAATAAATAAAAAAGCTCCCTGAATCGAGGCAGGGAGCTTTTGGTATTAAAAAATAAACATTAGGATGCTTTCAGTTTTGCTTCAATGGTTTGTTGGGTATGTGGAACAGCCCTCAATCGCTCTTTGGGAATTAGTTTTCCAGTGTCCTTACAGATTCCATAAGTACCGTTTTTAATTCGAATCAAAGCCGCCTCTAGTTGTTGGGCAAATTTCTGTAACCTAGCAGCAGATTGGCTAAGATGTTCTTTCTCACTAACATCTGCCCCATCCTCCATTAGTTTTGTACTGTTTGCAGTAAAATCTGTTCCATTGTCGTTTTTTCTGCTCAACGTTTCCAAGATAAAATTTAATTCGTTGCGTGTTGCTTCGAGTTTATGAAGGATAATACCCTCAAACTCTTTCAACTCATCTTCCGAATATCGTTTTTTTTCTTCCCCAGCTGCCATAATTTGATTTGAATTTATGGTTTTTAATTTTTTCGCAAATATACAGCAAAGACCTTCGTTGTCAATGTTTTTCAAAATAAAATTATGTAAATTTTTTAAAAAAATTAAATACAGACTGCTTAATAAAATGCAATAAAATCTTTTGAAAAACATAAAAAAGCAAATATATAAAATTGTAATTTTCGGTTCAGGCAAAAGGCTCTAAAAAGGAATAAATTTCGATATTTTAGTATAAATAAAATAATGACTAAGTTTGCTTCGTAAATATTTTACAAAACAAAATATTATTCTGAAAATGACTTATTTAGAACCTGCTCCAATTAAGGATAAAGAAAATCCTTTGGAGTCTATGATGCAACGTTTTGATGCGGCAGCCAAAATATTGGGCATCACCAACGAAATGTACAATATACTGAAAGTCCCTGCCCGACAAGTAACCGTTGGCTTACCCGTAACAATGGATGATGGAAAAATTAAAGTATTTGAGGGATACCGAGTGATTCACTCAACTATTTTGGGACCAAGCAAAGGGGGTATTCGTTTTGACCCAGAAGTAAATATAGACGAAGTAAGAGCTTTGGCGGCTTGGATGACTTGGAAGTGTGCTGTAATCGATATTCCTTATGGGGGGGCAAAAGGAGGAATTGCCTGTAATCCTAGAGAGATGTCGGCTGGTGAAATAGAACGCTTGATGCGGGCATATACACTTGCCATGCTTGATACTTTTGGGCCAGACAAAGATATTCCTGCTCCAGATATGGGTACAGGACCACGAGAAATGGCTTGGTTGATGGATGAATACTCAAAAGCCAAGGGAATGACAGTAAATGGTGTTGTGACAGGAAAGCCATTGGTCTTGGGTGGTTCTTTGGGTCGAACAGAGGCAACAGGCCGAGGGGTAATGGTTTCTGCTTTGGCAGGAATGGAAAAGTTAGGTTTGCAAGCTCAGAAGTCAAAGGCTGCTGTACAAGGTTTCGGAAATGTCGGCTCTTGGGCCGCTAAATTATTGCATGAAAAAGGAGTGAAAATTCAAGGACTCAGTGATATTTCGGGAGCTTATTATCATGAAAATGGTATTGATGTTGAAAAAGCAATAGCATACCGAAATAATAATAATGGAACATTGGAGGGATTCAAAGAGGCGGATTTAATTTCGAATGAAGAATTACTTGCTCTTGGAGTTGATTTGCTGATTCCAGCAGCGAAAGAAGATGTCATTACACATGAAAATGCTCATAAAATACAAGCAAAATTGATTGTTGAGGGAGCAAATGGTCCAACTTCTGCGAGTGCCGACGATATCATAAATGACAAAGGAATCATGGTTGTTCCTGATATTTTAGCAAATGCAGGGGGAGTGACAGTTTCTTATTTTGAATGGGTTCAAAATAGAATTGGTTACAAGTGGGCATTGGATAGAATTAATAGACGTTCTGATAGAATGATGAAGGAGGCATTCGATAATGTATTTAAAACTGCTCAGAAATATGAGGTTTCTATGAGACTTGCTGCTTATATAGTGGCAATTGATAAGGTAGCAAGTACATATAAGTTTAGAGGGGGATATGGGTGATTTTGATTAATTATTAAATTATATTAAAAATCTTGTTACGCTTTGTAGCAAGATTTTTTTGTGTAATTAAAAACAAATAGACGACCATTTAGTAGTTTTGTAAAAAAAATCTATGAAAATAAAGTCAATTGCATTGCTATTAATTTCTCTTTCAGCTTGTACAAGCCCAGAAAGATTAGACACCTCCGCCCTAAAATCTACGATGGAGGGCTATAAAATCAAAAGAATTTCGTCGGCACAAATATTGGCAGAGGTCAATCAAATAGGTGATACATTATCAAAGTCGCTCAATCAAACGTATTTACAACAGAAAGAGCCTTCGGATTACACCAATAAATTTGTTGATTCCTTGACACAACAATACCAACTCAAAATCAGGTTATTGACAGAAAAAGATTTGACAACCAATAATGCTCTGTTTCAGAAAGAAAAAGAAGTACTTGAGGCGTATTCGGAAGCAAATAAGCAAGGAGTCCCATTGGAGGCGAACATACAAAAAATAGAAGATTCTCTATTAATTTATACTGCACCATTATCCACTAAAGGAAAAGAATTAAAAATTTGGAGTATTGTGATGCGGAAAAATGTAGTAATTCAAAATACAAACTTTCAAAAATATCAAGCAAAAGGTAAATAAAACCTTTTGCTTGAATGAAAATTATAAGCCAAATTTCTCTGAAAGCTCAAGCATGGTATCAATTGGTTTGCGTGCTTCTTGAATCATTTCTGATGGAAGTATGATTTCAGGAGATTCGTTTTTAAGGCATAAATAAAGTTTTTCTAAAGTATTCAGCTTCATGTGTGGACAGTCCGAGCAGGCGTTGCAAGAGTGTCCATTTTTAGAAGTAGGAGCAATATGAAAAGTTTTATTAGGTGCCGATTTTTTCATCTGGTGTAAAATCCCCGATTCCGTAGCAACAATAAACTCTTGGTTTTTGCTGTTCAAAACATGCTTCAATAAGCCCGTGGTTGAACCGATATAGTCTGCTAAAGCCAATACGCTTTCCTCACTTTCTGGATGGGCAACCACCTCGGCAGCAGGGTATTTTGCTTTCAAATCTTTAATCATGTTGCCTGAAAAGGTCTCATGTACCATGCACGCCCCATCCCACAATAGCATATTTCTGCCCGTTACACGGTTGATGTATGAACCAAGGTTTTTATCGGGTGCAAAAATGATTTTTTGTTCTTTCGGAAAACTTTCAACAATCTTGACTGCATTGCTACTTGTACAAACAACGTCTGTAAGGGTTTTTAGCTCGGCAGAGCAGTTTACATAAGAAATCACCAAGTGGTCAGGATGTTGGTCTTTAAATGCCTTAAATTCGGCATAAGGAGCAGATTCTTCCAAAGAACAGCCAGCATTCATGTCGGGCAATAAAACCTTTTTATGAGGGGAAAGAATTTTTGCAGTTTCAGCCATAAAACGAACCCCAGCGAATACAATCATGTCTGCATTGGTTTTTGCAGCTTGTTGTGAAAGCCCCAAGCTATCTCCAATATAATCGGCAATGTCTTGAATCTCAGGAATCTGATAATAATGAACCAAAATAATGGCGTTTTTTTCTTTTTTTAGACGTGCAATTTCTGCAACGAAATCTGTATATTGATTCATGAAAATATAGTTTTAAGGGCAAATAAATTCTCTTTTAATCTCAGAAAAAACTTTTCCAGTACGGTCTAATAAAATTTCTTTGATAATATTTCCGGCAGTATCATATTCGTAAAGATGGCTTGATAATGGCTGATTTCCATAAAAATAAACTTCTTTTAAAATATTTCCCTGAGTATTATATTCGTAAAGATGGTAGTACTCCTCTATTCCTTTGCCATTTAGTCTAATTTTTTTGCTCAAATTGTTGTTATTATCATAAACAAATTTGGTTTCCGCCAAAGTAAGGCCATTGAGAGTGGTTTTATCTGACAAAAGAATGCCTGAAGAATGATAGGAATAAGTGGTAATTTTGACAGAATTATCTGAAGCATCTGTCAAGCTTTCGACCGTAATTTTGCCTAAAGAATTGTAAGAATAAGTTTGTTTAATAAGACTTTTCCCTTGTGCATTTTTTAGCTCTTTGCTTAGAAGATTTCCCGAAATATCAAAAGTAAATTTTTCTCTACTACCTTCTTTGGTGCCATTTTCTTCAAGATAAATATCTTCTCTTGAAAGGCTATCTGCCAATAAAACAGAGCGAAAAGCAGGAATATTGTTTATTTTGGATGCAGATTGAATGAGTTTCTTACTTTTACTAAATTGATTTATTTTTTCTTGAAATACCTTGCCGTTTCGGGCATAAGTTACTCCCGAATTATTCCCATCTTTGTCGTAAGTATAAAGAATTTCTTCGGTATAGTTTCCTATACTTGGATTGAAAAAAGACTTATTTTCGACAATTAGTAAATTAGATTTATTATACTTTTTAATGGTTTCTTGCGTAATTTTTCCATCTTTAAAAGTAGTTGATTTGGACTCTAAACAAGTATTTTTAATTTGTCCCAAGCAGAAAAGAGGTGCCAGAAACAATAATTTTGGGAGTAAGAATTGCGTTGTCATCGGATGAATGGTTAATTTTTCACAAATCTAAGGACAATAACTAATATTTTAACAAAAAAATATCAGATTATCGAGCATTAAGACAAAGAATGTAAAAAATTAAGATTTAGAATCCTCAAGTTTGACGTGTCCCCAATTTTCGCCTGAACGAATCCGATTGAGTTGTGTGTGCGTAATACCAAATTGCTTGGCAATCATCTTAAGACGATTGTTTTCGTTTAGAAGCATTTTTTTTATCAAGCGAACTTTGGCTTCGGTCAGTTTATAATTTTTTGTTCGTTTCGGAATGGTTTTGTTGATAACCGCCGGATTATTTTTATTATGGGCAACCATTTCGTCTTTTGTTACCCATTTTAAATTTTCATAATGATTGCTTTGCTTATCAAAATCAAGATGAATGACATATTTATGCTCCAGGCTTATTTTTGGAACAAAATGAGAGGCAACTAATTTATGAATATAGCGATTGAATGATTTACCTTTTGGCAATCTGATATTGAGTGATTTATAACCTTGAATCACAGACCCTTTGATGATGTCACCTTTTTCGGAATTCTGAAAGCTCTTTAATCTGCCAAAATTAGAAATTTCATAATGAGGAGGGTTATCGACTCCCTCGACATCAATTTCAATTCTGACCCATTTTTCAGACCAAGGGCTTATTTTTTCATTACTCATAGTTAAAAAAATAAAATTTTATACAAATTAAAACGAAAAGAGAGGCAATATGTTATGAAATAAGATTATTAGCGACGAAAAATTAATCGAAGAAAAATAGAAAAATTAGTTAAGCATTAAGATTTTACGCCAAGAACCTCGCACGCCCTTCTGGCTGCTTCCTGTTCTGCTTTTTTCTTATTCCATCCCCCACCTTTACTCACAGCTTCGCCATCAATATTGACTTGGGCAACAAATTCTTTATGGTGATGTTTTCCATTTTCTTGAATAATTTCAAACGAAACCTTTTTGCCTTCCTGCTGAGCCCAACCGATTAAAATACTTTTGTAATTAGTATTTGTCTGAATAACCGTGTCCAAGTCAAAATAATTCGCAAGAAGCTTTTTCAAGATAAATTTCTTAGTAAATCGAAACCCTTTGTCCAAATAAATCGCACCAATTAAAGCCTCCATTGCATCTCCATACATCGAAGTTCTATTATGTGCGATTCGCTGACCATCAAACTCAATGAGCTTTTCAAGTCCAATTTTTCTGGCTAAAATATTAAGGGATTCACGATTGACAATTCTGGAGCGAATTTCTGTAAGAAATCCTTCATCCTTAAATGGGTATTTTTTGAATAAATACTCGGCGACAATCATTCCAAGAACAGAATCGCCGAGATATTCTAACCTTTCATTGGATTCTCTGAATCCGCCGATATTTGTTTCTTTTGAAGCAGAGGTATGTCGAAAAGCAAGCTGATAAAGCAAAAGGTTGCCAGGTCTGGCTCCGATAATTTGCTCAACCGATTTTTTGAAAGTAATATCTTTTGATTGATTACTTTTAAAAGCTGAAAATAAATTGCCTACTTTAAATAACACGTCTTATTTATATTTTCTTAAAAATTAAAGTAGCATTATGCCCACCAAACCCAAAACAATTACTAAGTGCTACATCAATCTTTCTTGATTTTGCTACATTTGGTGTTAAATCAATTCTGGAATCGATAGATTCGTCGATATTGAAAAGATTAATTGTTGGTGGTACAATTTGATGCTGAATAGCCAAGATAGCCGCCACAGACTCTACTGCCCCAGCAGCCCCCAAAAGGTGTCCAGTCATTGATTTTGTGGAGCTGATACTCATGTTGAATGTATGCTCGCCAAATAACCTTTCAATGGCTTTGATTTCTTGCGGATCGCCTAGTGGTGTAGAAGTTCCGTGAGTATTGATATAATCTACTTCTTCTGGTTTGATGCCAGCATCCTCGATGGCATCAAGCATCGAGTAATATGCCCCCTCCCCTTCTGGATGAGGTGCTGTAATATGATAAGCATCTGATGAAAACCCACCACCGATAATTTCACAATATATTTTTGCTCCACGTGCAACAGCATGTTCGTATTCTTCGAGAATCAATGCCGCACCCCCATCACCCAATACAAAACCATCTCGATCTTTGTCATAAGGCCTCGAACCAGTAGCTGGGTCGTCGTTTCTTTCAGACATTGCACGAAGACCATTGAAACCACCAATACCCGCTTGCGTAACAGCCGCTTCAGAGCCACCAGAAACACACACATTGATTCTCCCTAATCTGATATAATTAATGGCATCGATGATTGCATTGTTGGAAGAGGCACAAGCAGAAACAGTGACGTAGTTTGGTCCACGAAATCCATATTTTATCGAAATCTGCCCAGACGCACTGTCTGCAATCATTTTAGGGATAAAAAAAGGATTAAATTTAGGTGTACCATCACCGTTTGAAAAATTAATAACTTCTTCTTCAAACGTTTTTAAGCCTCCAATACCTGAACCCCAAATCACACCAACCTTATTTTTATTAATATTATCTAAGTCAATTCCTGAATCTTTGATGGCTTCATCAGCTACAACTAGTGCATACTGAGAGAATAAATCCATCTTACGTGCATCTTGACGAGGAATGAATTGAGTCACATCAAAGTTTTTTACTTCGCAAGCAAATTGAGTTCTAAATTTACTTGCATCAAATCTCGTAATAATTGCTGCCCCACTTTTTCCATTGACCAATCCTTGCCAATAATCTTCGACAGTATTTCCGATAGGTGTTAAGGCTCCAAGCCCTGTCACTACTACTCTTTTGAATGCCATAATATTTTGTTGTAAGAAATGAAATAACGAATATTGAGGTATTGAGTTCGATTTTGTTTATTTTTTTAAAAATAGTAGCAAACGAACTCAATACTCGACCGTTTATACTTGTAGAGAGATTACTTTGAATGCTCCTCCAAATACGAAATAGCCTGACCAACAGTCTGGATATTTTCAGCTTGGTCGTCTGGAATAGAAACATTAAATTCTTTTTCAAATTCCATTATCAATTCTACGGTATCTAATGAGTCCGCTCCTAAATCATTTGTAAATGATGCTGCTGGAGTTACTTCTGACTCATCTACACCGAGTTTCTCAACGATGATTTTCGTTACTTTAGATGCAATTGCTGACATTTTGAACTGTAGTTTGGTGAAAAACGATTGCAAAGAAAACGTTTTTAAACGAAAACAACAAAATACATGGATTTTTTTTAATGAAATTGGGATTTGTAAGCGTATTTTAGAATGAAAGTGTGTATAAAAAAACAAATAAAAAATTAGTTTTTTCTACTAAATGTTGCATTATTTTATAATAAATCGAGAAAATATCATTCCTTTGTATATTGAAATAAAAAATATTAAAAAATAAAAAACCTTGAATATCAATCGTTTAAAAAATAAGGAATCCGGCAATTTTTTCTTAATCGCTGGGCCTTGCGTCGTAGAAGGTCGTGAGATGGCACTCGAAATTGCCGAAAAAATTAAAACTATCACCGACCGTTTAGAAATTCCGTATATTTTCAAGGCATCATACAGAAAAGCAAATCGTACGAAACTAGATTCTTTTACTGGGATTGGTGATAATGAAGCATTGGCGATTCTCAAGGAAGTCGGAGAAACTTATGATGTGCCAACTATAACGGACATTCATGAGTCAGATGAAGCGGAATTGGCTGCAAAATATGTAGATGTGTTGCAAATTCCCGCATTTTTGTGTCGTCAAACTGAATTATTGGTGGCAGCAGCGAATACGGGTAAGGCCGTAAACATCAAGAAAGGGCAATTCATGCATGGTTCAGGAATGGGCTTTGCTGTGGAGAAGGTCAAAGCAATCAATCCGATGGCGGAGGTATTTCTGACGGATAGGGGCAATTCTTTTGGCTATTCGGATATAGTGGTAGATTATAGAAATATCATTGAAATGAAGTCCTTTGATGTGCCTGTCGTAATGGATTGCACCCATTCATTGCAACAGCCGAATCAGATGTCTGGCGTAACTGGAGGCAAGCCTGCTTTGATAGAAACGATTGCCAAGGCTGCTATTGCCGTTGGTGCTGATGGAATATTCCTTGAAACTCACCCCAACCCTTCTGTTGCAAAATCAGACGGAGCAAATATGTTGCCATTGGATAAATTAGAAGAATTATTGATTAAATTAATCAAGGTAAGACAGGCGATTAGGTCTTGAAAAAGTATAAAAAAAGCGACTTAAAGTCGCTTTTTTTATACTTAATAATAACATTAATCATCATTTAGCTTACTTTTATTTCTGCTGTACAAGAAATAAATAACAAAGCCTAAAACCATCCATATCATAGCAAATTCTTGAGCTTTTGAGTCCAAAAGTGCCATTAATGCAAAGTTCGTGATGATTCCTAAAGGGGCAATGAGCATCAGCATCGGTGTTTTGAATGGTCGGTCTCTGTTTGGTTCTCTCAAACGTAAGATAAGAACAGCCAAGCAAACCATTGCAAATGCAAAAAGAGTACCAAAGCTTGTCATATCACTAAGAATCCCGATTGGAGTAAAGGAAGCCACCAACGATACGACCAAGCCTACCAAAATGGTGCTTTTCCAAGGTGTTTGTAAGCTTGGGTGAATTTCTTTGAAGAAATTTGGTAACAAACCATCCTTTGCCATACCTAAAAATACACGGGTTTGTCCCAACATCATGACAAGCATTACCGAAATAAGACCAGCAGTCGCTGCGGCCGTAATGATAAACACTGCCCAAGGTTGCCCAACGGCGGCAAAAGCATATGCAACGGGAGCTTTTAAAGCATCGCCTGTAATATCTTTATAATTAATCATGCCTGTCAATACCATAGAAACCATGATGTATAAAACAGTACAGATAAGCAACGAAGCGATGATTGCAAAAGGAATATCCTTTTTTGGATTGATGGCTTCACCAGCAGAAGTAGAAACGACATCGAAGCCAATATAAGCAAAAAAGATAGCGGCAGCACCACTAAACACCCCTTTCCATCCGTAAGCTTCTTTCGCTATGCCATCGTCGTGCATAACCATCTCGGGTTGTGGAATAAAAGGACTCCAATTGTCTGCATTTATAAAAAAAGCACCTACTAAAATTACAAAAATAATGGCAGCTAATTTAAGAATTACGATTAGATTGTTGGTATTAGCAGCTTCTTTGATTCCTTTAACCAAAATCCAAGTAACAAACCAAGTAATCACAAATGCAGGAAGGTTAAAGGCAAAAGAAGCAGGCTCTAAATTATTAACCTGAGCAAAAGTTGCGGCAGACCAAGGGTCATTTCTTAAATAATAGGGGATTTCTATTCCGAAAAGGTGTAAAAGTTTATTGAAATACCCAGACCAACTGACAGCGACGGTCATGGCTCCCATGGCATATTCCAGAATAAGACCCCAGCCGATTATCCAAGCAAAAAGTTCGCCAATTGTGCCATACGCATACGCATAAGCAGAGCCTTCTACAGGGAGCATAGAAGCAAATTCTGAGTAGCAAAGTGCGGCAAAAATACAACCAATGCCGGCAACAATAAATGATAATGCAAGGGCTGGTCCTGCATGAAAATGAGCGGCAGTTCCGGTTAATACAAAGATTCCGCCACCAATGATTCCCCCAATTCCGATAGCCGTAAGGCTCCACTTACCCATGACACGTTTGAGTTGGTTGTTTTTGATGTCGGCTTCATACGCAGACATAGGCTTTTTTCGCCAAATGCTTTTTTCCATAAAGTTTTTAGTTTGGTTTATAAGATTGATTTGAAATATTATTGCAATATAAAACAAAAAAGGCTTGGAAAACCAAACCAATTAACGAAAAACCGAAATATTATACTAAAATTAGTATTTCGGACAAGATAATTCGCCTTTTCTCCTTCTTTTGTTCAAAACTTTTGTTTCTATTTTCTCTAGTTGGTAAGCAATGGAAATTTCATGTGAGCCTCCAGAAGACGCTCCCAAACCCGAAATTGTCAGGTCATAACTATAACCGATTGAGAAATTATCCTGCCTATATCCAAGTAAAAAAACCAAAGCATCGTGGTTGGTCCGTGTATTTCCTACTTTTTTTAATGGAATTCCTCGGTACCAAAGACCTGCCGTAAGCGAGGAGTAAGTGGCATAGAAGCCCAAGTCAAGTTGTTCAAATTTTCCTTGTCTTTTGTAAGTAAAAGTAGGAGAAACCGAAAACTCATTATTAAGGTTTCGGGCAGAGCTGAACGGATTTGGAAGGTCTATTTTCATTCCCCCACTCACACTTATTTTTCGAGGGACAATGGCATTAGATTGTGTTGAAGTAGGGATTAAGCCATCTTTCAGAAATGAAAAACTGGGTTGATTGAGATGATGAGTCGCTAGTCCAAGCCAATATTTTGAATTATAATATAATGCACCACCAGAAAAATCAATATTGTTTTTTGTTTGTAAATTGGTTTGGTTGGCAAAAGGGTCTTTAGAGGGAGTGCCTAAAAAGCCTGTATTATCATACTGATCACCGAAAGTAAGTCCTAAATAATTGAGATTTTTGGAAGAAAAGCTTGATTGGACTCCAAGTCTTAGAAAAGCATCTTCCGACAATTTTAGTTGATAGGAATAAACCACTCCAATATCTGTACTTTTTAGTCTGCCAGGTCCTTGGGAATCATTTACAATCAAAAGACCAATTCCACTATTGAATCGCTCGACATAATGGTCGAATGAAACAGCCGAAGTAACATAATTGGCGTTGAGTGCGGGCCATTGATTTCTGTAATTTGCTATCAGTCTTGGGGCATAAGCTCCTCCAGCGAAGGCAGGATTTTGATAAATGGGGGCGGCATAAAATTGTGAAAACTGAGGGTCTTGTGCAAAACAAAGAAAGTTTGCAACTAGAAATAAACCAATAAATATAGCATATTTTTTCATCCTCATCGAATATTTTTCTAAAGTTATAACAAATTTCGTTCCAAAAAATGATAAATAATGATTTTGATTAAATTTTAATCGACCAAATCAACAAACATTTATCTTCTACTTTCAATTTAATGTGAATATCCAATAATTTCGTACTAAATTCGTTTTATTTATGTTCTTGTTTCGATTAATGTTATTAACGAATTATGAAAAGAAGTATTGACAATAATCTTAGGATTTTTTTATGTGCTGTTCTATGTATTGTTACTACTGTTGATTCATTGGCACAATACATAGGAGGGAAAAGATGCGTATTCGAAAATCCGCCCTCTCTCGACTCAAAAAAACCAAATTCAATCTGTAATGAGCCGACATATTTTTTTGATACGAATCCAAAAGCAAAAGATTGGAAATGGGAAATGGGCGATGGTACAATTGTAAATGCACAAAAGGCCAATCATATTTATCAGTCACCGGGTGTTTATACTATTACGCTGTCTCATACAATAGATGGGGTGGCTGAAATAATAAAAAAACAAGTAGAAATCGAAACCAGGCCACAACAGCCACTTTTCTTTAAAAAAGTAGCCCTTGATACGACTTTGTGTGACGGAAAAAAACTAAAATTAAATCCATATCAAAATTCTGCACCACCCTCGAATGTTACTTACCTCTGGTATCCGAATGGCGAAACAACGCCAACAATAGAAGTGACCAAAACGGGCTGTTATTCGGTAGAGGTCTTTAGTGCAAATGGGGGATGTTCTCTTACGGCACAAATAAACGTAACTTTTTGTATGCAAGACCCTCCATCTCAAGGTAGTGAGAAATGGTATTTCGGCAATGGGGCGACCTTGCAGTTCAAAGCAGATTATTCGGGTTCTGTAGTAGAACCTGACCCGCTTAGCGAAACGGGAGAGCTATTTGGTGAAGGAACAAGCACTGATTTTCCAAATTATACACCAGTAGATGCGACCTCTAGTAATCCACTAAAATCGCCAGAGGGGGCTGCGATGGCATTTGATGGTTGGGGGAATATTTTGTATTATACAGACGGAAAATTGATTTATGATAAAGACGACAATCTTTTGGCAACTATCCCCCCCTACTCGAATAGCGAAATAAATGGGACAAACACAGCTACACAATCGTCCGCATTTGTCCCAAAAAGCTCATGCTACGAATGTTCGCACCATTATTATTATTTATATTCTTTAGACGAATCGACAGGCTTACTTTCTTACAGCATTATTGATTCTAGGAGAAACAATGGAAAAGGTGCTATAATTGAAAAAAATATACCAATTTCTCTAACTTCGACCGAACAATTGGTCTCTGTAAAGAATGCGAAAGAAACAGGGTTTTATGTTTATTCTCATTTAAACAATTCTAACAAGTATTTGATACAAAGCATCGATTCGACTGGTATAAAAGAAACAATTCAGACAATAGGCATGAAATATGGTGAAAAGAATGATAAAGTTGGATATATGCGAATTTCAGGGAGTGGGAAAAAATTAGGGGTTGTATTTTCAAAAAATGGGAAAAACTATATTCAAATAATCAGCCGAAATCCAGATACTGGCGAGTTGGCCAATGCTGCTGTAATCATCGATTTGGGAATCCCATCTCCTCCAGAAATATATGGTATTGAGTTTTCAGAAAATGAAAAAAAAGTATTTGTTACTTTGAAAGGAGACCCTACTAAAGGAGAAAGTTCGTATTTGTATCAACTTTCGATAGATAAAGGAGACTCTCTTGTGATTGCCTCAAGCAAAAAATTAATAGACCAATCCAAAACATTTGCTTTTGGTGCATTGCAGACTGGTCCGGTAGAGGGAAGTGGGCTAAAATACATATATATGGCAATTGATGGTAGTAATTTTATACCATACATAACAGACGGAAATCAGAATATTACAAGTGCCAATCCCGCCACATACCCCAATATTGTTGGATATATGTCAATCTCAAAAGGATTTGGTGTCAATGTCGGTGGCAATAGTGCTTATGGTTTGCCCAACATTGCCCATGCGAAAAAAAAGCAATCAGGAGAAGGTTTGTCAGGCACATATTTGGGAAATTGTGAGGGTTTTCCAACAATTTTTGAGAGCCAAGGGGTGTGTAGTCCGATGGACTCAGAATTGACTTGGGATTTTGGCGATGGAAGTGATAAAAAAACAGGGAAAACGGTTTCGCATGTTTACAAAAAATCTGGTGTTTATGAAGTTACTTTAACTGCCAAAGTTTATTCCAAGTCTCCTGCCAGTAATGTTGTGAATAATCCATTGATAAACAATGCATTAAGAGAAGAATGTAAGGAGGTTGTTGTGAAAGATTTAATCACAATAAAACCAACACCAGAATTGAATTTGTCTGATTTAAGCTATGCTTGTATAATAGAAGGAAAAGATGCTGTTCTTGACCCTAAAGCAAAAAATTTGGTTAATCCGACCTATTCTTGGAATTCGGGAGAAGCAAGCCCTACAATCGTTGCGAATGCGGGAGGTGTATATAAAGTAACAGTAAACAACGTATTTGAAAATGGTTCAAAATGTACAAATATAGACCAGACAGAGCTAAAAGACGGTTGTGAACCAAGGCTTTTTATTCCCCAAATATTTACTGCCAATAATGATACTTTTAATGACGTGTTAGAAATTCCTTCTGCTCATATCTCAGAATTTGATATAAAAATATATAATCGATGGGGTGAGCTTATTTTTCAGAGTAATAACCCAGAAACCCGTTGGGATGGAACACATAAAGGCGTAAAATTAGCTCCGATGTTATATGCGTATGTAATCACTTTTAGAAGCAAAGATTTTCCAGATAGTGAATTAATTACGAAAACCGGCTCTATATTACTTGTCAATTAATCTTTGTACCTTTGACAAAATAAAATTTGATACTTTGTTCTGTATATTAATTAAAAAAAGACTACATGAGACAAGATTATATAAGTGGAGAAGGTCAGTCTCTAACACCAGCAGAGAAAGAAATTGAAAAAGCACTGAGGCCTCTTTCTTTTGATGATTTTTCGGGGCAAGACAAAATATTAGAAAATCTAAAAATTTTTGTTTTAGCAGCCAAACAAAGAAAAGAGGCTTTGGATCATGTTTTACTACATGGCCCTCCTGGTTTAGGAAAGACTACTCTTTCGAATATTATAGCCAATGAATTGGGGTCTAGTATAAAAATTACTTCTGGACCAGTACTAGATAAACCGAGCGATTTAGCGGGTTTATTAACCAATCTCGACCCTTTTGATGTTTTGTTTATTGATGAGATTCATCGATTAAATCCGATTGTGGAAGAATATTTGTATTCAGCGATGGAGGATTATAAAATCGATATCATGCTCGATTCTGGACCTAATGCCAGAAGTGTACAGATTGGATTAAATCCATTTACTTTGATAGGGGCAACTACTCGTTCGGGTTTATTAACGTCTCCTTTGAGGGCAAGATTTGGGATTAATTCAAGGTTGGAGTACTATGATTCGACACTTTTAAGTAAAATAATTCGTCGTTCGGCATATATTTTAAATACCCCGATTGATGAAGATGGGGCTTTTGAAATAGCCCGGAGAAGTAGAGGGACACCTCGTATTGCCAATAATTTATTGCGTCGAACGAGGGATTTTGCTCAAGTAAAAGGCAATGGTAAAATAACGGTGGATATTGCCGAAATGGCACTGACAGCATTGGATGTCGATCAGGATGGATTAGATGACATGGATAATCGAATTTTAATGACGATTATTGAAAAATTTAAAGGAGGGCCTGTTGGATTATCGACGATTGCGACAGCAGTGGGAGAAGAAGCCGAAACGATAGAAGAAGTTTACGAGCCATTTTTAATACAAGAGGGGTATCTGAAAAGAACTTCAAGGGGGCGTGAGGCAACAGAAAAGGCATACAAACATCTCAATATTTTGCCTAGGTATAAATCTGGAGAATTATTTTGAAGAAAGAGGTATTTACCTCTTTCTTCAATTAAAAAAAAGCATCTTCAAAATGGACAATTTCCATAGAATCATCTTGGCTGATGATAGAAATGATGTCAAATCGGATATTTCCTTTCCAATTGGTTTTATAGACATATTGTTCTGCTGTTTTGATTATCAAGCTGGCTTTTGACTTAGAAATGGTTTGCTCGGGATAGCCAAATTGAATGTCGCTTCTGGCACGAACTTCGACGAAAATGAGCCAATTGTTTTTAATGACAATCAAATCAATCTCTCCTTTGCCAAAAATGAAGTTTTTTCCTTGGATTTCATATCCTTGGTCGATAAGGTATTTCTCTGCCAACTCCTCTGCTTGTTTTCCAAAATCGTTATGCGAGGCCATGTTAGTGATTCAATTCTGCGATTACTGTTTCTCCTCCGATAGGTTTATCTCCAATATTAACAAGAATTTTGGCGTCTAATGGCAAATATATATCGATACGTGAGCCAAACTTGATAAATCCAAACTCTGAGCCTTGTTCTACCGATTGACCTTCTTTAACATACCAACATATTCTTCTTGCCAATGCCCCAGCAATTTGTCTAAATAAGATTTCTGTACCGTTTGTATGTTTTACAACAATGGTTGTGCGTTCGTTTTCTGTACTTGATTTCGGATGCCAAGCAACCAAATATTTTCCAGCATGATATTTTACAAATGAAACAATGCCTGAAATAGGATTAAAATTAATATGAACATTGAGCGGAGACATAAAAATAGATACTTGTCTTCTACTATCTTTAAAGTATTCATTTTCAACCACTTCCTCTATCACAACCACTTTGCCGTCTGCCGGTGCGATGATATGGTAAGGATTTTTGCTTGTGACTCTTTTGGGTTTTCTAAAAAATTGTACAACGATTATTAAAATAATCAAACTCAATACCAATATAGCAGTATGTATGATATCTGATGTTGGTAATAATTGCCTAACAGCAAAATTGAGAATCAATAAACCTATGATTGTCAATGAAATAGTGGCGGTTCCTTCTTTATGAAGCGTCATTTGTTTAGAAATTTTAGTTTTTTATTGGTGCAAATATAATGAAACAATGTTTTTGCGTTATCTTCACAGTCGATTTATTTATAAATGTTTGTGTAAAAAATGTGGATAAGTCAATGTTTCACGTGGAAAAACTGTTTAATTGATAAATAATGCAAAATAATAACTTATTGAAAAACTGGCAAAAGGCTGAAGATAAAAAGATAATATTTTTTGGGTCGGTAATTGTTTTGGCTTTGGTGGGGCTTCTCTATGCTTTAATAATGGGAACGGGTATTTCCATAAGATGGGATGTTTTGAGTGAGCTTAAATCGATTCCCTTGTCTTTGGATTTTATTCAAAATAATCAGGTGAAATTGAATATCAATAGTAATGTTTATATCATTCAAGAGACTTTTTTGGCATCTCCGTTGAATATTCCTGTTTTTGTTTATTTTGTATGTGGCTTTTTGGTTTTGTTGGGGGTTAATCTGTTTTTGCCTGCTATCACGCAGTTGAGCAGATATTGGTTCATCGGAGGGATTCTCATCATGGCATTCCTTTTGTCAAGTGCTCATGTAGAAATAGTATTCAAATCTGTTAAACAATACTATTTTTTAGTGTTTTTTGGGTTGTTAGCGGTGGTAGCTTATTATTTTCATTCATTTGCAAGTGACACAGCATTCTGGAAAAAAGCTTTGGTATTTTTGGTGTTGATAACTTTGGGATTGGTTTATTTAATGGTAGAGTCAAAAATAAATGAGCCTTTCGTAGGGCTTTTTTCTTATGCTTATCTAAGTTTTCTCGTGATTACTGCTGGTTTTGTATTAATGATAGCCCATGAAATTCCAGCGATTCTTGTTTGGGTTGTTTCTAAAAATGGCTCAAAAAAAGAAAATTATTTGCTACCATATATCGTGCTTTCTGTGTTTTATTTAATAAATGTCTTATTGATTTATCTGGATAAGGCAAATTATTTAAACTTAGCATTATACTCGATAAATCCGGTATTTTTGCTGATTATTTCTATGCTTGCAGGGTTTTGGGGAATGAAAGATTTTTGTGAACAGACGATTTTTTTTAGTTTCAAACATACTGTTTTTTGGATATATGTAAGTTTTTCTTTGATATGTATTTCTACGATTGGTTTTGCGTATGCTTCGGGAAATGATTCATTAACGGATGCAATCGAAGATTTTTTGTCTTATGCTTTTCTATCCAGTGGATTGACATTTTTTGTCTATGTCATAGTCAATTTTTCTCAGGTATTAAAAAATGGATTACAAGCATATAAAGTAATATACCGACCTAAGTTTTTGGAGTTTTTATTGTTTCGATTGGCAACAATCGTGTTGGTTGTTGTATTGATAACCATAAAAAATTACAACAACTTTTTTCAAGCCAAAGCAGGCTATTATAATGTACTGGCAGATTTCTATGATAGAAATAAAGAGATGGACGTGGCGGAAGCTTTTTATAAAGAATCTTTACATCAAGATATACGCAATCATCATGCGAATTATGCTTTAGCATCGATGGCAATGAAATTGGGAGATAAAGAAAATGCTATTTTTTTTCTTAAAAATGTTGTTGAAAATAAGCCAAGTCCTTGGGCATATATTGGTCTGAGCAAGGCATATCAAGAAAAAGATATGTTTTTTGAATCGTTTTTTGTTTTAAAAGAAGGGGCTTTGAAATTTCCTCATAATCAAGAATTGCTAAATAACCTCGCTTGGGGTTATGATCGACTGAATGTCAAAGATTCTACAATGTTTTATTTACAAAAAGCAAAAGAAAATTGCCAAAATTGTGCTTTGGCAGAATCGAATCTCTTAGCCTATCAAATAAAAATAAGTAAGAATGATGACTTGAGCCAATATTTATTAAAGTTGAAAAAATATTCAAATATGAGCTTGATTGCCAATTTGACAGCAGCAAAAAAAATATTAAATCAGCCGATTGAAGAAAACATCGAATTATCGAAAGATTCCATTTTAAATGTAAGTCAATTTGCAAGTTTATATAATCAAGGGACTAATTTAAAATACACCGGCAACATAAAATCAGATGGAGTACGAAAAATATTGCAAAAAAATCAAAATAATCAATTTTATGATGATTTGGTCTATGTTACTGCTCAAAGAAATTATTTGAAAGAAAATAAAATAGAAGGGATAAAGCAAATGACTACACTTGCCTCGACCGCCAATCAGAATAACCAAATGTATTATCAGAATGCGGCAATATGGTTTTTACAGCAGAATATTTATGAAGAGGCCCTGCAATACTTGACATTAGCAGGAGACACACTCTCCGCACAAACTCTTAGGAGCTTGAACTATCAGTCTAGCCTCCTTCAAAACCAAACAGAAGAGTGGAAAAGCGTACGAGGAAAACTAAACAGCAAGAAAGAAGTAGAGATGATTTATCGAAATTACCCCCTGAATCCATTGGTTTTAAAAGAAATAGTGGCATTTTATAATAGAAATGGGCAATCCGAAAAAGCTTATCAACTTATTTTTGCAGCAACTGAAATACATTCAAGTTCTGTTGAAATATGGAAATTATATGTGTTGCAATCCATTCAAATAGGGATGAAGGAATATGCAGAAGAAGGATTGGCTAAATTGAAAAAAATACAAACAAATGCCGATTATCAAGCGTTTTTGTCCACCTATCAAGCTCAAAAGGCATTAATGGAAAAGTCGAAGAATACTTTTTAAGAATTCATTAATTTAGCTTGAAATTAAATACTGCAAAAGTATTCTAAAATAACCAATAGAATGAAAATAATCGAAACAGACAATATCTCTAAACGCTATATAATGGGAAGTGAAATCATAGATGCCTTAAAATCTGTGAGTATTTCTGTTAATAAAGGGGAGTATGTGGCATTTATGGGCCCTTCGGGTTCGGGAAAATCAACGCTAATGAATATCATTGGTTGTTTAGATACTCCGACAGGAGGGAAATATATCTTGAATAATCAAGATGTAAGTAGCATGAGCGAAAATGAATTGGCTGAAATCAGGAACAAAGAAATTGGTTTTGTGTTTCAAACTTTTAATTTATTGCCCCGACAATCGGCTCTTGAAAATGTTGCTTTACCTTTGATTTATGCGGGATATACTAAGTCTCAACGAATGGAAAAAGCGATGCAGACGCTGAAAAGTGTAGGACTTGACCATCGGGCACATCATAGACCCAACGAACTTTCAGGGGGGCAAAGGCAAAGGGTAGCTATTGCGAGAGCATTGGTGAACGACCCAAGTATCTTGTTGGCAGATGAGCCAACCGGTAATTTAGATACCAAAACTTCGTATGAAATTATGGAGCTATTCGACCAGCTGTATTCGAAGGGAAATACCATTGTGATGGTCACTCACGAAGAGGATATTGCCAACTATTCTCATAGAGTCATTCGATTGAGAGATGGCTTGGTTGAGAGCGATAAAATAAATACCTCTCCTACCAATCCTACAGAGATGGCGAAATTGTATGCTTCAAAAGTAAAAAACAATTAAAATTTAAAACTAAATGTAGTTTGACATCGTTATATCATTATACAAAAACATATTCTATTCACATGAAAAAATTATTATCTGTTATTTCAGCATTTGTAATGCTTACAAGCGTGGCTTTTGCCCAACAAAGTCCGGCAGTATCAGCCGAAAGTAATCATGTAAAAGTAACTTATGGACAGCCATCAAAAAGAGGAAGGGTAATCTTTGGAGGTTTAGAAAAGTTCGGAACAGTTTGGCGTACGGGTGCCAATGCCGCAACAGAAATTACGTTTAAAAAAGATGTCGTTTTTGGAGGAAAGAAGGTTAAGGCGGGTACTTATACGTTATTTACCAAATTGCAAGAGAAAGAATGGACCATTATTTTAAATAGTGAGTTGAAGCAATGGGGAGCTTACGAATATGAAAAAATAAAGTCTAAAAATGTCGCAGAAGTTACGGTACCCGTGAAGACATTAAAAGATGTTGTAGAAAAATTGACCATCACTACTGATGATAAAAATTTAACTATCTCTTGGGATACGTCGAGTGTGAGCGTTCCTATGGAGTTTTAGGGTTTAGGTAGGTGAAAAAAAATCCGAGGTATTGCCTCGGATTTTTTTATTAATGTTGAATATATCTCTCAAAAAATTCGTAAATTCTAAGAATTCTATCAATCCTTTGTCTAACATTTCCACTTCTGGAAAGTTCGTGAGTCGCTCCAGGCATTCGTACATATTCTACCTCTTTTCCTAAAATTTTCATGGATTTATAAAGCATTTCGCTTTGAATGACCCCTGTTCTCAAATCGTTTTCTCCATGTTTGATAAGTAATGGTGTCTGAATATTTTCTACAAATGTATAAGGGGAGTTGCTTTTTAGAACGTTTTCGTTCTTGTCTTTCCAGGGATAATTGAAATAATTTGGAATCAAACGCCAAGCGTTCCCTTCTCCAAGAAATGTTGTTAGGTCATACACGCCTCTTTGGGCAAAAGCCGCTTTGAAACGATTATCATGCCCGACAATCCATGCTGTTAAATAACCCGCATACGACCCACCCGTAATGACTTGTTTGCTAGAATCTACCCAAGGTAATTTTGCTGCGTAGGTGGTGGCTGCCAATACATCTTCTGCGGGGCCTGTTCCCCAATCTTTTACATTTGCTCGAAGAAAATCCTGTCCGTACCCCCCCGACCCTCTTGGATTGGCATAGACAATTCCGTAGCCCTGTGAACAAAAATACTGAAATTCATGCCACATCGAAAACTCACCAGGGCCCCACATTGCGGTTGGTCCTCCGTGCATATTAAGAAGTAGAGGGTATTTTTTGGAAGCATCAAAATCGCTTGGTTTCATAATCCAATACTCAATCTTCTGCCCTTTTGAATTGGTATGGGTCAATTTTTCAGGATAGCTCAATTTTTTTGTTTGTACCCAATCATTGAAATTACTCAACTTGACTTCATTTTTCATCGAAAAATCCGCCGAATACAATTCATTTGGGTTACTAACCAAGGTTTTTGCATAAATAATTTTATTATCTCCCAAATCAAAGTCTAAAATACCTGATTCAAAGTCGCTCAGACGTTCAATTTTTTTTGTTTGAACTTCTAATCGATAGATGGGCTGTCCTCCATTTGATTGTGCTGTAAAATAAACGTATTTTGAATCGGCTGTCCAAGTTAAGGAACTGATAGAACGGTCAAAGTTGATTTTTTCTGATTTTTTTCCATCAGAATCAGATAAATATAGTATAGGAATATTGACACCTTGTGTCTCGGATTTGAGATAAACCATCATTTTTTGATTAGGAGCAACCGAAACATCAGAGAAGCCAAACCCTTTTTCGCTTAATAACAATTTAGATTGGCTTCCTTTGATTATGACTTCATTGGATAATTGCTTATCAGGATGAACGTTTGGGTCATTTTTAGCATAAATCAAAATATTTTCATTATCTATCCAAGCCCCACCATTAAAATTGCCGAATCCAGAAGTAATCGCTTTGGGTTTCGCTCCTTCTTTCGCTTCAATTTCAAAAATATGGTTGAATGTCAGTTCGGGTTGGGTGGTCGATTCTGCCTGAAAATTGAGGCGATTGATTACTTTTGCCTTTTTGTCTTCAACATTTTTGTTTAAATAAGCTCTGATTTCTTCTAAGTTTCCATTAGGATTAGGTGAGATGGCTTTATTGCGAGCCAAAACAAGCTCATTGGCTAGTCCTGGTTTTTCGAGAGACCACGCAGGCAAAGATTTAGAAGGATTTAGCAATGAATCTTTGTAAAGCTCGGTAATGGATAACCCAACGCTGAAGCTGATTTTTTTTCCATCTTTTGACCAATTGGGATTGGTAGCACCGTACTTGATGGATGTAAGCTGAAAAGCTTCTCCGCCTTCCAAGGGAAGAATGAAAATTTGAGATTTTCCATTGACCGTACGTGAAAACGCCAATTGTTTATTATCTGGCGACCAAACAGCAGCACTGACCCCTTCTTGCCCACGAGTAATTTGTTTGATTTGCTGAAAATCGGTCAAAAAGAGGTGGGAACGGTAATCAAATTCCAAAGGGTTTTCGGCATTTGTTTCAACAGATTTGAGGGTAAAAACAGCTTTTTGTCCATCTGGTGACAACGCAATATTGGTAATTTGCTTTATTTTGGTTAAATCTGTTACGAGTACTTTTTCTTTTTGCCCAAAGAGAAAATGAAAACATAAAAACAGTACAATGGTCAAGGTTTTTTTCATAGATTGATAGTTTGATGGTGAAAATTGAATAAAGATAAGTAAATAAAGGCAATTCATAAAATAAGGCAATAACTTTGGGGTTATTGCCTTACATAAGAAAGACGCTAGAAAAAATCAATATTCGTCTTCATTAAAGAAAAAGTCATCTTTGGTCGGATAATCTGGCCAAATTTCCTCGATACTCTCATACGGTTGTCCATCGTCTTCGAGTTCTTGCAAATTTTCAATTACTTCAATGGGTGCTCCCGAACGAATCGAAAAATCTATCAACTCATCTTTTGTAGCGGGCCACGGTGCATCCTCTAAATACGACGCTAGTTCGAGTGTCCAATACATAATTATTAATCCTTGTTTAGTTTTAAATATAATTTTGTTTGCAAAAGTAAAATAAATATTTACTTGTCAAATTAAATAACGAAAAAATCTCTCGAATATCAAACGAAATTAAATAAATTTATTTTTTAGTTTGACAAATGATAGATAATTTGCACAATTAAATACCATTAAGCATCCCCCATCGGTCCCCCAAAATTCATTGGGAAAGGCATAATATCTTGGTCTGTCTGACGAATAGCTCCAAAATTATCTTCATATTTTGAAATATTTTCTTGTAAAGCCAACAATAATCTATGGGCATGCTCAGGAGTAAGAATCACCCGAGACTTCACTTTTGCTTTCGCTACACCAGGCATGATTCTAATGAAATCTAAAACAAATTCTGTGTTTGAATGAGCAATCATTACCAAATTCGTATAAACCCCCTCGGCCATTTCTTCTGATAATTCAACATTTATTTGTTGTTCATTCTCTTCTTGAATCTCTTTTTTCTTTGACATAATATGAAATTTTAATTAATAATGTTGTAATATTTATCAAAAATAAACAAATAATCTTCGTCTCAAAAGAATTAATTGAAAACTTAACCATAAGCCTATCAACTCCTTTGCTGTATATTCATAATTTCAGAAGCCGTCTTTTTCGTCCTCTGCTTTCTTTTTCTTTTCCTCTTTTTTGACAGCTTCTTGAGGAATATCGGAAAGTTTTTTGGGAGAATTACCAAGTGTCTTCTGATTGGAAGATTTAGGTTTTTCTTTGACCCCAAGATAGCTTTCTAAGAATGTTTTACGAAAAACCATCGCCTCTGCATAGTCCACCGGAATCACTTGATAGTCTTTAGATTTCCCCCCTTTTACACCAATCATTGAGTTGAAACTTTCATCAGAAGAAGTAATGCCGAGTTCTCCTGCTTTGTATCCCCAATAATACCAATTTTCTGGAGAAAGCTCAATGAAAATATACATTTCATCCCCATCAATTGCATTTTTACGGATTTCAACATATCCATTTACTTCGGCGTTGATGTCGGTATCTCCAATGTTGGAGATACCCAATTTCCCCAAACTTCTAAACGAATGATGCTTTGGCGACCAAATAAGATTGAGTTCGCTGAAAACCAAAGATTGTATGAATTTTGGGCTTAATTTTACCAAAGGAAGATGCTCTCGAGCTGTTTTTGCTTTAAAAATATCCATTTCTTTCGCTTCAACAAATTGATTCAGTTTCGTCATGAATTCCGGAGAATTTGCTTGAATAGCCGCCTCATTGATACCCAAATCCAAATTAGTTTTCACTATCTTCTCAGCCATTTTTGCCAAAATTGGCTGAACAATAGGAAAATTGACAAGCATCATTGTTCTGAATTCATGCGTAGAAGAGTCTAATTTCACCTTGCCAAAACCAGCCGTTTGTATGTATTTACTTAGATAGTTGTCGAATAAATTAAATTTTCCTTCAAGATTAATCAATCCAGCGTC
>JACCEA010825078.1_pt1 | contig 51499 bp, 50 predicted proteins | sample 7449851 | NCBI WGS metagenome assembly JACCEA01 (sample SAMN15323453, study PRJNA562643) | freshwater metagenome | isolation source: river surface water | place: USA:Blue River Watershed | collected 2017-08-18 | reverse complement strand
TTTACTAAAGCGTCCACGCTCTTCTGATCGGTTACATCGAGTTGGCAGATCTCAATCGAGCTGTTCTTCACCGCTAATTCTTGCAAACGATCTACACGTCTTGCAGCAGCGATTACGTGATAACCGTTATCGGCCAACAAGAGGGCAGTTGCTGCGCCGATCCCGGAGCTCGCACCCGTTATGACGGCTATCTTCACTTGAGAACTCATGCCGTGATTTAAACACACTTGCGACATCTTTGCCGATACGCTTTTGACATGAGCCAGAATCGTCAGAATTTCACGCTATCCGATGGTCGAAACCTTGAGTATCTAACAAACGGACTTAAATCTGAATCCGCGATTATTCTTCACGCCGGCACTACCCAAGACATTACGGGTTGGCAGACTTGGCTAGATTACTTTGCTTCACGCGGAATCTTTGCTCTCTCTTTCGGGCGAAGCGGATACGCGGGTAGTACAAAGATGCCAGGACGCATCACAATTGATGTTGCCAAAGATATTGCCAAACTGAGTGACCATCTTGGAATCACAAAATTTGTAAATTTGGGGTTGTCAGGTGGAGGCCAACACGCCATCGCAACTGGGCTTGATCCTCGCTCTGCTGGAGTTGTAACTGTTGGAAGCCTTGCACCATTTGCAGAATTAGGAGATCACTTCTATTCAGGCATGCAGCAGGCTGACCTGGATGAGTATGCCGATGCGCTACGCGATATCGATGACTTAGTTAAGCGCTTTCAAAAGTGGCAAGATGGAAACGTTGCAGATTCTGTCGCTGGCGCTGAATTAAGCGAACGCGATCAATTGGCAACCACAAAGCCAACATGGAAGGTAGTACTGGATTCTTGCGCTTTCACGATGCAGCAAGGTTGGGATTGGGTTGCAGATGATTACAGTTCATATTTGCAACCTTGGGGTTTTGATCCGCGCGATGTAAAGGTTCCAACAGTTATTTGGCAGGCAGAGTTGGATAAAAACGTGCCAATTCAACATGGACAATGGCTTGCAAAGCACATGCCGAATAACCGTTTCGAATTTCGCAAAGGTGAAACCCATCTAGGTCTCTACGTAAACTACGAGGAAGAGATCATGCAGAGCGCAATTGCTCTGCTTACTTCTTCTTAAATCCCGTCGGGCAGACTGGCTTAACCGCAGTCACCTTCTTGGAAGTCTTGCCCTTTACGCATGTGATGGTTGTCTTCTTTGCAACTGCAGGCTTTGCAGCGGGAGAAGCAACTGGAGTTGGGGTAACAACGGGCTTCGCTTCCTCTTGTGAAATTTTTACCTTGATCGTCTTCTCGCTGAATGTAAATCCAGCCGCGGACAAGCTAAGCCAACCTTTTGATTCGCCCGTGACCGTGGTTGCAATTACTTGAGTGTCGCCGCCGGAGATAGAGACAAAAGCTTGAATCGGTGCGCTGGTAAAGCCGTATAGGCAACGCGCAACTTCGCTTCGCATAACCAAGTTATAGGTTCCCAAGACAGGTGTCTTTCCATCTGGCTTGAAGTGAAGTCCTGAAACACGGTAATTCAGAGATCCATCTTCAAACGATGGTGAACCGCCGTCGTACGCCAATGAATTTGTGGAAACAACGCCCAGAATCTTGCTCTTATCTTGCAAACACTGGCTGCCATTTCCCCACGCAGTGGTGCTGACATTCCAGAATGTATTACTGCCGCTTGAAGTATCTTTCAATCGCTCACGGTAGTAAGTAATAAATGGAAATGAATCCTGAGGAATTCCCGCTTGAGGTCCAGAGCCAGTAACGGTGCCGTTTCCCCATTGCCCCATATTGGTAAACCAGATCTTTTCCTGATCTGTAAATGATGATTTTAAAACAGGAATAGTTAGACGTGAAACATTTACAGGTGCAGCCTCGATTGTTAAGAGATTATTCTTACTTGAAAAGGTACTTACATCCAGAACAGGATCTTTAATACGCCCTCTAAACCATCCGCCTACCTGGTTTGGAATTCGTAATTGCATCTTTATATACGTATCGGGTGCAAAATCCTGAGCTACTCCACAAAGTCCATCCTCCGCGAAAACACAGAACTGATCGCTCCCCCACTGATACTTTCTCTCAGCAGGCGTGTTTGGATCTGGATCAATTTTGGTTTGCTTGTAGTTTCCCGTTTCTTCACGGTAAGGAGTTACTCCAGCATAGAAATCATCAACCTGGAATGCCCCGTTTCTGAAGTTGAGTTTCATAGTGCTCGTTATCGCGTAAGTAGTTAGACCTGATGCGCTTGGCACTCCTGGAACATCCCAAAGTGAGATGGTTGAGCCGCCCGGAAAGTTATAACGGGGATCCGGATCGAAAGTTATTCCCTTAGTTTTGCGAATCAATTTGGCGGTAACTAAATTCTTGGGATCTGTACCGATAGCCAAAGACTCAATGCAATTTTCTTGGGTTGGGCTTTCGCAGGGACCTAACGTCGAATTAGCTTGCAAGTAAGTTGGGTTTTTTGCAGGATCGCAAATATCGGTTGATAACGACTCACACCATTTCCAAACACGTGAGACACCAGAAGTATTTACGCTTGGAGGATAGATAGCCAGGAACGATCCAGTTTGGATCACACCATCTTCTACGACGTAGTTCATGATGTCGTTTGAGCCGAGCGGAAGCTTTAGCGGATCGAAGGCGTCACCGGTTGCAGCTACCGCCGAGGTAGTGCCGAACAGAACTGCGACTAAGACTGCGAATATTTTCTTCATGATCACTTTTTCTTATATCCGGTTGGGCACTTTGGTTGGACCGCAGTAACTTTCTTGCTTGTTTTACCTTTCACGCAGGTGATCGTTACCTTCTTCGGGGACGCAGGTTTGGCTGATGAAGATGCCGCTGGTGACGGTGTGGCTACTGGTGTTGGTGCTTCCTGAGTAAGTCTTACTCGAACAGTGGGTGATGAGTAAGTAAATCCCTTTACCGAAAGTCGCAACCAACCGTTGCTCTCTGTGAGCGTTGAAGTTGTTACTTGTTGCTCGCCCGAGGAATTTATTACTGATACAGATGCCTGAACTGGCGCGGATGAATAGTTGTAGATACAGCGAGCCAATTTAGAATTTATAATTAAGTCATAAGTTCCTAAATTTTCTTTTCCGTTCTTATCAAAATGCGGTGATGCAACTTTGTAGTTCAAAGATTGCGTAGAACCATCGAATGCTGGCGGTTCTGATAAATAGTTTGTGGCATTTGTACTCACAATTCCATCCACGCCTTCATTGGCAGCTGAACAAATAGCAACGGGACTATTACTTTGGTCCTGTCTCGTATACAGAGCCCACTGAGATTTTGTTGCTAATGATTTATCATTAGATTCGGCAAGCCAAGCTAAAAATTCCTGGAATGTGTTTTCAGTGTAGTTATCCAAGTCATGCTGAATAACTAACTTTTCATAGGGGATAACTCCACTTTGGTTCCATATTTTGTTGTCGCGATCGTTATATATAGAACCTTTTTGTTTTCCGCGGAGAGCGTCTAACAGCGCCTTTGTTTCTGGTTTAACCTCACTATATTTCTTCCAAATTCCAAAAACTGGAACCTTTGTTGTGCCCGCTTCTACTTCAATAGAAACTCCAGCGCCAAGTTTTGCAGCAGAAATCGACGGTTCAGAAATTCTTCCATGGATCCATCCATCAAGTGGGCCAGATGTTTTGACAGTCAATCCAATTCGTATGCCTTCAGGGAATGCCCATGGTTTTGCACATTCGAAATCGCCTAACCAGAGTGCGCAGTCGTCAGATTGAATCTCATGACCGCGAACTGATTCACCATTACTCCTTAGAAACATTTGAGCAGGCTTATGCGTGAACTTTGAAGTCACTCTTGAGATAGGGAAGATATTTACAAAAAGCTGAAGGTGTTTTGATGGTTCTGAAGTCAGCGCATTCCAAGTGAAGATTCCCGGAAATACTAAGAATTCATTTCCGCCTTCATGGGTTACTCCAGGGAAAGTCCAAATTGATGGATTCCAACCTGCTGGCAACCCCTTAAGGGAATCTCCCTTAAAAACTTCCTGGGAAGTTTTAGGCATATAGGTTGAGAAAGTACCTTTGACTACTTCACCATTCGATTTAATTAAACGCAGATTTTCAATGCAATCAGTTACCACTAATGGGTTTTCATTACACCTAGGGAGATATGCGTTGAGATTAAAATAGGGAAATTTGGAACATTGCGAATCGTTAATGTTTGCGCAAACCAAACCTTGGCTTCGATCGATGTCGCTATATTCACCCGCATAAAAAAATGACGGATTCATGATGGTGTTCGCGTCGTCCAAATAGGCGCCCACCCAACCTGGATTCATATCCGGAGGCAGTAGTCGAGTGACTTGCTCATCTGGGAGATCGGCGGCGAAGGCGCTTGAGTTGGCAAGCAATATTGCTGTTAAAAGGGCCGAGGCCCACTTGATCTTGCGCATTACTGCTCCCCCGCGAGTAGAACTAGAAAGTACCTATCTCTGCACCGCATCTCAAGAGCGTATTTATGCGGGGGTTACGGCTTTAAGGGTCTAAAACCGAGGCGAGGAAGGGGATTTAATGCGAAATTACGCCCAATTTGGAGAGTCGAGTCTCCATCACCTCATAACCTGCGCTGAATTCGGGAGAATCAATCTCTGATTTCCAGCGGCCGCTAGTTGCCGCATCTGGTGTCATCGATTGAGTAAAGAAAGACTGCATCGCAGGTTCATCTGAAACCTTTAGGAATCCGAGGAGTTTCTTGTAGGTCGCATCTCGGTTCTTAATTGCGAGATCTTCAAGGGCAATCGTGATTTTATTACTCGCGCTGACTACTGAAAGTGCTTGATGGCCGGCGATTAAACGCTTCTCGATCCAGTCCAAACCTTCGGCGGGAGAATTTGGTCCCCAATTCTTCGTTAGTAAAGAAGCTATTACATCCCGCGGATCTCGGACCATATTAATAAAGAGAGCATTCGGAAAGAGCTTTTGCAACTTATCTGCCTGAGGGATGTTCATTGGTGTGGTTTCAACCCAATAGATTTCATCGCCAGAATCAAATTGCGCGCTAATAAAGTTCTTCATGAAGCGACGTGCCGCCCATTTGCGGTTTATCTTCAAATCTTTATCTAGTTGGTTGAGCAAATTTTCTAGGTTCTCTTTAGAAATACCCGAGATCAAACCACGGCCGTGTGGAGGTGGGGCATCGATATCCCACCACTTCTCCCAGATGAAGCTTTTAAATTCAGCGAGAATCTTCGCGAGCCTAGCCTTCTCTTTCTTTTTGCGTTTGCGATAAGTGCGGAAATTGAAGATAGAAACCTTGCCAGCGCTCTTTTCAATTTCAGAGCTGTAGCCAAATACGACATCAACCAGACCTGATTTATTGGTGAGAAACTTAATTTCAATTGGAGTGCTAGTTCGTATCTGCGAGTGATTTCCAAGTAAGTCGCCAACGACTGTTGTACCGCTTCGCCCGGTACCGCCAACGAAAACTGGAATCACTTTTGAACTCATTGGATAAGGTTAACTCGCGAGGATTCGGTAGCCGTTTATGACGATGACAGCGATTCCGACGAGAATGCCGATTTGCTTGCGTGGAAGTTTTACAACAATTCGCGCAGCGATAGGCGCCATTAGCGAGCCACCCAGGGCAAGCCCGCCTACAGCAGCCCAGTTGATATCAAGGCGATGCAGATTGGCTAGGAAGCCAACGCTGGCAGAGACGGCAACGATAAATTCTGAGGCGCTCACTGTTCCGATAATTTTGCGAGGTTCTATCTGAGTAGTTGTCATAAGGGTTGGCGTGACAATTGGACCCCATCCCCCGCCTCCGGATGCATCCACGAAGCCGCCGGTAAAACCTAAATATGTAAGAAAACGAGGATTGGAGACTTCCAGCGAGTTGTTATTTTGCTGTGGTTGGAAGATATTGCGATAAAGGAGCAAGAAACCTAAAAGTAGTAAGAGCGTGGAAATAAAAATCTTCGCACTCGAAAGATCGATAGAAGATAGAAATGTGGCTCCGAGTAAGGCGCCGATTCCACCTGGGATTGCGAGTTTAAAGAGGATTTTCTTATCGATGTTCTCGGCATGCCAGTGAGATGCTCCCGAAACTAGAGTTGTTCCAATTTCTGCGGCGTGAACTGCGGCGGATGCAACCGCGGCAGATGCGCCTAAGGTCAATAACAGAGTTGAGCTAGTTAAACCAAAACCCATTCCGAGAGTTCCATCGATTAATTGAGCGACCGATCCTGCCACGGCAAATAAAATCCAGTTCATAGAATCGCTTTCATAATTTCGTTAACGGATACATCTAAATCTGCGGTTCCATCAATTTTGATCTCTGGGTTTGCAGGACGTTCATAATCTTGACCTACGCCAGTGAAGTTCGGGATCTCACCTTTAGCGGCTTTCTTGTATAAACCTTTAGGGTCTCGCGAGATACAAACTTCGACTGGGGTGTCGACGAAGACTTCGACGAAATCCCCATCTGCAAAGATTGACCGTGCGCGTTGGCGATCAACTTCAAATGGACTTACCAGCGCGGTTATAACAATCAAGCCAGCATCAACCATCAACTTGGCAACTTCTGAAACTCGTCGAACGTTTTCTGCGCGATCTTCAGGAGTGAAGCCCAAATCTACGTTTAGCCCCATTCGCAGGTTATCTCCATCAAGTACATAGGCATGAGCACCTTGTGCATGTAAACGCTTTTCTAAGAGGTTGGCGATAGTTGATTTTCCAGAACCAGAAAGCCCGGTTAGCCAAACTACTTTTGCCTTTTGGCCTTTGGCTAGCTCGCGCGCAGATTTATCAATCTCATAAGCTTGAGCGGTGATATTTTCGCCGCGACGCAGAGAATGGCGAATCATTCCGGCACCGACCGTTTGGAAATTGGTACGGTCAACAAGAATGAAGTTACCGAATTCGCGGGATTGCTAGTAAGGATCAAGTGCAATTGGTTGGCTGGTAGCGATATCTACTTCGCCGATCTCATTCATGGCAAGGGTGTTAACAGATAAGTGATCGCCGGTGTGAACATCAATTTTGTGGCGGATCTTAGTAATGATCACAGGGGTTTGCGTCGGGCCAGAAATTAACAAGTATGAGCGGCTATGAATTAGCGCATCTTCATTTAGCCAAACTAGGTTGGCATTGAAACGATCCGATGGGGTTACTGTGCTTTCGATCGCATGGATCAAATCTCCACGAGTGATATCAACTTCTGGCTCGAGAACGAGCGTTATCGCTTCAGATTGTGCTGCGACTTCCTGATTTCGCATATCGGAAATAATCTGTGAAATCTTCGCCACTTGGCTGCCCGGAAATATTTTGACTTGATCGCCTAGTTTGAAATCACCGAGGTGAACAGTGCCGGTTACGCCTCTAAAGTCTTCGGCACGGGCAATTGATTGAACTCGCAGACGCGCAGTGGCTTCGGCTGATTTAGTTGGTTGCCATTCTTGAATCGCCTCAAGCAGAGTTTGTCCTGAGTACCAAGGGGTTGATTGACTGCGATAAACCACGTTGTCGCCAGCGAGGGCGCTCATCGGAATAAAATGCACATCTAAAATATCCAAGCGAGAAAGCGTTGCTTCGATTTCTGCCTTAATTTCATGAAATATCTGCTCTTTAAAGCCAACTGCATCTAGCTTATTAATCGCAACCAAGACGCGCTGTACGCCCATTAGCGAACAGATAGTTAAGTGGCGCAGAGTCTGCGTGCGAACGCCCTTAGTGGCATCAACTAAAACAATAGAAATATCTGCGCGCGAAGCTGCAACCGCCATGTTTCGGGTGTATTGCTCATGGCCTGGAGCATCGGAAATGATTAAACGGCGCCCATCTAGCAGCGACATTGAACGATAAGCCACATCGATTGTGATGCCTTGCTCGCGTTCTGCTTCAAGACCATCAGTAAGCAAACTAAAGTCGATTTCTCCTGCTGGAATAATTGATCCTGCGCGGCGAACTTTTCGAGTTGAATCTATCGTGTCATGCGGGACGCTATCGGTTTCAACTAAAAGTCGGCCGATCAGAGTGCTCTTACCGTCATCAACGCTGCCGCAAGTTAAGAGTCGGACAATCGGGGTCTGCATTAGAAATACCCCTCTTTCTTCTTCTTCTCCATTGAATCTTCGTTAGCGCCATCGATCAAACGCGTGGCTCGCTCACTTAACTTGACCTTTAGAACTTCGTCTACCACTTCTGAAATTGTGGTGGCAGTAGATTCAACTGCAGCGGTTAGCGGATAGCAACCAAGAGTTCTAAAGCGCACCATCTTTAACTCTGGAACTTCACCTGGATTTAGCGGATAGCGATCGTCATCGACCATAATTAACTGATCCCCGCGCTTGACCATCGGGCGATCTTTTGCAAAGTACAAAGGGTTGACTTCAATTTTTTCTTGTTCGATATAACGCCAGATATCTGCTTCGGTCCAGTCTGAAAGTGGGAAGACGCGCATAGTCTGATCAGGAGCTAAGCGCGTGTTGTAAGAGCGCCAAAGTTCTGGGCGTTGATTACGTGGATTCCAACTGTGTCCAGGATCGCGAACGCTAAAAATTCTTTCCTTAGCGCGCGATTTTTCCTCATCGCGTCGAGAACCGCCGATGGCAGCGTCTACTTCGTATTGATCTAAAGCTTGGCGAAGCGCAACCGTCTTCATGATGCGTGTGTATTCAGAGATACCAGTTGTAAATGGGTTTGCCCCAGTGGCTACACCATCTTGATTGGTATGAACAATTAGATTCAATTTATGATCGGCAACTACCTTGTCTCGGAAAGAGATCATCTCTTTAAATTTCCAAGTTGTATCAATGTGGAGTAATCGAAAAGGAACAGGCGCCGGATAGAAGGCTTTTATAGCCAAGTGAAGTAGAACTGAGGAGTCTTTGCCGATTGAGTACATCATCACCGGACGGCGGAAGGAGGCGGCGGTCTCGCGCAAAATCTCTATAGATTCGGCTTCGAGAGCCTTCAAAATTCCTTCGTTAACACGCACGTGCCTACGCTACTGGTTGAAGCTTGGAACTACTGGGATTTCTTCTGGCAGCGCGGGCAGAAATGCGACGATCTTGCTCCGAATGTGATGCGACGAATAGGGGTGCCGCAACGGGGACATGGCTCGTCCGTTCTCCCATATGCAGCTAGCGCTTGCTCAAAGAATCCGCTTTCACCATTCACATTTATATAGAGGTCATCAAAAGATGTTCCACCTTGTTCGATTGCCTCAGCCATCACTTCTGTGGCGTAACCAATAATTGAAGCGATCTTCTTCTTTGAAAGGTCAGCAGTTGAAATCTCTGGATGTACTTTGGCGCGCCAAAGAGTTTCATCGGCATAGATATTTCCTACTCCGCTCATAATCTCTTGATTCAAAAGTGCGGTCTTTATTCTGATCTTTCGCTTAGCGAAACTTTCAATCGCTTCATTTAGATCAAAATGTGGATCGAAAGGATCGCGCGCAATATGTTGCGCAGAACTTGGAATGCCATCCAAGGTCTCTTCGACCGAGACCCAACCAAAGGTGCGCTGATCATTGAAAACCAATTCGCGTTTACGTATCTTCTTAGTGAGATCAAATTGAGCGCGAACATGTTTTGCTTTCGGGTGGCCCTGCTGATGAATTAAGAATTGCCCGCTCATTCCTAAGTGAGCGACAAGTGCCTGCGGACGATCTAGAACAAACCAGAGAAACTTTCCACGGCGATTAAGGTCAATTATCTTGGCGCCTTGAATTGATTTGAGTGGCGCAATTGATTCGGGCTTCAGGGCTCGCGGGTGGAGGTCATGTGCGGCAACAATCTTGTAGCCCTTAACCAGACTGACAAGTCCGCGTCGAACTGTTTCGACCTCTGGAAGTTCTGGCACAACTTATCCTTTATTGATCACGCTAAGTGCGGCAAGTGCGCTGTCGTAGCCTTTATCTTCTTTGCTTCCGGGCAAACCTGCTCGCGCAGTTGCCTGCTCCAAGTTATCGCACATAAGAACGCCGAAACCGATTGGCTTAGAGCGACTTAGCGAAACATCCATGACGCCTTGGGTTACGCCTTGGCATACATAGTCAAAGTGTGGAGTTTCACCGCGCAGAACAAGCCCGACAATAACTGCAACGTCAAAACCTTCATCAAAAGCCAGTTGCGCAGCCAGCGGCAGTTCGAATGAACCGGCAACGGTGCGCACCAAGGGGTTTGCAATTCCAGCCTCATTAAACCCACGTACTGCTCCTGCAACAAGTGAGTCGCAGATATTTGGGTGCCAGGCAGCGGTGATAACAACTGCTTTCAGGTTTGGAAATTGTGGGACCTTAATTTCTGGTGCATGTCCGGCCATTAGATCGCTCCTAACGCGTGGTTTAACTTATCTCGTTTAGTCTCTAGGTACTTCTTATTGTGAATATTTGCCGAAACTTGCAGCGCTTGAATATCGACTTTGATTCCTTCGTTACTTAGCGCTGCGCTCTTCTCTGGGTTATTTGTAAGAAGAGTTAATTGATCAAGTGATAACCGCTTAATGATGGCAACTGCATCTTCATAAGTACGGTCATCGACGGGTTGCCCGATCGAAATATTAGCTTCGACAGTATCTTGACCAGCATCCTGCAAAACATAAGCCCGGATCTTCTCGGCCAAGCCAATGCCACGGCCCTCGTGATCGCGAAGGTAAATGACATATCCCTTTCCGTTAGCTTCAATAAGGCGGATCGCTTCCTGTAATTGTGGGCCGCAATCGCAACGCATTGAACCAAATACATCACCTGTTAAGCATTCAGAATGAATACGAACCAATGGCTTAGCTGATTCATCCGCTGCAAATTTCAGAACCGCATGCTCGGCTCCGGTTGCGGAAATATATGTGCTTACTTGCCAATCAGCGCCACCCATAGGCAGCTTCGCCCACTCAAGGGTCTCATCTGTAAGGCCTGTCTTCTTTTCGACCAATTGCGCAAGTTCTTCAATCGAAATGACTTGCAGTCCATGGGCCTGTGCAAAATCGGTAATCTGCCCGCCACGCATCATGGTGCCATCATCATTTACAAGCTCTGACAGCACACCGGCTTTATTTGAATTGGTAAGTTCGCAAAGCGCGATACTTGCTTCAGTATGTCCGCGTCGTTCGTGCAATCCACCAGGCACAGAAACTAAAGGAAACACATGTCCTGGGCGAGCAAAATCGGTAGCAACTGAATTTTCATCCGCTAAAGCGCGCAATGTATTGGCTCGTTCTTCAGCCGATATGCCCGTTGAACGTCCAGCGATTACATCGACGGTTACGGTAAATGCAGTCGTGTGGTTATCTTCATTGCGCTTGACCATAAGCGGTAATTTCAAACGTTTGGCTGTATCGGGTGTGATTACTCCACAGATGACACCTGATGTGTAGCGCACCATAAAACCAATATTTTCAGGAGTGGCTTTATCGGCAAGGAGAATTAAATCGCCTTCATTCTCGCGATTTTCGTCATCTGTAACGATGACAAACTTTCCAGCTTTGAAATCAGCCAGTACTTTATCGATATTGCTCATTTGCGATCCTGTCCGCGTGCGATTAGGCGCTCCACATATTTGGCTATGACATCCACTTCAACGTTGAGAGGATCTCCGATGCTTTTCTTGGAAAGGTTTGTCTTGGCGAGAGTTTCAGGTATCAGCCAGACCGAAACTTGGTCGTGTGCATCATCTAATTCGCCAACGGTTAAAGAGACTCCTTCGAGGCAGATCGAACCTTGTGCAACCACGTACTTCATTAAATGACTTGGAACTGAGATATCCATTCGGGTCCACTCTTTATCTGCAGATATTCCCGTAACTTTTGCAACGCCATCGACGTGACCTTGAACAATGTGTCCACCAAGGCGATCCTGAGATCGTGTCGCTAATTCAAGATTTACCGGTGATCCCACTAGAAGCGCTCCGGTCGAAGTTAAGTTCAGAGTTTGCACCATTACATCAACTGCAAAACTGTGCTGATCGAAGGAAGTGACGGTTAAGCAAACGCCGTTGACGCTAACTGAATCACCCTGCGCTATTTGTGAAGCGATTTCAGTGCTCTTAATGGTTAGACGAGCACTACTTTCAGAGCGCTCAATTGCACCAACTTCACCAACTGCTTGAACGAGTCCCGTAAACATCAGCGCCCACCTTCTGGTGAGTTTTCACTCTTCACAACAGTTATCTTTAAATCTGCGCCAATTACTTCAACGTCGGCGATCTCGAAATCTAGCCGGCCTGAAATATTGGTTATTCCTAAATCAGAGATAACAGGTGTTCCTGATCCGAGGAACGTTGGAGCTTGAAAGAGCACGATCTCATCGATCAAGTTTTCACGCAGAAGCGCTGTTCCGAAAGTCGGGCCGGACTCAATTAATACTTCGTTAAATCCGCGTTCCTTTACAAGTGCAATGAGTGCTTTGGCATCACGAGAGTTAATGAAAATTGTCTCCGCATCACCATTATAAATATTCGCATCCGCGGCTATTTCGCTTTCACCCATGACGATTCGCACTGGGTTCTTGCCTAAACCTTTAGTCGTCAGCAACGGATTATCTGCTTTAACGGTTCCGGTGGATGTAACTATCGCATCGGCATGAGAGCGCATCAGCGCAACATCTGCGCGTGCAAGTTCGCCGGTGATCCATTTAGAACTTCCATCTTGCGCCGTGACTTTTCCATCCATGGTTGAAGCGATCTTCCAGGTGATTCTTGGTCGGTCTTTAGCGATCTTGGTAAGCCAGGCGCGGTTTACAAAGGCTGCCGCAATTTCCTGTAATCCCGATTCAACTTCAATTCCTGCTTGGCGCAAGGTTGTAGCTCCCCCGGCAGCAACTGGATTTGGGTCGCTAACTGCGTAAACGACTTTGGCAATCCCGGCTTTTATAATTGCTTCTGTGCAAGGAGGAGTCTTTCCCTGATGGTTGCACGGTTCTAGCGTCACATAAATTATTGATCCATCAGGAATTTCCTTTGCAGCTTTTATAGCCACAACCTCGGCGTGGTCGCCACCCTGATGAAAACCTTCGCTTACGAATTCACCATTTGCGGTAGTAATAACTGCGCCAACAATTGGATTGGGGAAAGTTTTTCCAAGACCAAAGCGCGCACATTCGATGGCACGAGCCATCGCAGCATCTGCACTTAGTACTTGGTTCATCTTCAACACCCTTGATCGAGATTTGGTGTTGCATCTCGGGGTGGAAAAAGCGGTGGCAGCCGACGCACTAGACCCCTCGAAACAAAGTTCTTTGCGCAAAGGGTGCGACAGCTACACGTTGGTTTTCTCTCATCCGGACTTTAACCGTCGGTTCGGGAATTTCACCCAATCCACCGGTCATTGGCTATGACCGGGTCGCAGACTTTAACTGCCGGTTCGAAATTACATCGACCCCGAAAAACAACACCTTTATTCTAGCGCCCGGATTCGAGGGCTTTCATCCAGATCTCATATAGCGGTTTCGCTGCCGCCTGTGTAGCGGTCATTACGCCACCTTTTTCTGGAAATAAGTTCTGCTCTCCATCTTCATCCCAGACAGCGCCACCTGCTTCGGCAACAATCAGGAGTGATGCTAAGTGATCTATAGGGCTGAAATGGCCAACGATCGCTCCCACTCCGCGGGCAAGTGCTGGACCAACCATCGTCAGCGTTCCTGAACCCATAATGCGCATTGTGCAATATTGCTCTGCAAGTCCATCAAGTAAGCCAAGCATTCCTGGCCATGGTTGAAATGCCGCAAGTTCGGTTGAAACAATTCGCGAAGCTAATGGATTAGCTACACCGGATTGATCTTCAATAATTAGAGGTTTGCCGTTTCGTTTTGCACCTTTGCCGCGCTGTGCTTCGTATAACTCATCGCGCCAGGGATCGATCACAACGCCAACCAAGACATCTCGATTATGTGCTAAACCAAAACAGAATGATGTCCAAGGCAAGCGATTTGCGAAGTTGGTGGTCCCATCAATCGGATCGAGATACCAAGATGGAGTGTCCGCTATGTAGTTACCGCCCATCTCTTCCCCGACGAAGTTATGACCTGGCAAATTTGCAGCAATCACTTCGCGAACGTGCGCTTCAATCATTACATCAATTTCAGTAACAATATCGGCGGCGTTCTTCTTAATCTCAATCTTTCCCGGATCCATATTGCTAGCTACCAATATCGCCCACTTGCCCAAGTCGCGCGCAATTGTCATCGCCCGGTCTACATCAATTTCTTCTATCGTCATCGGCTTAGGCCCGCCTGCATCCATAGTTGGATTTTCGGCGATTACCTCTTGCAATTTTGTTAAGTAATTAGAGGTGATTGAATCTACTCCGATTGCTGCAGCCCAGCGCATAGTTGCTTCATCATCAACGGTCCATACGGCGACTTTGAAACCTAGATCGTGAAGTGCTGCAACCGACTTTTGTGTTACAAATGAATAATGCAAGTTTATAAATTCTGGCTGCAAAATATCGGTTTCAGCCTTGATTGGTAAGGCCAACTTGTCCCACGGCATCCAAATGCGAGCCTTTGTAGATAGAGAACGGATTGTGCGCATTCCATCGAAGTTTCCGCACCAGTAAATCTGCTCTTCAGGCAGCGGGCCGCTTGCTACAACTTCATATGTTGGCTTGGCAGGATCTGGTTGTTCCATATCAATCATCAAGATTGACTTACTTCCGACAAATAACTTTAAAACATCGATTAGAAGGGGGATGCGATCTTCGCCGTGGCCGAGTTGAGAAATCTCTGCCCAATCCATCTCTGTGGTGAATTTACCAATTCCCCAAAGTCTTTCGAGGGTTGGGTCGTGCAGAACTATTACCTTGCCATCGCGCGTGATGCGAACATCAATTTCAACAACCTCTGCTCCAGCATCGATTGCACTTTGTATAGCAACGATGGTGTTTTCGCGAAAACGACTTGAATCACCACGATGGGCGCAAGCAAAAGTCTTTGGTTTTATTGCAGACATGGCTTAAGCAGTTCTAACTAGCTTGCCATCCTTGTAAACCAGAGCCTTTGAAACTTTAGCGAAACCAGTGTCCCCAACTTTAGGGACATCGATAGATATAAAGGCGCGAAGTGAAGCATCTGCACGCTTCAAGTAAACCTCATGGAAGTGGCCGCGCGGAACAACGAGTTCGACGGTTGCAGGATAACTTCCTGGCACTTGGGTCTTTGAGAACGAAACATCTTCAGGGCGAATTCCGACAACTTCGCTTCCAGAAACCACTTGGCCATCGCTGTAGCCACCTTCGATGCGATTTAAGCTACCAATAAAGTTTGCAACATATTCGGTAGCTGGTTGATCGTAAAGTTCCTGAGGAGTGCTGAATTGTTCGATTCGACCATCATTCATTACCGCGATGCGATCGGAGATGGAAAGTGCTTCATCCTGATCGTGGGTAACAATCACCGTTGTAATTCCGAGGCGACGTTGCAAATCACGAATATCTTCACGAACCTTCACGCGCAGCTTGGCATCAAGGTTTGAAAGCGGTTCATCGAGAAGCAAGATATCTGGCTCTTGTACTAAAGCGCGAGCAAGGGCCACTCGCTGTTGTTCTCCACCAGAAATCTGTCCTGGACGTGAATCTTTATGGTGCATCAAATTAACCACTGCAAGAACTTCATGAACGCGCTTTTCAATTTCCGCTTTGCCCATCTTGCGAATCTTCAGCGGGTACGCCACGTTCTTGAAAACAGTCATATGTGGCCAGAGCGCATAGTTCTGGAACACCATGGCACTTGGTCGCTTTTCCGGACCGAGATTGGTTACATCTTTACCGGCAAGATTTACGGTTCCCTTTTCGGGAATTAAGAAGCCAGCGATCATGCGAAGAGTCGTTGTCTTACCGCAGCCAGAAGGTCCGAGGAGTGAAACCATCTCACCCTTTTCAACAGTTAAATTGAGATTATCAATGATCACGCGTCCACCAAGAATCTTGGTTAAGCCGATGAGCTCTAGACCTTGCGTTGCGTTACTCATTTTAAGCCTTTCGTAGTCATCACTTGATTTGGAAACCTTCTGCTAACTGTCCGCCGATAATTTGCTTACGTGCAAGTCCGATCAGAATCACTGAAGGAACTGCAAGAAGTATTGAGAAGACCGCAGCAATTTGAACTGGGTAGGTAAGCACTAACGAATACATTTCGGTTGGCATGGTAAAGATTTCTGGTGAGCCAACTAGGTATGTTCCCTGAGCCTCATCGAATGCAGAGATAAATGACATAACCATCGCTACAAGAATTCCCGGGGCAGCTAGTCGCAATGTGATGCCACGGAATACACGAAACTTGGATGCTCCCGCATCGCGCGCCGCCTCTTCTAGATTCTTAGGTATCGCTGCGAATGCTGCTGCCGGAATCCAGGTCATATAAATAATGGTTCCAAGTAATTGGATGATGATTACACCGACCATTGTGCCCATTAAATTAAGTGTGTAAAAGAGCGTAGCGATTGATGCGAAGAGGCCGAGCTTTGGAAATGAGTTGGCTGCAAACATTCCGATTAGAAAGACGCGGCGGCCAATGTAGTTATAGCGCGCTGCAGCGTACGCAGCAGGCAAACAGATGACCGCTGAAACCAAGACCACGATCGGAGCGGTAATAAATGAATTACGAATTGCTTCGACCATTGAAGGAGTTTCGAATACACGTCTCCACCAAATTAAGGTCCAACCATCGGGCTTCAAATTCGGAAAGGTCCATGTGGTGCTAAATGCTTGGAGTGCAAGCCAAACTAGTGGACCAAGGATGAAGACCGCCATAAAGGCAACAAATGCACCGATAAAGAAACGAGTAATCAGGCTTCCGGATTGAAGATTTAAATTATTGTCGCGCTTAGCCATTAGATTCTTCCGCTCTGTTTGGCGCTACGAATATTTGCCCAGATGTATAGGACTGCGATACCTGATGCTGCTGCAAAGATAATAAATGCCATAACGATCGATTGTTGAGGTCGGTTATAAGCTGTAAAGAAGTTGGAGATCTCCACGCCAAGCATTGTTGGCTGATTTGGTCCTAGGAATAGCGGAACAGTAAACGAACCCATGATCCCAATCGCTGTAAATGTCCCTGCGATGACGATTGGAACAAAAGCCAAGGGAATAAGAATGGTGCGCACGATGCGCATAAAGCTGGCGCCTGCATCTTGGGCGGTCTCAATTAGAGCATTAGGAACTGATTGCAGACCTGAGGTAATCATTAAAATCGCAAAAGGAAGTGAGGTCCAAATCGTTCCTAGGATAATTGCGTTGCGCGTTGCGGTGATTACCGGAAAATCAATGCCGAACTGCGCCATAAAGGTTCGCATGAATCCAACACCGTTGTAAAACTGGGCGATTGCATAAGCCGCAATTACCACTGGCACAAAAAGTGGAACAAGAGAAAGCATGCTTAAAATCGAAGCGATTTTGCCACCTTTGATGCGCTGATAAAGGCCCATTCCCATCGCCATGGTCAATACAACGGCGGTGGATACAAAGGTAACAACCATGGTGAGAATAAAGTCAGGCCAGAAACGCTCATCTTTAAAGACCGCTGTATAAGCCTGTGCGGTTCCCCACCAATTCTCTTTTGTATAAACATCCTGGCCAATAATCGAAATGACCCGGTTAGGTCCGCTGGTGTATCCAATACTAAATAAGAAGGCAACAAAGATTGGAAGACCAACGAAGAGAATCACTACCAATACTGGTGGTAGCGCCATAAAAAACCCGAGAGTGGAGAGCTTTGCGGCTTTTACCTCCGCAAAGCCCTCCTTTGTGGCGACGGTATTAGTTGTCGTCACAAGTACCTCTCGAGATTTCTAACTTAACTTTTTGTTTCAAGTAATTACTTACCTGGAACCGTAAGCGACCAAGCGCTCTTTAGATCATCTGAGTTTGCTGGGAAGTAAGGAGAACGCATATCAGCAACGTCTACATCCTTAAAGTTTTCAAACAGAGTCTGATCCAATTTCTTGGAGTTAACGACCGGAATACCCTTCATGGAGCTTGCCATGATTGCATTCTGCATCGCTGGTGAAAGTACGAAGTTTGCAAGCAAACGACCACCTGTGCGGTTTGAACCATTGATTGGAATACCAAGTGTTGCTGGTCCGCCGGTGAGTGATGGGCTCTTGATTGCAGTTACCTTGATATGTGCTGGCATTGTTCCAGCAGCCTTGGCAGATGCGAATTGATCTGACCAAACTGTTCCCATATCAATTTCACCAGTTGAAAGTAGGTTCAAAGTCGCAGCGTTGTTTGCTGGGTATGTTCCGTTCTTTCCATAGGTGTACTTATTTAGGTCCTTCAGAGTTTCAAGTCCCTTTGCCCACTTTGCTTGGATATCTTTGTTTGCAGCTGTGGTCATGGCATCGCGCTCATCTGCAGTTAAGTTCATATCAACAACAGTCTGTACGAATGAGTAACCGGATCCACCGCCTGATGGAACGTTGTAGCTGAACTTGCCAGGGTTGGCCTTGATCCAAGCTAGAACCTCATCAAGTGTCTTTGGCACCTTAGTTACAGTCTTTGAGTTATATGCAAGAAGAACTGTTGATGCGCGGTAAGGAATAGTTCCGACAGCCTTAGCCAATACCTTCTTGCTTACTTCTTTGAGGTTTGGCATAAGAGTTGGGCTTGGGCGGTATAGAAGACCACCTTGTGCAAGACGTACTGCAATACCACCGTCGACCAAGTCGACTCCTGGATCGCGGCGAGTTTCTTTCGCGGCAACGATCTTGGCAAAAGTCTGTGCATCACGAAGTCCGTTACGGTCGAAGGTCACATTTACTTTGTAACCTGGGTATTCCTTTTCAAATGCTGGAATCAGCACGGTATTCCATAAAGTCTGTACGTTTGTGTCAGCAGAGATCAAAAGTTCGATTGTCTTCGATGCTGCAGGTGCGCTCGGTATTGATGAACCGATAGCAAATGTCGCCATAACAGCAACTACTGCTGATTTCATTAACTTAGATTTAAACACTGATTTCCCCCGAATTCAGATAAAGGAGATGGGGCTTTACCCCACTTCTAAGCGTGAACTTATGCCCTACTTCGCAAGTAGTCAATCAACTTCGGTTAAAAAAAGGGTTTTTTTCAACTGTTATCAAAATGAGATATTTACTCGCCGCGGCGTGGCACGGCCTCTAAGACTTGGGTAGAACGCAAAATCGCTAAGATAATTATTGTTAGACCTATGCCAGCTACTTGAAAGCCAAGGCCGACTGCCACACCCATTGCCGCAGTTGCGAAAACGGTGGCAGCAGTTGTCACCCCTTGAGTGCCACCACTTCGATTTGTAAAAATTAAGCCGGCGCCGAGAAAACCAATTCCTGTGATGACGGCGTGCATGGCGCGCGTCGGATCCCCAAAATCTGCCTTCAGATCCAAGACTGCGCCAATAGCAACAATTGCAGCGGATGCAGATCCGACAAGTGCCATCGTTCGCGGACCAGCCGATTTTCCAGCACGATCGCGTTCCCAGCCAATAATTGAACCTAAGACAGCAGCGAGTGCGGCGTTAATTGCTACAACGTACTGCTGCCAAATATCAATAGTCTGCATATCCAACATTTCTAAATGCTAGTGCAAGACTAGGGACATGAGCAATCAATTTCGGGCAGCAATAATTGGTTATGGCCTTGCTGGCCGAACCTTTCATAGCAATTTATTAAAGGGCGCCGGTTTTGAAATTGCTGGAGTGATGTTAGCGAGTGATGCGCGAGGCGATCAATTAGCCAAAGATTTTCCGAGCGCGGCTGCTGTTTCTTCCATAAAAGAAATTATCGCGCTTCGCCCAGATGTTGTTGTGGTTGCTTCTCCAAATAGCTTTCATGCTCCACAAGCGATCGAACTACTGAAGGCAAAGATTCCGGTTGTTGTAGATAAGCCGATGGCGCTAAATGCGAAAGAGACCGAAGAAATTATAAAAGTTTCTGAAAGTGAAGGAGTACCCTTAACTACTTTCTTCAATCGACGTTGGGATAGCGATGCTTTAACAATCAAGAAGATAATTGCCGAAGGAGTTTTAGGAAATATTTTCCGATTCGAAGCGCGCTTTGAACGTTACCGTACGCTTGGAAATCCAGATTCTTGGCGAGAGCGCCTGTCTCCGGCCGAAGGTGGTGGAAAGTTGCTGGATCTACAGCCCCACCTGCTCTCGACAACTATAGATTTCTTCGGCCAAGGAGAACTTCAATATGCCTCGGTTCGCTCAATCCGCGGACTTTCCGATGATGATTCGTATTTGGTTTTAAAACATAAAGACAATATTGATTCATATCTTTCTGCTTGCGAAGTAATGGGTTCACCTGGTCCGAGAATCAGACTCACTGGCGATAAGGCATCACTTGTAGTTCACGGATTAGACCCACAAGAAGGTTTCCTGCGTCAAGGTTTATATCCAGAAAATGGAAAGTGGTCGGTTGATACCCGTACTCCAGCTTTTATTCATCGCGGTGACGAGGTGACCGAATACGAAAGCGTTCCAGGTGATTACGTGCAGTTCTATTTGCAGGTCAAAGATGCGCTAGAAACTGGATCTGCGATGCCCGTAAGCACCGATGATGCTTTGTATGTTGCGAAAATAATTGATCAAGCGAGATTAATTTCCACAAGATAGCGGCTTAGGCAACGCCGATCGCATCAACAACGAAGATCAAGGTTTCATTTGGCCCGATTGGTCCGCCACCTTGTGCGCCATAACCTAGATCAGGTGGAATAACTAGTAAGCGACGTCCGCCAACTTTCATTCCAGGAATGCCTTGCTGCCATCCAACAATCACATTTGCTAAAGGAAATGTGGCTGGTGATCCGCCATTCCATGAAGATTCAATAAGCTGACCATTTGACCAAGTCATTAGCGTGTAATGCACTGTCATAGTTGAAGTTGGAAGCGCTTCTGCACCTGTACCTACGATGATGTCCTTGATTTCTAAGGTGGTTGGCGGAGTTCCTGAAGGGGCGCCAATAGTTGGAGCTTCACCTTGGTTTGTTGTAACGGTTGGCAAGTTATCTGCTGAAGCTGTCACTTCTTTTTCTCCACATCCGGTAAGTAATAGGGCTGATACAGCAAGTAGTGCAAAAACTTTTTTCATTACTTCTTATCTCCTTCGCCAATTTCACGGATTAACTTGAATTCTCCAGATCCCAACTGTCCTTGGTCGCGATACATTTCCAGCTTGGCGCGGGTATCGGCAATATCTAAATTACGCATGGTTAGTTGTCCGATGCGATCAACTGGTCCAAATGCGGCGCTTTCTGTGCGCTCCATCGACAATTTTTCAGGGTGGTAGCTAAGCGCAGGTCCTGTTGTATTGATAATCGAGAAGTCATCACCGCGACGAAGGCGGAGTGTTACTTCACCGGTGACAGCAGATGCAACCCAGCGTTGCAGCGATTCGCGCAACATCAGAGATTGTGGATCTAACCAGCGACCTTCATAGAGAAGTCGACCTAAGCGTCGACCCTCTGCGTGATAGTTGGCAATGGTGTCTTCGTTGTGGATTGCACTTAGCAAGCGCTCGTATGCAATAAATAGCAGAGCCATTCCAGGTGCTTCATAGATTCCACGGCTCTTGGCTTCGATAATGCGATTTTCGATTTGATCAGCCATTCCTAAACCGTGGCGACCGCCAATCTCGTTAGCAGCTTTCATAAGCTCTACGACATCACTGAAATCTTTGTCGTTAATTGCAACCGGGCGACCTTGAACGAATTGAATCTTTACATCTTCAGAAGCAATAGCAACAGAAGAATCCCAGAACTTAACGCCCATAATTGGATTAACGATTTCAACTGAAGCATCTAGATTTTCTAAGTCTTTGGCTTCGTGGGTTGCGCCAAGAATATTGGCATCGGTTGAATAAGCCTTTTCAACGCTGTCGCGGTACGGGAAGTTATGTTCTACCAACCACTGTGACATTTCCTTGCGGCCACCAAGTTCGCGAACGAAGTCGGCGTCAAGCCAAGGCTTATAGATTCGAAGATTTGGGTTTGCAAGAAGTCCGTAGCGATAGAAACGTTCGATGTCGTTTCCTTTATAAGTAGAACCATCGCCCCATATTTCAACTGAGTCTTGCAACATCGCGCGGACTAACAAGGTGCCTGTAACAGCACGTCCTAGCGGAGTCGTATTGAAATATTGTTTTCCACCTGAGCGAATGTGAAAAGCTCCACAAGAAATCGCCGCAAGTCCTTCTTCAACTAAAGAAGTTTTGCAATCAACCAGCCGTGAAATCTCAGCGCCATACTCTTTGGCGCGAACTGGAACGGAGTCGATATCGGTTTCGTCGTACTGACCAAGGTCTGCAGTGTAAGTACATGGAACCGCTCCCTTGTCGCGCATCCAGGCAACGGCTACCGAAGTATCGAGACCACCAGAAAATGCGATTCCAACTTTTTCACCGACGGGAAGAGATGCGAGCACTTTAGACATAAGTGCAAGTCTAACGGTTGATAAGGGCTGCTAGCGCAGGCTTAACTTTCCAGAGCGAGACCATTTCTTGGTAGCGCTGCTCTTCTGCTTGATCGGCTTTCGCACCAGTCTTAACGGCACGGATCATCAAATTTCGAGGAGTGTGCTCTCCCCCAATGAATTCGATCGCCTCAACGCGATATCCGGATAACTTCATTAGTTGAATTCGTAATCCGTCAGTTAACAAGTCGCCAAGACGTTCTTTCATGATTCCATATTTACTTATAAGCGACCAGGGCTCGGGAATATCTACCATCTGTGCCTGAATATCATGATGGCAACATGGTGCAACTAGAACAAGTTTGGCGTCAGAATTTATCGACCACGCAAGTGCATCATCGGTCGCGGTGTCGCAAGCGTGAAGTGCAATAGCCACATCTGCACTCTTCAAATTCGTTTCCGATATTTCTTCAGCTCGGAATTCAATTGAGTCAGAGATCCCAAGCTTCTTGGCGATCTCGTTATTTCTGGTTCGAGCGCTCTCGCGGACATCGATACCTATTACCTTTACTTCCATGCCCTGTGCGCGCAGATACTGATGAGCAGCAAATGTCAGATAGGCATGTCCGCAACCTAGATCGACAATAGTAAGAGGCTTACTTTTTTGAGGCTTTTCGATATGGCCTGCCTCAAGCGCTGAATTGAGCGATGGAACAAGTAGGCGCAGAAACTCTTCCACCTGTAAATACTTGTCGTTCTTGCTTGCCTTAACTTTTCCGGATGCATCAGAAATTCCAACTTCAATCAGAAATGGATCTGCTGGATCCAATAGTCGATTCTTATTGCGATCATGAGATAAATCTGCAGCGAAATCGCCTTTGGCGCGATTAATAAGCGCTTCGCCTTTTTTGGTTATTCTGATTGAAATTGATTGATCCTTCTGTTCAAGGTGAAGATTCGCATAACCTGAATCGAGTAAACCTAGGGCTAAGAATTCCTCTGGAAGATAATTTTTTGTGGTCATCGCTCGACCATCACTCTGCGAGACCTGGTAGCGAATTTGATCTTTGATTAGGACTGGTTTTACATCTATGCGTTCACTGGGAGTCTGCATATTTCGTCTTCTACCCGACAGAACTAGCCGCACGAAACGCTGTGAGTCTGCAAGCGCAACGTTGATCTCAGCAAGAGCATCACTTAGAGTCATTGCCATGCAATAAAAGTACCGCATTTCGCGGAGATGCCGAATTTGGCTAAACGGGAATTCGCATTGTTATTGCTAAGCCACCCAAAGAGCTCTTACGTAATTCAAGTTCTCCATTATGTTCCTGAACGATTGCAGCGATAATGCTCAGACCTAAGCCAGAGCCGCCACTTTCTCGAGAGCGGGAAGGATCAAAGCGGTTCATCGCCTTAATCTCACTGCGGTATGCGCTCTCGGGCAAACCTGGCCCACCATCTTCGATGGTTAACTCAGCGCGTTTGCCGATCGTACGAAGAGTTACGGCAACCGGAGCATCTTGCGGAGTATGACGGACAATATTGGAAAGGCAGTTCTGGATTAAACGATTTAGGTGTTCGCGAGATCCGTTTACGAAGCAATCTGTTGGAATGGATGTGGTTACTTGGCGCTTCTTATTCAGAACTTGAAAGTCGCTGACATGTGCTTGTACTAATTCATCAAAATCTATTTGTACAAAGTTGACCGGACGACTTTCTCCAAGCTCTGCCAAAAGCAAGAGATCATGGATCAGGCTTTCCATTCGTTCGATTTCAGAACCTACTCGAGCGAATGCGCGTGCTTGATCAGATTCCTGAGTGAACTGGCCCTTGCTAAGCATTTCGTTGTAACCCTTGATTACGGTCAAAGGAGTTCGTAGTTCATGGGAGGCATCACCGAGAAATTTCTGCATTCGTTCTAGCGCCTTGGCATCGAGTCCGCGATTGTGGCGCCCCAAGAAATATATAGAAAGAAATATCGCCAGCGCATCGGCTACAGCTGTAAAAAGCCCTAAGTTTTTCAGGTTGGATTTAAAATTTGCAGCTAACTTATCGAGTGAAGAAGCAACGACTAAGTAATCGCCACCGGCTATTGCTACAGTTCTGAAGCGAAATGAAGATGGTTTTTCTACGCTGATGGCGCCCGATAGCCCTTTTCGAACAATATTCAAATCCGTCATTCCCGTATAGACCAGATGTGACTCGTTGATGATCGTCTCATCACCTTCTTGTGTTACCAAAGAGATTGTCAGATCTAAATTCTCTTCTTCAACGGTCAAGAGCGCAGCAGATATCGCCTCAGTGGGAAATGTATTTACTCTGGTTACTACCGTCTGCAGGGACTGATCAATTTGCGCAAGATCTGCGCTTCTTGCAGCTAACGTGGCATAACCACCGATTAAAGTTGAAAGAACTGTAGTGACGATAATCGAGATGGCTGCAAATTTACTGCCAGATTTCTTCACCCTACTTGACTTCCACTTTTGGCTCTTGAATCACAAATCCAACGCCTCTAACCGTCTTGATTCCTTCAAAGCCATCACGATGCAATTTCTTTCGCAGGTAAGAGATATAGGTATCAGCCACAGTACTTTCGGACTCGAAAGTAATTCCCCAAACTTCATCAAGAAGTAAACTCTTACTTAGAACTCGATTCTTATTTTCTATCAGTACTTGTAGGAGCCTAAATTCAGTTGGTGATAGATCCACAACCTCGTCAGAAAATGTAACAGTGTGGCTAGTCTCATCCACTTTTATCGGGCCGCATCTCAAATCTGAATTAATCGAGCTAGAAATTTGGGAGCGTCGCAAAATGGCTTTTACTCGTAAAAGAAGTTCTTCTAGACCGAATGGTTTAGTGACGTAGTCATCTGCCCCAAGAGTTAAGCCCCGTGTTACATCGACGCGATCTGCACGAGCGCTTAGCATCAACGCGGGAGTGTTGTCTCCAGTCGATCGCAATCTTTCGACCAGCTCAAATCCATCCATTAATGGCATATTGATATCAATTATCAGCAAGTCTGGTTTCTTGTTTCTGATCGCAGTTAGAGCTGACATTCCATCAGATGCGGTCGCTGTCTCGAATCCTGCGATTCGAAGGGCATCGCCTAGAAGTTCGCGGACACCGGCTTCATCGTCAACGATCAAAATCATCTCAGCCATATGCGAAGCCTTTCACGGTTAATTGCAATTAGCCAAGCCTGCGATAAGAAAAGTTGCGATATCTGGCGTTTTCACCGAATTTTCACAAACTCAGCGCTGATACTTAGCCATAGATAAAAAAGGCACCTAACGCGAAGGGCGATAAAAGTTGAAAATGGGCAGAAAAGCATTGCTGACTTCGGTTGTTATTTCAGCTTCGATTTTCTCTACAACACTTGCTTCCGCAGATACACGTGTTACGCCACCAAGTTCAAGTTCTCCTTTAGATTCGAATAGCGCCTATAAGGCGGCGATGGAAAAATTCCGTATGGATCAAAAGAACTTTATGGATGCGCTTAAAAGTTACGATGCTGCGCGACGAGCAATAAATAAAACTTTCAAGGAGAGCGTGGAAAAAGCGCTAATAGAGGCGAAAGCTCTTGCTGCACCTGGTCAAACACAGCTTCAGAAGCGTCTCACTTCAGCGGCAAAACAGAGCGCGGTAATTGCCGCCACTGCTATCAGAGATGCAGCGATTGAAGCGCTTGGACCAGCACCGGTCCCTCCAACCCCACCTGCTAAAGCTCCCCGCATGGAGAAAGGCAAGAAGGCGCAGCCCTCTGCATCCCCAAGTTCTTTGACTGATTAGTCCAGCGTTGGTTTGTTTCTTAAAGTTTCTCGATTATGTGTTTTTGATCTTTCATGATGTTTGCGAATCTGAAGTTCAAAGTTTTTAATCGCTTCATCAAATGCTGCCAGGTCATTGAACTCAGCAGCTTCTGAACGCATCAGGGGACCAGAACCATGGGAAGTCAATATAACCCTGTGAGCATGCTTTCCTTGACGTGGGTTTTGTTCATGAATAACTTCAACTTCTACACGTTCAATCGTGACGCTAAATCTTTCCATGCTGATTAACTTCTCTTCGGCTATTTCGCGAAAATCTTCAGCAAGTTCAGCATGGCGAGCATGAATGACAATTTTCATATTCTCTCCCAAAGTTAAAATCTCTTTGGATATAACAATCCCACTTATTGCCCTTTTTGGGTAGAGGACGAATCCTTATGGATAGGAAATTAAAGAGGTAGCGCTATAACGAGCAACGTCACAACCAGAGCATAAGCTGCACTTTGGGCGATAATTTTAAACGCCATAATGCGATCTGCGCTTCGGGCTTGCTGGTCGGATACCCGGCTAATTTTTCCGAGGGCGCCGAAGTTGAAGGTTCCAGCGAGTCCGTATGCAAAACAAAAACGTTTTCGCGATTGCACCCAGCCCACCGACATAACTAGCGCAGGTAGGAATATCGATAAACGCGATTGGCGCGAGGCTTCATTTGAAATCAGCGTTGCCGTGGATGAAAGTGTGAGGATTAGACCAAGCAAAGCGACCATGCGGCGTCGAGTTACTTCACCTCCGCCGATGTTGCAGGTACCTGGGATGTAATCAGATTGGCTCAATTAGCTTCCTCAAGTTCATCTTCATCTTCATCGATCCAGGCATCTGCTGGTGCATCGTCTTGCCGTTGTGCCCAAGAAAGAAAACTGCCTACCGCTCGGAAAGCGATAGCAAGGACCGCGAAGAAAGCGAGCACTCGACGGACGATTTTCATATCCTAAAAATACTCCTTTTGCACAAGTAATTCTTTATTTAGCGGCTTGCAACGCGGAATCAATATCCGACCAGAGGTCTTCAACATTTTCACAGCCCACGGAAAGGCGAATCAAGGTTTCAGGAACGCTAGCGCTTTCAATTGGCCAACGACGACGGCGCTCCCAAAGAGATTCGACTCCCCCAAGGCTCGTTGCATAAGTAACTAACTTTGATGATTCACAGACTTTATCTGTACTGGCTGCGTCGCCTGCATACTCAAAAGAGACAATCGCCCCAAAGCTTTTCATGAAGGCTTTTGCCTTTTCGTGTTGTGAATCGGTTGGCAAACCTGGATATCTAACCTTGGTCACTAAAGGATGTGTGCTTAAACGCTTGGCGATTTCTAACGCGTTTTCACAAGATTTCTGGAAGCGAAGCGGGAATGTGCGAATACCGCGGAGTGCAAGCCAGGCTTCAAAAGGTCCAGGAATTGAACCATTAAATTTTCTAGCATCTTCGAGAAGTTTGAATTGGTCTGGATTGTTGGTGCTAAGTGAACCGAGTACAACATCACTATGTCCAGCAAGATATTTAGTTACGGAGTTCATAACAATATCTGCGCCAAGAGCCAAAGGTTGCTGGCTCAGTGCCGTTGCAAAAGTGTTATCAACTGCAACTGTTACGCCATTCTCGTTCGCCGCTTTGATAAGAGCCGGAAGATCAGCAACTTCTAGCCCAGGATTTGTTGGGGATTCAATCCAAAGCAAAGTTGCGCCGCTTAGTTCACTTAATACTTCAGCGGTATTGGTAACTGACACAAAACTAACCTGCAAGCGATTTGTCTTTGCGTAATTTCCGAGCAAAGTCATGGTCCCTGAATATCCTTCGTTAGAGGCAATAACTTTTGCACCAACCGGAAGCGTTGAGAAAACAGCAGTAACTGCAGCCATTCCAGATGAATAAGCCAGTGATCGACCGCCTTCAAGTGCGCTAATCGCTTCTTCAAGTGCTAGCCAAGTTTCATTTCCATAGCGGCCATAACCAACAGCTCCTCCTGCAACAAATGTTGAGTTAAGAGAAATAGGTTGATTTAACGCGCTATCCGGACCAACCGCTGGACGACCAGCGGTGATTGCAATCGTCTCTGGGCTTAGCTCTTTATCTGATTTCATAGAGCAAGCCTAATAGTCACTTAGCCTTTTGACAGCACAGCCATCGCAGCGTTGTGACCTGCGATACCACTGACTCCTCCGCCGCGACGGGCGCCAGCTCCAGAAAGGAAGATGCGCGGATCATCAGTTTCAGATCCCCACGTGAGTTTGGCTGTCTCAGTTCCATCAATAAATGGGAAATCTAAGTCACGATGGAAGATATTCCCTCGCGGAAGGCCGAGATCGTTTTCCAGATCTAGTGGTGATTTTGCTTCGATAGCAAGTGAGCCGTCGCTAGAGACTGCAAGGACGGATTCGATTGGTTCTACCAAATATTGATTCAAACTATCGATCGCTGCTTGCTTAGCGATGGCCTTAGAACCTTCTGGATCTTTATCAAAGAGCGCCGCAGGAGTGTGCAATCCGAAGAGAGTAAGCGTATGAAAACCACGTTGGTTTAGTTCTGGAGAGAGAATTGTAGGATCGGTCAGAGTGTGGCAATACATTTCAAGTGGAAGATCGCTTGGAATAACTCCAGATTTGGCAACTTGATATGAACTTTCAAGTTGCGAATAACTCTCATTGATGTGAAAGGTTCCGGCGAAAGCTAACTTCGGATCCATTCCAGATCTCAGCTCTGGCAACTTAGAGAGCAACATGTTGATCTTCATCTGCGAACCCTCGAGTGTCTTAGGTGCGCTCATTCCACGCAGTTTGGCCAAGGTTTGAGGCGCTCCTGCGAAAAGTAGATCCTGGCCAGTGAACTTAACGCCTTCAGAAGTCGTCACAGAAACTCCATTAGCGCTTGAATCTATTTCAGAGATATAAGAATTCAATTTAATCTCTACGCCGTTTAATTTGGCAACCCGGTTTAACTCGATAACCAGCGCGCCCATACCACCTTGAGGAACCCGCCATTGACCTGTGCCGTTTCCGATCAAGTGATACAAGAAACAACGGTTGGCCTGCAAATCATCAGCGGAGACAAATGTTCCGATTAGCGCATCTGTGAGCGCAACTCCGCGGACCACATCATCTTCGAATCGTTCTTGGATAACTTCGCCGATAGGACGTTCCATTAAATATTTCCAAACACTTGGAAGACCTATTTCAGCCTTCAAGCTTTCTGCAGATTTCAGTGGCTGCAACATAAATGGTGCGATACGAACAGCAAGTTCAGCGATCTCGTTGTAAAAGTCCTGCCATGCCTGGCCTTCTCGATCACTGCCAGTTAACTTGCGGAAATCTTCTGCAGTTCGCTCATCCCATCGTTGCGAGATAAGCAGCCCTGAATCTCTGTCACCTTTTTTATAAGGAGTGTACGAAGCTATAGACCGCTCTAAAGTTTTAAAATTAATTCCTAGATCGGCAACTATCTGATCTGGCAATAGCGAAACCAGGTATGAATACCGAGACAATCTCGCGTCATATTCGGGGAATGGCCGAACGCTGGTCGTTGCACCACCTAATTCGGATGCGCCTTCCAAAAGAACCACGCTTTTACCCGCTTTTGCCAGATATGTGGCTGCGACTAAACCGTTGTGGCCACCGCCCACAACGATGGCATCGTATTTCTTATCTGCGCTCATAAATAAATCAGAGCGCTCGGGCAATACGTTCGAAAGCTTCGGTAATGATTGTTGGACTCGTCGCAAAATTTAGGCGAACAAAATCTCTTCCGAGGTCACCGTAGATATGCCCTGGGTTGAAAGCTACTTTGGCGCGTTCAATAAGTGCTGCTCCTGGATCATCACCCAGATTCAATTTACTGACATCTAGCCACGCCAAGTAAGAACAATGTGGAATCGAATAACTGATTGCCGGAATTCGCGAATCAATGAGATTTGAAATTAAATTTCTATTTTGGTCGAGTTGTTCGAGAACGGAATCCAACCACGGCTCGCCTTTTTCAAAAGCCGCAACAGTGGCAAAGGCTCCGAGAAGTGATGCTCGGTAATGCATTGCGGGTGGCAATTCATTTAACTTTTCATGCATCTTTTCGCTCTGAGAAACAATGATTGCGCACTTTAATCCTGCAATATTCCAGCCCTTGCTTGCTGCAGTCACGGTCACGCCAACATCAGCTGCATCAGCACCGAGCGCCAAGAAAGGAATAAATGGCTGCTCTTTATAGGTGAGTGGAGCGTGGATTTCATCTGAGATGACAACTACTCCATATTTCTTAGCAAGCGCGATGATGCGCGTTAAATCTTCCTTGCTATGAACTTTCCCCATTGGATTATGAGGGCTGCAAAGCAGGTGCACTTTCAAATCGTTTTGGTAGGCCTTTTCAATTCCATCCCAATCGTGGCTCCAACCGGTTCCATCTGTTTCATTGGGATTTTTCTTAAACGGAACATCAACCATCTCAACTCTTGTTTCGCGAATCCAAGTGTAGAAATTTTGATATACGGGAGAACTGATAAGAACTTTTTCTCCAGGCTTAGCAAAAACGCGAATTAACTCAACAACTGCGACGCCGACATCGGTTGCGATTCGCACATACGATGGTTCGACACCCCAGTTCCAGCGACGTTTAGCAAAACCTGCAAAGGATCTTCCCATTTCCGGAATAGAACCCAGATAACCCATATCCGAGGTCGTAACCATCTCTGCCAATACTTCGCGAATTGGCTGTGCAACTGGGAAATCCATCTCGGCCACAGGAAGAGGCAGGATGTCGGTTGAAAAACCTCGCCATTTTTCACTGCGGTGCTTCTGTAATTCAGCAAGTGGAGGTACGGAGATCAGACTGTCGCTCATATGCGCGAGTATGCCAGTTACGCCTCGTTTGGCGAAAGGCGACGCGTTGAATTCCTTACTACAAGAGTTGTTGGCAGCACTAACGAATGTGTTTCGGCGCTGGGTTTACGGATTCGCTCCATAATTGACCAGGCAGCCATCTCACCCATTAGTTGAACCGGTTGTTCGATAGTTGTTAAATCAGAATATTCCGACATCTCATGGCCATCGAAACCGATAATCGAAATGTCATCAGGCACTTTTAGGCCATGGCGACGTATTGCTTGCATCGCACCGAAAGCCATCTCATCTGATTCACAGAAAATAGCTGTGGGGCGATTTGGACGGGCGAGAAGATCATCCATTGCACGGGATGCAGTGTTCATTGTGAAGTCTCCATGCACTTCGCGGGATGGAACCCATTCGAGTCCACTCTCTTGCAGCGCTTGCATAAAACCCTTGCGGCGATCTTGCGGAACGCTAAAGTTAAATGGATCATCGGGATGACCTGACATCAAACCAATCTTCTTATGTCCTTGATTTACCAGATGTTGCGTTGCCGTGCGCGCTGCTGCCACATCGTCAATAGCAACGCTAGAGCAATTCTTATGGTGCATTCCAACTAATGAAACAGGAATTCCCAGGTTTAACATGGAATCAAATTCTTCTTCGGTTGGTGGAAGGCTAATAACAATAAGCGCATCAACACGTCCCTTTAAGAGTTGATGCTGGAAGAGCCGCTCACGGCCTTTCATTTGGCTGAAGTTATAGAGGAGTAGATCAAAGCCTGCTTCACGAAGTGCCTGCTCGGCGCCGCTAATTACCTGCGCGAAATACCAACGTGAAATGTAAGGTGCGACAACTCCGATGCTATTTGTTCGACCAATCGGAGCGCGCTTGTTAATTGGTTCGATTGGGTAGTTAAGTTTTTCAGCGGCCGCCATAATCTTGGCGCGAGTTGCATCATTGACGTGATGAAAGCCGCGCAGAGCGCGTGAAACAGTGGCCGTTGATACGCCCGCTTCTTCGGCGATCTCTTTAATGCCCGCCATTGCGCTCCCCTCTCTTCTTGGATCATGCCTGCTGCAAGAACTGCAAATTGACTGCAATTTATGCAAAAGTACGGCAAAGGGCCTGAAAACTGCAAGGGGTTGATCTAAGTTATTTTTCTTCCAGGATCATCGAAACTGAATTGATGCACCAACGTTGATCAGTCGGAACGTCATAACCTTCACCTTCAAAGACATGGCCGAGGTGCGAATCGCAAGCGGCGCACCGGACCTCAGTACGAATCCTTGGAGCCAACGATCGGTCTTCAATTAATGTGACAGCATCATCTGAAGTCGGCGCGTAAAACGAGGGCCAACCGCAGCCTGAATGAAACTTAGTGTCTGAGCGAAAAAGTTCAGCGCTGCAAGCTTTGCATCTATAGATACCCACAGCGTTGCTATCTGTGTATTCACCCGTGAACGGACGTTCGGTCGCTCCTTTACGAAGGACTTCGTACGAGAGCGGATCTAACTTTGCTTTTAGGGCAGCATCATCTAGCTCAACTTTTTCCACCATTAGATGCTCGCTCCTTGAGGAAATGCAGTTCCGGTACTTGAGTGACAATCATAACCATTGGGATTCTTCGCCAAGTATTTCTGGTGATACTCCTCAGCTAAGTAGTACTCAACTCCGTCAGCGCTCAAGATTTCAGTGACAATTGGGCCATTTCCATCGGCGGTTAACGCACCTTGGTAGAGCTCTTTGGTTGCGAGCGCCTCTGCCATTTGTTCAGGTGAAGTTGTATATATAGAACTGCGATATTGAGTTCCGATATCTCCGCCTTGCGCATTTAGCGAAGTTGGATCATGCATCGTCCAAAATTCTTCGAGTAAGCGGCGATATGAAACAACCTTTGGATCAAATTCGACGCAGACCATTTCGGCATGTCCGGTTGCTCCAGTGCAAACGGCTTCATAACTTGGATTTGGTGTTGTGCCACCCATATAACCAACGCTGGTATTTATTACGCCAGCGATATTCCAATAGCGTCTTTCGGCGCCCCAAAAACAGCCAGTTGCGAAATATGCGATCTCCATAGCGCGCATTCTTTCAGGTCACCGCCATTCCCGCTCATTTAGGTATCCATTTAGGTATCCATTTAGGTATCCAATTGAGTTACTTAGTTGGGTAACCTTGGTACACCTGCGCCCCCGTAGCTCAGGGGATAGAGCACCGCCCTCCGGAGGCGGGTGCACAGGTTCGAATCCTGTCGGGGGCACGCGACCTAAATCACCTCACTTTGAGCAAATCTCTTTCCATTCATCCTTGTTTATCAACCAAGTAACAGGGAGAATTGTCCACTTACGCGAGAAGAGATTTATCTCGGAGCGTTTATCTATTTTGTAATTACCCGAAGGAGATGACTCATGGATTGGCGACATCAATCAGCATGCCGCGAAGAAGATCCAGAGCTCTTCTTCCCTGTAGGCAACACGGGTCCAGCACTTACTCAAATTGAAGAAGCGAAAAAAGTCTGTAACCGATGTGTGGTCAAGGATGCCTGCCTAGCTTGGGCGCTGGAGAGCGGACAGGATGCTGGAGTTTGGGGCGGACTTTCTGAAGATGAGCGTCGCGCACTTAAGCGTCGCGCTGCTCGTAATCGCGCTCGCATGATGGAACAGAACAACTCAATTTAATTTAACATTTCCTCGTAACTAAATGGGGAAGGTTAGACGAGCTTCGGTTCCGCTATCAGTTCTCACTAAATCTATATTTCCGCGTAACTCATTTTCGGTTAACGTGCGCACAATCTGCAGCCCTAGATTTGAAGACTCAGAAAGTGAAAAACCATCTGGAAGCCCGACGCCGTCATCAAAGATTATGATTTGTGCGCCCTCGGTAGTTCGGTTGGCGGTGATCGTTAACTGATTACCGGATTCGGCTAGTCCATGTTCTAAAGCGTTATGAATTAACTCAGTGACAACTAATGAAAGAGGCGTTGCGATACGTGGATCCAGGGATCCAAGTTCTCCGGTTCGCGAAATCTGCAACTCCCCCATCCGCGGACTTAGTTCAAGCGCATGAGTTACGAGTCGATCTAATACTTCATCGAAAGCCACAGAAGCTTCGGCGCTACTTGAGAGCGTTTCATGCACCAATGCAATTGATGCGATTCTACGAACCGCTTCATTCAGGGCCGCGCTGGCGGCCGGATCTTCAATGCGTCGTGACTGCAATCTAAGAAGCGCTGACACGGTCTGCAAATTGTTCTTAACTCGATGATGAATTTCTCGAATTGTTGCATCTTTAGTTACTAGTTCACGTTCGCGACGACGAAGCTCGGTAACGTTTTGAAGAAGAACGATTGCCCCAATTCGATCGCCACCGGCTAACAGTGGAAGAGCAAGTAAATCAACTGTTCCACCAGCATTTTCAATTTCTACTCTTCGCAGAGATTTGCCGCTTAATCCGACTTCTACCGCTTCTTCTTGCGCTTCACGTTTGGCGACTGACACTCTGCGAGCTACGTCACCGAGATTATTTCCTTCCAATTCTCCAGCCCAACCCATTCTGCTAAAGGCTGATTTGGCATTTGGACTGGCGTAGATAATCGCACCGTTAATATCTAAACGAATAAGGCCATCACCCACTCGCACCGCAGGGTCGAATAACTCACTGTGCTCGGTATATGGAAATGCACCTTCAGCAACCATGCGATAAACATTATGTGCGACTTCGCGATAATTTAATTCGAGGCGGCTTGGCTGACGCATTAACTCTGCGTTGCGGTGTCGAGAGATCACCGCGATTACTTGATCATCAAGAATTACCGGGATCGTCTCTTCCTTTATGAAGATATCACCGAATTTCTCAGGATCGGCATCTCTAACAATTTCAGCTCCCGATAACGCTTGATCAATTCTTGGTCGAGAACCCCAGGAAATTTCCTCGCCGATTACATCCTGAGTAAAGACTGTTGCTGCCGTTGTTGGGCGTATGTGCGCGACAGCAACGTAACCAGATGGCCAGGTTTTGAAGTCTTTGCGCAGTGGAACCCAGAGAATTAAATCTGCGAAAGAGAGATCCGCGAGTAGCTGCCAATCCGCAGTTAGCTCGCGGATTCGTCTAATTTGCTTTACATCAAGCGGGCTTCGATCTCTTAAATACTCTTCTAGCTTTGGCATTCGAGATTTACCTACTTAGCCAGTCTTGTAGCGCTGGTTCAATTTCTTGGGTGGCAAACCAAGTTAACTCTTCACCATCTGGTGAAACCGAAAATGCACATTGCACGCTCTCCCACTTTGCCAAGCCGTTGAGAATTACAAAGTTCTCACCATGCGCGGCTATCTCTGAATCAGCTACTTCCAGCGCCAAAATAAATCCTTCGGTGGTGGCGTCGCTGCGCATTTCAAGCGCTTCATCTGCGGCCAACATTGAAAGCAAGAACTCGCCTTCTTCCTCGTCCATCTCACTGTTGGCAGTTAAGAATTTAATGGTCGGTGCATACAGTGGACCGCATTCCATCGATTTTGTTTCCAGGAAGGCGGCTATCTCTTCAACGGTTACTGGGAGATATCCACGCATGGAACTAAGGGTATAAGAGAAATGACGGCGCCATAACGCGAATTTTGAGAGTTACTCCACGAGTGATTGAGCGAGTTTTTGGATTTCTTTTCGAAGAGCGCTGCGGTCTCCGGTTTGTGCCAATGTCGATCTTTCGGAGATAGCGGCAAGACAAGTCCGTGAATCCCAGGGCAGGCTCCAGCTAGTTGAATTGCGTACTTTGATATCCCTGGCTAACAGATGATGTGAACTCCGTTTATTTGTGGCCTCCGTTAATACCAAATGTGTTTTTGCACCAACCGAAAGTCCTGAGAGTTTTTTTGAAAAATCATCAAAACGTTTAAGGTCTATAGGCGTATTTCCAATAGTGAAAATAAACTCGTCGGCGCAACGGGTTGCCCAAATCTTCACCGCCGAAACCCATCTTCGATCTGAGAGTTCTTCAGTCAAAAAGGCGAGTGAACCAAGGTCAATAATTACTAGATCGAACTCATCGCCCGCAGATATAATCCTGCTATCAAAACAGCTTATATTCTCCTGGGTTAACTCCATAACCGAAAATTTCTCAGATACTTCTCTCCACAAGATCTCTTGCGATACTTTGCGAAGATCCAAATAGAAGGAGATAGACGGAGCTTGAAAGTTCGCTTCAATTAAGAGAACTTTTCTGCCGAGAAGTGCAATTTCTTGAGCTACATTAATTGCGATCGTTGTGTTGCCAGTTGTGTGACCAACCCCTCCAATCGCAATAACCTTTGACTTACATTTCTTGGCGCCATGAATCAAGGGAGTCCGGGCGCCTGAAAAGCGAATGTTTTCAAGAATTAACAATATGAGTTCATCTGGAGCCTTGGGTCTAGCAAAGATGTTTTTGAAGTCTCGATCATCTCCGGTTTGATCAGTGAACCCGAAAAAAGAGATTTCAGATGTTGCCAAAGAATTGATCTCGTTAATAGTAATCCCACCCAAATCAAGTGAGTAAATGACCAGAATCTTTCTATCAGAGCCCTGAAGAAGCGCAGTACGAAGCTCCGAGATATCCATAACACGGGCAACAACATCCCAGCCCTGCTGATACAAGGCGCCAGAGACCAAACTCTCGAATTCAGGATCGGATATCGCCGTTATGACAGATGGAAGATTTACAGAGTCCACGATTAGCCCGCTGCGCGAACAATTACTAAGCGGCCGCTTACGGTGGAGTTTAATAAGTTAATTATCTGGGTATCTAGAAGGGAAATAGTTAACGCAACTTCTGAGGAGAAATTGGAAGATTTTCGATCCAGCGATCGAATGTAAGCCTGCTTCACAACTATTTCAGGGCTGCCGATCTGCACTCCACCCATCGCAGAGTCGGGAACCCAATAAATATTTATCGCCTCACCAATAGAAATATCGGTTGGTAAATCAGAGCTACGTACTGCAATCGGAACCTGTTGCGCTCTATCTGTTGGCGCTAAGTCGCTAACTTCGTTTAGCGCAATTAACTCCCCTGCGCTTTGTGCACGGATTAAATAACTACCAACGAGCGGAGTTTCACCAGAAATGTAATCTGAAGATATGTCGCCAAGTGCGACCTTGACCAGGTAGATATCATCCGGGGAGATTTCAGAACCTGGCGCGAGGTTACGCGCCGCAACCCAATAGGAATCGGTTCGATTGCCCAAAGCCGTTAGCGAGAGTGCGGAGATGATCGCGGCGGCGAAGAGCGAGACTGCAACTATGAAGCGCGTTTGTGCCGCTTTCTTTTGAGTATTCATAGTCGGGTACTAAATTCCATCGAAGCCATTAGTTCGGTTAACTATCCACAGTCGTACTTTCGGATGAGGAAAAGCGGCACTTTATGCTGATGGTTTAACTTCACGCTCTCGGAATTCTCCGTACATGACCACACAACGAGAATATTCGGGATTGAAGAGAGAGCTACGACTGATATCGAGCAGTGAAGATCCGGCTCTGTGGACCCATCCGCAGTTGGACTTATATTCACTCGCAGAACTTGCAAATAAAAAGAAGTTCGAACCACTTCCAGTGCAAAGCGCACGTTTGTACTTAGTACCAAGCAATTTTGGCGAAGAGTACGAACCTGGTTTTGAACCCGTTCCCACCTCTGCAAGTGAATTACCTGAACTTCATACATGGACAATGAAGTTCGCAGTTAGCGTTATAGAAATTTGGGCAGGGCGCAGGCAGCCAGCGCAACTAATTTCGCGCTTTCATCGCCACACTTACATGGAACTCTTAAAACAAGTTGGCAGTCAGAAAGAGATTGGACGTATCAGAACAATTCATCAGAGTGAACCGCTAGATGGAATTTGCGAATCAACGGTAACGGTCAGATACGGCGATCGCCTTCGCGCGATGGTTATTCGTTTTGAAGGAGTGGATAAACGTTGGCTATGTACCGAGCTGCGACTTATTTAAGCTGCACCATGGCAACGCTTAAACTTTTTACCTGAACCGCAAGGGCACTGTGCATTTCTAGAAATTTCGCCTTTCGTTGAAACACCAGATTCGTCGGCTGCGGTGTACTGCAAGGCGTTTAGGTCTGCTGGCTTTTCAGTAATTCCAGAAGCAACCACTTGCGATCCATCGCCTTCAACGCTTACCTGAACATTAAAGACCAAGCTGGCCAACTCTTCCTTAATTCCATCCATCATTGCCGAGAAGAGTTCGTAACCTTCGCGTTGGTATTCAACAAGTGGGTCACGTTGCGCCATTGCGCGAAGGCCGATTCCCTCTTGTAGGTAATCCATTTCGTAGAGATGTTCGCGCCATTTGCGATCAAGGACCGAGAGCAAAACCTTTCGCTCAAGTTCGCGCAATACGCCTTCACCAAGATCAGCTTGTCGTGCTTCATAGGCACGCGTTGCATCTTCGAGAATTTGATCAGCTAAGTAATCGGCATCGATTGCTGCACGTGATCCGACCTTTGCGATTAGATCTTCAGGGGTAAATCCGATTGGGTAGATCAATTTCAGGGCTTGCCAGAGGCGGTCTAGATCCCAATCTTCGCTATAGCCTTCAGCGGTTTCAGCGTTAACGTAAGCAACCAAGGTATCTGCCAAGAAAGTCTGAACCTGCGCAGAAATATCTTCACCTTCAAGGACTAAGCGGCGTTCACCATAAATGACTTCACGCTGGCGGTTCATGACATCGTCATACTTCAAGACATTTTTACGAATTTCGAAGTTCTGTGCTTCTACCTGAGTCTGCGCAGAACGGATCGCATTGCTAACCATCTTTGATTCGATAGGTGAATCATCAGGAAGTCCGGCGGCAGATAAGAAACGTTCTACAAGAGCTGAGTTAAAGCGACGCATAAGTTCATCTTGTAGAGATAAATAGAAGCGAGATTCTCCAGGATCACCTTGGCGTCCAGAACGACCGCGAAGCTGGTTATCGATGCGACGAGATTCGTGGCGCTCGGTACCGAGAACATAGAGCCCGCCTAGAGCGATTACTTCTTCATGTCCTTTAGCCACTGCAGCTTTCTGCTTTGCAATCTCTTCGGGCCAAGCAGCCTCGTACTCAGTTGGGTTATCTACTGGAGAAATTCCACGACGTTGCAGCTCAAAGTCAGCCATGAATTCTGGGTTGCCACCAAGCATGATGTCGGTACCGCGACCGGCCATATTTGTTGCAACTGTGACTGCACCTTTCACACCAGCGCGCGCAATGATTGATGCTTCACGTTCGTGATGCTTGGCATTTAAAACTTCATGTGGAACGCCAGATTTCTTAAGCAGCGCTGATAATTCTTCTGATTTTTCAACAGAGACAGTTCCCACGAGTACTGGTTGGCCTTTGCGATGGCGTTCGACAATATCTTGAGTAACCGCCATAAATTTGCCGAGCTCGGTCTTGTAAACAAGATCGGCTTGGTCGATACGTTGCATCTCGCGATTTGTTGGGATCGGAACAACACCAAGTTTGTAGATCTGATGGAATTCCGCGGCCTCTGTCATGGCAGTACCGGTCATGCCTGAAATGGTTTCGTAGAGACGGAAGTAATTCTGCAAAGTTATCGTTGCCAAGGTCTGGTTTTCATCCTTGATTTCGATACGTTCTTTAGCTTCAAGTGCTTGATGTAAGCCTTCGCTATAGCGACGTCCTGCCAACATGCGGCCCGTGTGCTCATCGACAATTAAGAGCTCGCCATTCATCACGACATAATCTTTGTCGCGCTTGAAAAGCTCTTTCGCGCGAACTGAGTTATTTAGATATCCAATTAGAGTTGTATTTGCTGCTTCATATAGATTCTCGATCTTAAGAAGTTCTTCAACCTTCGTTACGCCATCTTCAAGAATTCCAATAGTCTTCTTCTTCTCATCTACTTCGTAATGTGTATCGCGCTGCAATTTATCTGCGATATTGGCAAATTCGACGTACCACTTGGTTGCCTTATCGGCAGGTCCGCTAATGATCAGAGGTGTGCGCGCTTCATCAATAAGAATTGAGTCAACTTCGTCAACAACCGCGAAGAAGTGATCGCGTTGTACGCAGTCATCAAGTGACCAAGCCATGTTGTCGCGCAAATAATCAAAGCCAAATTCATTGTTTGTGCCGTAAGTAATATCAGAGTTGTAAGCAGCTCGTCGCTCCGCAGGAGTCATGCTATTTACGATTACGCCGACGGTCAGTCCCAGGAAGCGATGAATACGTCCCATCCATTCGCTATCGCGCTCGGCTAGGTAGTCGTTAACAGTAACAACGTGAACACCGCGACCTGCGAGAGCATTTAAATATGATGGAAGCGTTGCGACCAGGGTCTTACCTTCACCTGTGCGCATTTCGGCGATATTTCCGCGATGGAGCGCCGCTCCACCCATGATTTGAACATCGTAATGACGTTGTCCAAGAGTGCGCTTAGCGGCTTCGCGAACAACAGCAAATGCTTCAGGAAGAAGTTCATCAAGAGTTGTTCCGGCGGCAAAACGAGATTTGAATTCGAGAGTCTTGGCGCGAAGGGCATCATCTGAAAGAGATGAGATGGAAGGCTCGAAGGCGTTAACTTGATCGACAACCTTGCTTAACTCGCGGAGGATCTTTCCTTCACCAGCGCGCATGATCCGGTCAATAATCTTTGCCATTTACGACCCTTTCCTTCAAGCTTTTTCACAAATCTAGACCCCTTATCGTAGGGGTTTAGCCGTACAAGTAGTTACCGCGCCTAGCACGGCAAAACCAGCGGTACGCAAGGCCCGAATGGCCTCTGTCAGGGTCGCCCCGGTTGTTATCAGATCATCAATAACAATAACTTTCCCTCCCGTATTCCCCAAAGATATGGGTACCGAAAAAGCCCCCGAAAGATTTGCTGCGCGTTGCGATGAGTTCAATTGACTCTGATCTTTAACTTTACGAATGTGAACCAGAGGAGCAGAGGTAGGCAATCCGACAACACGAGCCAGATCTCCAGTAATTTCGTGAAGAAAGTTGCGACCTCTTTTTCGAGTTACAGACTTACGGGAAGGAATATAAATCAGAGTTCCAGAACCATACTTATTTATAAAGTGCTTTAGGGAATGGCTCAAACCGTGAACAATCAAATCATCTGCAGCCTTTATTCGTCCTTCTTTTGCACTCAGCAGAACACGTGAGGCGATCGGTGAATATTGAATCGCAGATATGACTGGAAAAGTTTCGCCTTTAGCAATAATCGCTCGATGATAAATATGTGGATGCCATTGTTTGCGGCATTCATAGCAGATAGAAATTCCAAGACGAGAACAACCAATGCATCTAGATGGAAAGATTATTTCAGATAGCGGAGACATCGCCAAAGTTTGGCGAAAAGACCGCTTCTAAAACTCTAAATTAAAGTTGCTGGGGATAATCACTTGGTTGCGGGCGGATTGGTCTTCCCGCAATTTGTGATCCTGCAACACGTGGCAGCGTCAATACAAAATTTGCTCCTTGACCCAAGGCGCCCCATGCGTCGAGCTCACCGTTGTGCAAGCGCGCATCTTCCAGCGCAATTGAAAGTCCGAGTCCGGTTCCACCGCGGACACGCGCTCTTGAGGGGTCTGCTCTCCAGAAACGATCGAAGACACGAGATAGTGATGCTGGGTCAATTCCTGATCCATAGTCTCTAACACCAACGCCTACTTCTGATTGAGTGGCGATTACAGAGACCTTGATTGGTTTATCTTCTGCGTGATCCAGGGCGTTAGAGAGTAAGTTGCGCATGATTCTTTCAACGCGACGGATATCAGCGTTAATCATCACTTGCTCAGTCTCGTGGTCGATTTCAATCGAAATTGGGTGATCCTGCGCGCTGGCTCGGACGTCTTGAATACATCTTTCAATCAAGGTGACTAAATCAAAATCGACAGGTTCGAGCACCGCTACTTCAGCATCGAATCGGCTAACTTCTAGCAGATCTTCCAGAAGTCTCTCGAAGCGATCCAACTGGGCAACTAGTAGCTCCGAACTTCTTGAAATTACCGGATCAAAATCTGCTTTAGCGCCGTAAATAACCTCAGATGCCATTCTTAGAGTTGTTAGCGGAGTGCGAAGTTCATGGGATACATCTGATACGAAACGTTGTTGAACACGAGAAAGATTTTCTAGCCGAGAAATCTGAGACTCCAGCGATAGCGCCATTTCATTGAACGCCGTTCCTAAAGTTGCAATTTCATCAGCGCTCTCAACTTTCATGCGCTGTGAAAAATCACCTTGCGTAAACTGCTGAGCAATGCGGGCCGCTTCCCTAACTGGCCGGACAACTTGTCGGACTACCAACCAAGTGATTAATCCAATTAAGAAGAGAAGAGCTAAACCAGTTAAAAAGAGCGAACTTTTGATTAGAGAAAGCGTAGTGTTTTGATTAGTGAGCGAATACACCAAATACATTTCATAATTTCCGGACTCTGGAATCGCAATGCGGCGTCCGGCAATCAAAACATCGGCTTCTGGTCGATTGTTGTACTTAACCGTGGCGTACTGATATTCGACTAGATCGCTGGCACGTACTCGTTTCCTGAGTTCAGTTGGAAAAGAAGAAATATCTAATTCATCTGTTGCGGTGCTGTAATCAATCGGTACTTGATTTCCCAATGGCTGCAAAACTTGCCCAAATCGGTTTAGAAAAATGGACTTCCTATCTTGATTTAAACTAACCGCAGTGGATGAAATGATTACATCTTGTACAGTTTTGGTAATTATAGATGTACTTGCGCCTTCAATCAAAAGAAATTGATACTGGGCATTAAAAAACGATGAGCGCGCTTCGGCAAGTGAGGTTTCAAGGTTTACCTGCTTTACACCATCAGAGAGCTGTGAATACAGGGCAGAACCAGTTATCCAAACAACGCCAAGCGAGAGAAGAACGGTAGAAAAGATAACTTTTGCCGCGAGGGAATTACGTACCCGGTTTACAAATCGGTTCATTCTAGGAACCGCCCAATACTCCAGCTTTATATCCAACGCCACGTACTGTCATAACAATTTGCGGATGTTCTGGATCATGTTCAACCTTTGAGCGAAGTCGCTGCACATGCACGTTTACCAGGCGAGTGTCAGTCGAATGGCGATAACCCCAAACTTCACCAAGTAGAGCATCGCGTGTAAATACACGTCCTGGTTCTTTCGCTAAAGCAACGAGCAAATCAAATTCCAAACGAGTTAAGGAAATTTTCTTGCCGGCGCGGCTAACTTCATGTGCTGTCACATCGATAGAAAGGTCTCCGATTGTTAGAAGACCAGATACATCAGCATTAGTGCGACGCAAGCGCGTGCGAATACGAGCAATCAACTCAGATGGGTGGCGAAATGGCTTAACCATGTAATCATCCGCACCGGCTTCAAGACCGCGCACAACATCGTGGGTATCGCCCTTAGCACTCAACATAACAATCGGCACCATTGATTCGGCACGAATTAATTTACAAACTTCAATTCCATCTAAACCAGGAAGCATTACATCTAGTAGTACGAGATCTGGAGGGTTATTTCTAAATACCTCCAGAGCCTCGTCGCCACGACTTACGAGATCGACATCGATGCCGGCACCGGTTAAAACGATGCCGAGCATCTCTGCCAGGTCTTGGTCGTCATCGACGACCATAACCAAAGTCATTAGCTACCGTGCTCCCAAGAGTTGAGGTACATATCTTGTGCAGGAGTTAACGTATCGATGCGACCACCCATTGAAATCAGTTTCAGGCTGGCAACTTCCTTATCGATATAAGTTGGAACGTTGTGAACACCAGCTGGAAGATTCTTTGCTTCCTTAACTAGATATTCAGCAGTAAGTGCCTGATCAGAGAACGACATATCCATAACTGATGCTGGGTGTCCTTCTGCTGCTCCTAGGTTAACTAGGCGACCTTCTGCAAGAAGCAAGAGACGACGTCCATCTGCGAGAACGTATTCGTCAGTTTGGTGACGCATCTTGGCGTTCTTCTTCTTTGCATTCTGCTCAAGCCATGCGACGTCAATTTCGATATCGAAGTGACCTGAGTTAGCCATGATCGCGCCATCTTTCATCACTGCAAAGTGCTCATCGCGAAGCACGTCGCGGTTACCTGTAACGGTAATGAAGACATCGCCAAGCTTTGCCGCATCGACCATTGGCATTACACGGAAGCCTTGCATCATGGCATCGAGAGCCTTAGTTGGATCGATTTCAGTAACAATTACATCTGCGCCCATACCCTTAGCGCGCTCTGCAACACCTTTACCGCAGTATCCAAAACCAGCTACAACAACTACGCGTCCTGCAAGCAGGAAGTTTGTCGCGCGGAAGACTGCATCAAGAGTTGATTGACCGGTTCCGTAACGGTTGTCGAACATATGCTTTGTGTCGGTGTCATTGACAGCGATCATTGGGAATGTGAGTGCACCATCTTTAGCCATTTGGTTAAGACGAATTACACCTGTTGTTGTCTCTTCGCAACCGCCGGTGATATTTGGAAGCAGCTCTTTACGAGTTGTATGAAGAGTGTTTACAAGATCGCAACCATCGTCGAATACTTGGTGTGGTTCGATATCCAGAGCTGCGTTGATATGCGAGTAGTAACCATCACGATCAACTGCGTTGCGCGCAAATACAGAGATTCCGTATTCGTGGACTAGCGCCGCAGCGGTGTCATCTTGAGTTGAAAGAGGATTAGATGCACAGAGTGCAATTTCTGCTCCACCTGCTTTGAGAACGCGCATCAAGTTAGCGGTCTCGGTTGTGACGTGCATGCAAGCTGAAATACGAACGCCTGCAAATGGTTGTGACTTTTCAAAGCGCTCACGAATTTGAGCAAGGACAGGCATATTGCGCTCTGCCCATTCGATGCGCTTGCGACCTTCAGCAGCAAGTGATGCGTCGGCGATATCGTGTTTTGGAATTGTTGTGACAGGTGTCATTGAAATATATCTCCCTAAATTAAACGGCTGTTTTTTCGCTTGACCTTCGGCGTAGGGCTCTACTGTGCTAGTCGGCTATAGGCATAGCGTACTAGTTAAGGGATTAATTAGAGGATGTCTAGGTCTCCACGGATCATGTTAAGTACATCATCCCGAACCTTTTCCATGCGGGCCTGCGTAGAAGCCTCAACGTTTAGTCGAAGGAGGGGCTCAGTATTAGACGCACGCAGGTTAAACCACCAATTGTCGCCATTTACAGTCAGCCCATCTAGGTGATCAACTTCCACGCCATCTCGATTGCTGTAAATCTTTTCGACCTGCTTCATCGCAGAGCTTGCATCTGCAACCTCGGAATTAATTTCTCCACTTGAAATATATCGAGAATAAGGTTTAAGGAGAGTCGATAGCGAACTTTTGGATTCGCCAAGAGCTGCGATTGCGTGAAGCGCTGCCAACATTCCTGAATCCGCTCTCCAGAAATCTTTGAAATAGAAGTGCCCGGAATGCTCTCCCCCAAATACAGCGCCGGTATCTGCCATCAGTTTTTTAATGTATGAGTGACCTACACGTGAACGGATGGCTTTACCGCCATTTTCTTCAACAATTTCAACAACTGCACGAGATGAAATCAAATTATAAATAATACTTGATCCTGGATATTTCTTTAATTCGCGATCTGCAATTAGTGCGGTGATCGTAGAAGGATTAACTAAGTCTCCATTTTCATCAATTAAGAAGCAGCGGTCGGCATCGCCATCAAAGGCAAGTCCAATATCGGCTTTATTTTTCTTTACCGCCTTTTGCAGATCCTTTAAATTTTTTGGATCAATTGGGTTTGCCTCATGGTTTGGAAAGGTCCCATCTAGATCAAAATACAACGGAATTACTTCGCAATTTAAGCGATCAAAGACCGCTGGAGCAGTATGACCTGCCATTCCGTTGCCTGCATCAATAACTACCTTTAATGGGCGTATCCCTGGAAGATCAACCAATGTAAGCAGATGGTCAATGTAAGGCGTCAATAGATCTTGTTCTGACTCTTTACCTACGCTTCTAAAATCGATCGGCGAACCTTCGTTTACGAAGCGTTCAATCGTTAGCAACCCAGATTCTTTTCCGATTGGGCGCGCACCGCTCAAACAAAGCTTGATGCCGTTGTATTCGGCAGGGTTATGGCTTGCCGTAAACATCGCGCCTGGAAAGTTAAGTTTTCCGGCAGCGAAATAGAGCATATCGGTGGAGGCTAGACCGATTCGAATTACATCTAGGCCCTGTGATGTGACTCCTGCTGAAAATGCATCAGCAAAGATTGGAGAAGAAGGGCGCATATCTTCACCGATTACTACGGTGCCAGGTTCGCGCTCTTGCTGTAAAAATCTAGCAAAAGCAACACCGGTAGCGAATGTGAAATCGGCAGTAATTTCAACGTCAACTAATCCACGAATGTCATAGGCTTTAAATATTGAAATTTTTAGCTCGTTTCTTTTGCTTCTCTATTGCACTTTAAATGCGATATCAAATTTGCGAAGGAACGGCACGCAAGTGACCGCGACGTCCAAGTGGTGCATGCTCACTTGATGACTGATTTACAGCGGAAACTTCAAACGAATCAGCACTTGCTGCAACTTCTCGAACCGCATCTGCTATCGCCATCAAATCGTCTTCGGATGGACCAAGACCTACTTGAGATGACTCTTCTTTGATTACAGTCCAACCATTAGGAACTGTCAATCTCTTTCCGTGCGCTTCGCAGAGATCGTATGAATGTGGTTCAGAATAAGTTGCAAGGGGTCCAAGAACGGCGGTTGAGTCGGCATAGATGTATGTAAGGGTCATCGAAGCCAGGCTTCGGCAACTAACCCGCGAACAACTGCGCCCTGTGCGCGCCAACTTACTCATGTCGCTAAGGCTAGTGGTGACCTAGTGAAAAAACTGGGATTGTCAGGGAGTTAAAACGCGAATGTTAGACATTGGCACCGAGGACTTTGTTAGAACACTGCCCGGTGCAAGTGGGAAATAACCATAACCGCTCTTGGTAGAAATTAGCCCTGCTGCGTACACACCCTGGCCCGGCTTATTTATTGTGACCGAGCGAACACCATCTGGAATCTTTATGGAAGCAATATCTTCACTTTCAACCTTGATCACTTTGCGCTTGCCGCTAGTGAAGAAAAGCTCAACTTCCACTTTAACTTTCTCGCCGATAAAGATTAAGGAAGGGGCAAGGCCTGCAGTGGATAGAGAGAATTTAGAGAGCAAGGGCGCTGAGGTGCTCCAAATAAAGTCAGACTTTCCTTCAGCGATCGTTTGCGAATAAACAGAAGCCACAAGTGGCTGATCGGATGAAACCTTGATGCCAAATTTAGTAGACGGCAAGCTTGGATTTAGTTCAAGATTTACGACCGAGCCGCTCTTTACTACCTTGTTTTCTAGTCCCGCCGGAATAAATGATCCATCCGTTGAATAAACGGAAATTGTAACTCGCGCATCTATTTCGCCTGGAACGAGTAAGCGAAGTGAATGTTCTAAAGCTGTTGAATTGGAGCGATTCTTACGAACTGTATGCGGAATTGCTGGAATGAAAACTTCTTTGCTTGCACGGGGTGCAAAATTGACGACATCTCCGCCAAGCGCCCTAAGTCCGCGCCCGCGCTCATCCAACAAATAACTAGTGACGCGACCTGATCGTGTGAAAGTTTTTACAACAACCGATTTAGAACCGGGGGCAAGCGAATCTACGCCAAGTTCAAGATATGAATTAGCTCTGATAGTTATCGCTTGTGATGGTTGCAGCCCAATCTCATTCCAGATATCGACATCAACTATCGCTGCACTGAGTCCACTATTTACAAGAATTAGGCGAGCTTTGCTCGTAACATCTGCTGCTCCCCCAACGAACCATTGTTCTGTTTGAAGCGCAGAGCAAATTGTCGCCCCCGCCCATACGCCTTTACGTATTTGCCAAACAACTGGTGCTGCTCCTTGCGATTCGACAATAATTGGCGATTTGCTTTGCATATAACGCAGTGTTTGCGATGGAACGAACGAGAGCGATTTAGTTCCGGTCTGACGTATTTGGCTCTTCGATGAAGGAAGTGAAATAGCAGTAGTCAAACCGTTTGGAGTTGAAGGACAGACGACAGCTGGATAGTTTGAAGAGAACTCACCTTCGGAAACAGCAACATTTACTGCATTCGAGATTAACAAAGTTGCCAATAGAGCAAGGGCGAGAGCAAGTGGGCGTTTTAACTTCATGCCAGCTCCGCATCTTCGATCTCACGGCGGCGACGTCCCGCTGGCAACGCCAATATAACCACGACGATAAAAATAATTACTTCAAGTGAAACTAAGGCACGGCGTAAAGATCCATCGTAAAGAAATGTCACAGTGCCAGGAGTCTTAACTTCAAATGTTGGCAAGTTGTCTACGCTGCGGGTGCGATCGAGACGCTGTCCTTCTTGCATGGCACGCCAACCTTGGGCGTAATTTTCCGTCAGAGTTAATGTACCCAGTTCTGGAACTCTGACTTCGAACTCTGATTCGCTCACTGGCAGAACCGTTGTCTTTCCCAGTACATCTGTAAACAACACGGTTCCTGTGTTGCCGGCGATTTTCCAAACAATCCCGGCGCTTGTTGAAGATGCTCTAGTAAATCCTCCTAGGCCGTCAATAATACGAACTAAATTTTCATCAACGGGATTCTTTAAGAATAAATATTTAATTCCGTGAACCGCAAATGTTGTGCTTGCAGTCAATCCACTTCCATCGGCAAGTTCTCTAACTGCATTGGTGATTTGATCGCGATTTTGTGGGGCCATATCCGGTTCGCCAAGAGAGACATCCTTACCGCGTGCCAGATAAAAATTAAGCGTTACATCTTCACCAACAGTCCGTGGTCGAATGACCAACGTCTTGGCGTTTTTTTCAACAGCCAAAAATGGGGGAAGGACTACTTCTCTTCCGCTCTGAAGTGGCGCAGCGCCAACGTTGGTTACAACCCACACCGTTGAACTAAGCGCATAAGTTGCCGTGGCAAATAACAAGATTGCTGCAGAAATATGGCGAGCATTTACATGAGTTGCTTTGAGTCGCTCGCGCAACTTATCTAGTACCGCAATTCCAGAGGTGATCGCAGTCAAAGTTGTTATTACCAAAAGTGTTCCGGGGTAAAGACGGGTTGGAACGCTCGTTCCATTTCCGGTTATTGAGAGCGAACTATAGATAATGGATAAAAGCAGGGAAACAAATCCAATTTCTGCAATAAACCGCGCGCGCGTGGATGAGAATAGCGAAATCGCAAGCACCAACGCGAGTGGGCTAGTCAAATACCACGGAAGGGATCCTGGACCACCTGGGTTTCCAAACAGTGCCAGGTTAGGCCCACCTCCTTGTAGGAAGAATCCAGCTTCCATGAGCAAGCGGTGCGGATTAAAAATCAATTCAAAACTCCATGGCGCACAAATTAGAAGCGGCGTAACCACAAGAGCAATTCTGCGATGTAGGCGAGCATTGAAAAGATCAATATTGACGCCACTGCTGCTTTGAATGTAATCGCGATAAATCGAAAAACCAGTCAGAGCTAAACCTAAAATTAGAACAAAAGGAGAGAAGGCAAAAAGAATTGAAATCAATAGCGAAAGTGCAAAGATTTTGCGCCAGCTAAATTCTTCGATTTCAAACCAGCCTCTTGCAACAATCGCCAAGACTGGGAGCAACAGCAGTACAACGAGCGTGCTCAAACGCCCCGAATTTATCGCCGAAATCGAGATCGGAGAAAGGGAATAGAGCACCGCTCCTGAAGTTGTTAGCCAGCGATTTGTAGAAAATTCCTTTAAGAAATGTTGTGCTGATACCGCCAGCAATACGGGCGCGAAGAAGAAAAGTGCGGAAATAAAGAAGGTAACGCTTCCAAAGAATGGTGTCGCAATTAGGGCAACAACTGCCAACCAAGTCGGGGCGGCAGTAGAAGTTCCCATTGCAATTGAGTGCCAACCGCTGAAGTAGGTATTCCAAAGTGCGCTAACCCCTGACGGCTGCTCGGGAAGTGCTCCACCAGAGATAGCACCGAGCCTTGCACGCGACCAGAAAAATGACAAAACAAATAGAAACATTGACGCAGTAAATAGCGGACGTTTAAAGAGTGTTACCCAGTTACGATTGCTAGCTGGGGTTAACAAATCTTCTTCATCAAGATTTTCATCTAGCAAAGATGGGTTTCGGACTTCGGTGATCTCAGATGGAAACAACTGCTCCCGCAACCATTCGGCAGATCGTGAAAGCGAGAGTCTGAGTTGCGACCATCTAGAAGGAATAAATTTGAGCGCAATTCCAGAAGGAACAAGACGTTGCTGCTTTCGCACTTTCCGAGCGGTTAATAGCTCACCTGGATGAATGAATAGAGCCCCTACAGCCAAAATTTCATCGCCGGCATAACCTGGCAATTTTGCAAATAAGAAGCCGATCGAACGAAAAATAGATCCTGCTAAAAGTTGAATGGTAAGAAGTGGAAGTCTCCACCAAGAAGAGTTAACCAAAAGCACATAGGCGGCATTGCGACGATCTAGTAAAAGTGGGCGATGTAAAAATGCTTCGGCTACATCAACTGAGCGGCGCTCATTTGCTGACGCCTCGGCATGGAAAGCAATTGCACTGGAAACCGCGATTGCGGCGTAACCTGCTGAATACAAACGCCAGCCAAAATCAACATCATCGCGGAACAAATCTAGATTTGCATCGAACCCACCAAGTTGCTCAAAGACATCCCTACGGATCAGCGCACCTGCGGTACTTACCGAAAGAACTTCATGAACTCCATCGCGTTGACCTTGGTCATATTCTGCTGGCTCAAGCCCGGTCCAACGATTTCCGTTTGCAGCAATACTGATTCCAATTTCCAAGAGATGCGTTCGATCATGCCAACCCAATAATTTTGGTCCAGCCATTGCAACACTTGGTCGAGATTGAACTTCAGAAATTAAATTTTCAAGTGCATGGCGATCTAGGGAAAGGTCGTCGTGAATTATCCAAAGCCATTCGTTCTGCGGATCCGTTGACGCCGGCAAAGTTGCAACAGCGTGTGAAATTGCTTCACCGAAACCAGTATCGCGATCCATTGGTAGAACAGGGATGCGAGCGCCTTTAACAAGTTTGGCGGATGAATCAATTGATCCTGTATCTACTGCGACGATGGAATCAACCGGTAAAGATTGTGAAGTTAGGGAAGCAACAACTTCAGGTAACCAGAGTTGACCATCATGTAGAACAAGAATCGCGGTTACGCGATGTGAACTCATGAGAGTTACGCTGGGCGGCGCTTCAAACGGCGACGCTCACGTTCGGAGAGTCCACCCCAGATTCCAAAACGCTCATCATGTGCGAGCGCGTATTCCAAACATTCTTGACGAACATCGCAAGAGAGGCAGACGCGCTTTGCTTCGCGAGTTGAGCCACCCTTTTCAGGAAAGAATGCTTCTGGATCTGTCTGTGCGCAAAGTGCGCGTTCTTGCCAGGAGAGCTCAATGTTCTCTCCGCTTGCTAATTTAATTGATGGTCCAGCAGTAGGGGCTGTTGGATTGCCAGTTGGTGTTGCTTCTGGACGAAT